>Ga0208564_1000347_pt1 | contig 42682 bp, 43 predicted proteins | sample AD_UKC073_MetaG_FD_184439 | JGI IMG/M metagenome (GOLD analysis project Ga0208564, IMG submission 184439) | Active sludge microbial communities of municipal wastewater-treating anaerobic digesters from USA - AD_UKC073_MetaG (SPAdes) (version 2) | ecosystem: Engineered > Bioreactor > Anaerobic >... | reverse complement strand
TGCGCTCCACGGACGTAGGCCTGATAGCCTCATGGGCATCCTGTGCCCCTTTTCTGGAGGCATAAACTCTCGGAGATTTCGGAACATACTTCGCTCCCCACGTCTTGCGCACGTAATCTCTGGCAGCTGCCTGCGCCTCCTGGGCTACCCTGGTGGAATCTGTGCGCATGTACGTGATGAGCGCCACATGCCCTTCTCCGGCAACTTCGACGCCTTCATAAAGCGCCTGGGCATTTGACATAGTGCGTTTGCCGGAAAACCCCAGTTTTCTGAACGCCTCTTGCTGCAGCGTGCTTGTGATGAAGGGAGGCGCCGGCTTTCTGGCCTGGTCTCTAACGTTTATCGACTCTACTACGTAATCGGCTCCCTCCAAATCAGCAATGACCGCATCTACCTCTTCCTTCGAAAGACGCTTGTCTTCTTCGGGAATGAACCTCGCCTCAAAGCTGCGGCCTCTGGGCTTTGGAGAAAGCTCGGCACCGAGAGTCCAGTACTCCTCTGACTCGAAGGCCTCTATCTCGCGCTCGCGATCACATATTATCTTCAGAGCAGATGACTGAACGCGACCGGCCGAAAGCCCAGGGCGAACCTTCTTCCAAAGGAAAGGGCTGAGCTTGTATCCAACAAGCCTGTCAAGCACGCGCCTAGCCTGCTGCGCCTCAACTCTGCCCATGTCGATTGGGCGTGGGGCCTTTATCGCGTTCTTGACAGCGTTCTCAGTAATCTCGTTAAACTCGATCCGGCAATCTGATTCCGGATCCACGCCAAGTATGTAGGCTAGATGCCACGAAATAGCCTCTCCCTCACGATCAGGGTCTGTGGCCAAGAGTATCCTGTCTGCCTTTTTCGCGGACTCCTTCAGGTCGCGTATCACATCGCCTTTGCCGCGGATCGTAATGTATTTTGGAGCGTAGTCATTATCGACATCCACTCCCAACTGGCTCTTAGGCAAGTCTCTCACGTGACCAACTGACGCCTTCAGTGCATACTGGCGCCCAAGGAATTTTGATAACGTCTTTACTTTAGCTGGCGACTCCACTATTACGAGAGTCTTTCCCATACGGGCACCTCCAAAGTCTGGATATCAAAAACAGTTTAACCTAGGCAGAATGCCAGGTCAACATCGAGAAGCCCTGGAGCATGCCACATCAGGCGCCGGGCACAGCACGTTTTCTAGCACCGTTTGCTGTATCGCATGCCAGGTTCCCGGTCTACCAGGCCCGCGAATTCCAGCCGCGCCAAAGAGACCAAAAGCTCCTGAGCGGGCAATCCCAAGTCTGTCTGAATTCTCTCAAAACTTGTGTTCACAGTCAATGATTCCAGCACAGCGCGATCCACAGGTGCAAGAACGCCTCCTGAAATACGAGCCGTCGGGCCATGGGTTCTGTCAAGAAGACCCCTTGATGCAATCCGATCAATGACGTCGCCAATGTCGAGCAATGGTTCGGCATGAGTCGAAAGCAGCTGGTTAGCTCCTACAGAGGTCGGCCTGTTGATATCGCCGGGGACAGCGAATACATCCTTCCCATGCTCATTGGCGAAGTCCGCGGTGATCTTGGCACCGCTCTTCTCGGCCGCCTCCACCACTATGCACACCTCCGACATGCCGCTTATGATCCTATTTCGGGCGGGAAAAGTGTCCTTGCTAGCCGCCCATCCCATAGGAAAAGGCGATATTACACATCCGCATGCGGCCACCTCCCGTATCAGCTTTTTGAGCCTCCCTGTCATATCATCGCCCATTCCCGCGCCGAGAACCCCTACCGTGGGTCCTCCTCCCTCGATAGCACCACGGTGGGCAGCGGCATCTATTCCCCGGGCAAGCCCGCTTACTACACCAATGCCGGCAGACGCAAGCATGCGCCCGTATCTTCTGGCAATCGAGATGCCATAAGCAGTAGCTTGCCTGGAGCCAACCATTGCAGCCCAGGGAACCTCCGTCAATTCCCCTTTCCCCAACACATACAGGACGATGGGCGGATCAGGAATATTGCGCAATGGCGCAGGATACAGCCGGGACGGGCAGGGAATCACACGCGCCGATATACTCGAGGCCTTGGCTATCTCGGTCATCCCCATGCAGAGAGGATCGTGAACCCTTCCCGCCCAATTCCATTGGGCGCGCCGGGCATAAGCAGGCGGTTTCCCGCCATGTTTTGCGGCATGAAGGCCCTCGACGGCCGATCCGTAGTCCTCCAGCATGCGCAGGAAGCTCCGCGACCCAAAACCCGGGACCGAATTCCAGAAAACCCACGCAGCAAGTTCCTTTCCCTCAGGCTCAGCTACATTCTCCCATCTCAGCTTAGGCTCCTTATCATCCATGTGAACACCTCGCTATCTCTGCCGAATCGAGCGCCCTGTATTGAAGCGCTTCAAGCACGTGATCGTCTTTGATCCGGGCAGAAGCGTCCAAATCCGCGATGGTTCTGGCCACCTTTATAAGCTTGTGGCAGGCCCTTGCTGAAAGGGCCATCTTGTCAACGGCTTCATACAGCAAGGCCCCGGCAATAGGCGAGAGCATTGCTGCGTGCTCGATATTGCGAGGGTCCATGCACGAATTTGTTACAATGGGGTTCCCAAAGCGCCGCCTCTGCCTTTCCCTAGCTTCGCTCACATTGGCGCGGATCTTGTCAGACGAGCGGCCCGCAGAATGCCCTTGCAGATCGGCGCGGCTCACACGGGGTGCCTCTATCTGAATATCGATCCTATCAATGACAGGACCCGACAACTTCCTTCTGTACCTTTGAACCTGTGCCCCGCTACACACGCACGGACGCTCTGAATCCCCAAGATACCCGCAAGGGCATGGATTGGCCGACGCAACCAGCATGAACCTAGAAGGAAAAGCAACCTGTACGTGAGAACGGGAGATAACAACGAATCCATCCTCCATAGGACTCCGCAGGCATTGGAGAACTGCCTGGCGGTACTCACAGTATTCATCCAGGTAAAGCACGCCTCTGTGCGCCAATGTAACCTCTCCGGGCATTGGAGGATTCCCTCCTCCCAGCATCCCTGCGGGAGTAATCGAATGGTGGGGATTCCTAAAAGGCCGGCTGACGGCAAGGCCCCGCCCATCCACCAAGCCCATGATGCTCTGTATCGACGTGACATCTATTGCCTCCTCGCGATCCATCGCTGGCAGCACAGATGGAACACACGACGCCATCAGCGTCTTGCCGGCACCAGGCGGGCCAACCATGATGATATTGTGGCCGCCTGCAACAGCGACCTCCAAAGCGCGCACAGTGGCGGCTTGCCCGATTACCTGTGAAAAGTCAGGCCCTAGATTTGCACCCAAATGCGCATGCTTAGTTGAGATGTCCCGATTTGGGACTATGCCAGTCTCCAGAAACCTCACAACCTCTTGAAGAGTTCGCGCAGCCACCACCGAGACCTCCGGAATGCACATAGCTTCCCCCGCATTTTCCACAGGCACTACCACTACGGTGCTTCCTGCCTCACGCGCCCCGGCACATGCCGGCAATACTCCCCGAACCGGCCTTATTACCCCCTCAAGAGAGAGCTCCCCTATGAGGGTAATCCCTTCGAGTCCTTTATGAGGGGATTGGCCCGATGCCGCCAGTATTGAAACGGCTATTGGAAGGTCGAGCCCAACGCCGACCTTTCGTACATCAGCCGGCGCAAGATTGACGGTAATCCTGGAGAGTGGAAACTCATAACCAGAATTCCTGATCGCGGCCCTCACACGTTCGCGAGACTCTCTGACTGTGGGATCGGGCAAGCCTACAATGTCAAATGAAGGAAGGCCGCGCGCAAGGTCGCATTCGACAGTCACAGACATGCCGGTTATGCCCTGTAATGCGCATCCTCTCGCCGCAGAGAGCACTGACATCTCCTCCAAAAAGCATCATGATATCACGTTCTTGATATGTGATAGATTTGCATCTCTAAGTCCGCAGGCACCAAACCCAAAAGCCCTTATCGAGATCACATCTACACGCACAGTAGCGCCGCCGCACGCCGCAGAAACCACCGACGCAATCTGCTTAAGGGAACGGAGTTTGGCCGCACTTATCTGCTCTTCAGGCATTCCATAATCCCAAGTGAGCCTCGTCTTGACTTCGATTACCACCAAGGTATCGCCATCCACCGCGAGAATGTCGACTTCTTTTCTCCCAAAACGCATATTGCAGCCAAGAATCGCATAGCCAAGGCGCTCCACGTACGAGCGAGCAAATTCCTCCCCAGCCCTGCCTACATCCTGTGAACCCATCCACACATCTCCTCAACCACTATGTTCTGTCCCGTGTCCGCCATTTCCTCCCACAAAAGCAAAAATCGCCCTTTCGGGCGATACTCACCATTTGGGACTAGCTATGTATCTACAGATTCATCAGCTGACTGACTCACCCCGCGAAAAGTCTTCCTGTGCAGAGCGCATGGCCCAAAAGCCGCCAGGTTTCGCAGGTGTTCGGGAGTGGGATAACCCTTGTGCCGCTCAAAACCGTATTCTGGATATACAATGGCAAGTTTGCACATCAATGCATCGCGAACGACCTTTGCCAATATGGACGCCGCTGCAACCGACTGGCTCCTTGCATCCCCTCGAACCAAAGCCACTGCAGGCAAGCGCAGATCCGGAAGATCCTTACCGTCCACCAAAACCAAATTCGGAACGACAGACAACTGTTCCACCGCCCGCGACATCGCGCGGAGAGAAGCCACCCTAATGTTGACTTCATCTATCTCATCTTGCCACGCGACTCCTACCCCAACCTCAAGAGCGCTTTCCATGATCTCTTCTAGGACTGCCTGCCTTTTCTTGGCGGAAAGGCGTTTTGAATCATCCACCCCGGGCAGGTAAGATCCTTCACGCAGCACAACTACTGCCGCCACTACTGGTCCAGCAAGTGGCCCCCGTCCGGCCTCATCCACCCCGGCAATCACGTGGAACCCCGCGTTTCTCAGGGAATCATCGAACATGGCAATATCGCTCCGAACAACTTCTTCAGCCATTATTCCAGTCATGGCATTTCCAAAGTTGCACGACCGAGCTTCCCTGACCTGAAATCCCTCACCAGGATATCCGCGGCTCGCGCCATGTCCAACTCGCCTCTAGCCATCATACACCCACGGCTCCGAGCAACATGCTTCAGAGCCTCATGGGGATCGACGCACCCCTCACACACCCCGTATCGACTACGATACGCGGCCAAACCCACGCTGTCGAGCCGAGCTATAAGTCCCGTAGCAAGGGCTTCCACATCGTATATGGACTCATCCAAACAGCCGAGAGCGGCCAAGGCAAACCAAACACCCCTATCATCGACGCGAGGCGGCATGATTCCAGGAGTGTCAAGCATCTCGAGATTGCGGTCGATCACGATCCACTGCTTAGCCCGGGTGACCCCGGGGCGATCACCCGTTTTCACCCTCGCTCGCTTAGCGGCCCTATTTATGAATGAAGATTTCCCCACATTGGGAATGCCTAACACAGCTGTGCGGAATCGAACACGCGAAGGTCCTCTCTGAACGTCCGGGCCCGCTCCGGCCTTGGCCGCGGCAGACGCCGCGGCGATGACCTCCGCTACACCTTCGCCTGTTCGGCAATTGGTAGGAACGGCGCAAATTCCCGCTTCCGTGTAGCAATCGACCCATGCTCTAGTGGCAACTGGATCTGCCAGATCCGCCTTGTTCAGCACCACGATCCTGGGCTTGTTGCCGACAGCCTCCGCAAACTCCCTGTTTTCTGTAGATCTGGGAGCCCGGGCATCAAGAATCTCGATGACTACGTCGATCAGCTTCATGCTCTGCTTGATCTGGGATACTGCCTTGGCCATGTGTCCCGGATACCAACTAAAGCCCATTGCAATTCCTCCAAAATAAAATAACGCCGGGCCCGGAGAGCATCCGTCCCGGCGATGCGCATTGCCATCAAGGCATGCCCGGCGCCGCAGCCATGCCGGATTTTGGAGTTCCGATCGCCTCCAGGCAAGTTGGATTCTTAAGCGTTCTAATTCGATCCACCGGCCAATACACCACAAACGCCTTCCCTTGGATGCTGCCAAAGGGCACCATGCCTACAGAATCATCAGTGCTGTCTTGACTATTGTTCCTATTGTCCCCTAGTACGAACACTCTCTTCGTTGGGACAAGGGCCGGGCCGTACTCCCTAGTAGAAGGCTCGGCTATATATGGTTCATTCAAACCTGTTCCATTTACGTAAACCATGCCCCCGCTGATCATAAGCTCATCTCCGGGGACACCTATGACACGCTTGATGAACATCTGTCGCGGGTCTTGGGGATACCGAAATACGATAATGTCCCCACGCTGTGGTTCGCGGAATCTGTAGATGAACCTGTTAACTAGGAGCCTCTCGCCATTATACAAAGTAGGCTCCATGGAGCTTCCTTGAACCACAAATGATCTGGCAACGAAAGTCATGATGAAAGCCGCCAGAACCACAGCAACGATACATGCGTTGACATACTCCATGATCACGGATCCCGTCGAACGCGTCTCCTCATGCCCTTCACAGGGGAGAACCTCGTCCAGCACGGATCCATTGCCCTGGCTTTGGGAATCGACGTCGCTCGCCTCCCGATCCAGGCCAGCTTCGGTGTGGCTCAACCGAGGTTCCATTCTTTTTCGGGGAGAATTGCTCATGCGTTCATAACCTCCTCGCGCGACCCACGGCTAGTCAAATCAGCCGCCATGTCAAGCGCGGCGAGTCTGTCACTAGTGCTGCCTCTTCTCCCGAATCCTAGCCCTCTTCCCGACGCGACCGCGGATGTAATACAGTTTCGCCTTACGCACATCGCCTTGCCTGACTACTTCTACTTTGTCTATCTTAGGGGAGTGAACCGGAAAGATCCTCTCAACCCCGATCCCAGATGACATTTTTCTCACAGTAAAAGTCTCGGACAGGCCACTTCCGCTTCTACCTATTACAACACCCTCGAAGACCTGTATGCGCTCGCGGGCGCCTTCCACAACGCGAACGTGCACTCTGACTGTATCCCCAGGGCCGAAGTCAGGGAGGTCGGAACGCATCTGCTCGCGCTCGATTGTATCGATGATGTTCACTTCTATCCCACTCCTCAACGGGTTTTCGACAAACGTCAGTATACCATAATGCAACTGCGCTCATCAAGGAAGACCGACTGCCAACCGGAACCGTTATTAGCCATCCTCCATGACTTGCTTGAGCAACTCCACATCTTCATCGGTCAGCTCGACTTGACTGAGAAGATCCGGGCGCTGCTCCAATGTAACCTTAAGCGCCTGTTTTCGGCGCCATTTCCTTATTCTCTCATGGTCTCCGGAAAGCAACACGTCGGGAACTTCATGCCCACGCCAAACCCTCGGTCGAGTGTAATGAGGATAGTCGAGAATCCCATCCCAAAACGAATCAGCCGAGGCGCTTTCCTCGTCCCCCAAGACGCCGGGAAGTAGCCTAGCCGTGGCATCAACGATGACCATGGCAGGGAGCTCTCCGCCAGTGAGCACGTAGTCGCCTATGGACACCCTGTCCGTTACCAGGCTCATCACACGCTCGTCGACGCCCTCATAATGCCCACAGATGATTACCAGATGATCACAAGACGCAAACCCCTTGGCCATGTCTTGCGAGAATGTCGAGCCTGCGGGCGTAGTCATGATCACCCTTGACCGGCTCTCCTTGGCCTGCACGCGTGCAGCAAGGGCATGTTCGACAGCTGCAGCAATCGGCTCCGCTTTCATGACCATTCCAGGTCCACCGCCGAACGGGTAATCGTCTACAACACGGTGCCGACTGGTAGAAAAATCGCGAATGTCGTGAATTCGGACAGTGAGAATCCCCTTTTCCTGCGCGCGCCCTAGGATGCTTTCAGACAGTGGCCCATAGAACATCCCCGGAAAAATCGTCAGGATATCGATTTCCACGTTCCGAATCACCTACCCATGCTCAATCCATCCCGCATCGACAAGCGCCGATGCAAGATTACTATTGGCATCAGCGCAAACCAGGCCTATCGTCTATGATCATACGCCTTTCTGCGACATCGATCTCGCAGACAATGTCCCCAACCGCCGGCACCAAGAATTCCCGCCCCGAATCAGGCTTTACCACGAAAACATCATTGGCCGGCAATTCGATTACTTCCTTCACGATGCCCAGGCGTTCTCCTGTCTTAGCATAGACGCCGAGGCCGACCAGATCAAATGCGTAGAATTCGTCTTCAGGCAACTCAGGCAGTTCCTCCACGGGCAGATAAAGGCCGAAACCTTTAAGCAGTTTTCCGGTTTCCACATCCTCCACGCCTTCGAGGAGCACCAGCGAAGCCTCGCCATGGGCGCGCTCCGATATCACTTTGCGCTCCTGAAAATCGGCACAATTTTCGCGTCCGAGGAAAACGCGATCAATGCCACAGAAACGTCTGGGGTCGCCATTTTCGGGGCGGACTCTCAGCTCACCCCAAAGTCCGTGCGTCCCCATGATTACCCCTATGAGCACTAGCTGATCGCCACTTCGAGTCAATCTACGATTTCCACCATCACACGCTTGCCATCTCTAATGGCAGCGGCCTTTGTAACAGACCGGATTGCACGTGCCACACGCCCGTGTCTTCCAATTACCTTGCCCATGTCGTCGGGAGCCACAGATACCTCGAATATGACTGAATCACCGCTTTCAATCTCGCGAACGCGCACTTCTTCAGGATCATCTACAAGGTTTTTTGCGAGAAATGTCACGAGTTGACACAGTCTGCCTTCGTTTTTCTTGTTTCCTGCCATCTCTATCACCGGTTAGTTCTCAGCAGCATCGACCGGCGCCACGTCGGCCTCTGCAGACTGAGTTCCTTTTCCGGATGCTCCAGACATGTCGAGACCTGCCTTGACCAGTAACGCGCGAGCGGTCTCAGAAGGCTGAGCTCCCCGTCGTATCCACTCCGCAGCCTTGTCTACATCGACAACGAGCTCCGGCGGATCCATTCTGGGATTGTAATGCCCCAAAATCTCGATGAATCTTCCATCCCTTGGCGATCTTGAATCAGCCACTACCAACCTGTAATGCGGTTGCTTTTTTGCTCCCGTCCTAGTTAGCCTGATACGAACAGCCATTTCCTTATACTGCACCTCCGAATGGTTACTACTGAACAAAAAGCCTAAACCGAACTGACGCCCCTATGGCATGAACGGCATCCGCGCTGGCGGCCCGCCACGTTTAGCCGCATCTCCGAACTGTTTCAGCATTTTGCGAGTCTGCTCAAACTGCTTGAGGAGAGCATTGACGTCCTGAACCCTGACTCCGCTTCCAGCTGCGATCCTCCGCTTTCGAGACCCATCTATGATGCCAGGATTGCGCCTTTCCGCGGGAGTCATCGATCTTACGATCGCCTCCACCCGCGCAAGATCCTTTTCGTCGATGGCTACGCCCTTGAGCGCCTTCGATTTCCCCAGCCCGGGTATCATTCCCAATAATTGATCGATTGGTCCCATTTTCCGAACGTCCTGAAGCTGAGAAAGGAAATCTTCGAGTGTGAATTCCTGCTTGCGAAGTTTTTCTTCCATCTTCATGGCCTGTTCAGCATCGAAAGCGTCTTGGGCCTTTTCTATTATCGTAAGCACATCGCCCATGCCAAGGATGCGCGAGGCCATCCGCTCCGGATGGAATTGCTCGACTGCGTCAAGCTTCTCTCCTGTGGTTACGAACTTGATGGGTTTTCCCGTAACTGCACGGACAGAAAGCGCCGCACCGCCCCGAGCATCTCCATCCAGTTTCGTCATGATGATACCGTCAATTCCCAGGCGCTCGTTGAACATGGAGGCCACATTGACCGCGTCCTGACCGGTCATGGCGTCAACCACCAGCAGGATTTCTGTGGGGTTGACTCTGGACTTGATTCTCCCAAGTTCCTCCATCATCTCATCGTCAATATGAAGCCTGCCGGCTGTGTCGAGTATTACGACGTCGTATCCCATGGACTTTCCGCGTTCAACAGCCGCAGCCGCAATGTCAACCGGGTCAGTCTTGTCACCCATTGAGAAAACTTCGATCCCAAGTTGACCTCCGAGCACCTGAAGCTGTTTGATTGCGGCCGGTCTATACACATCGCCTGCCACGAGCAAAGGCTTGTGCCCCTGCTTGCGCAGGAGGTTTGCCAGCTTTGCGCAGCTAGTTGTCTTGCCGGATCCCTGCAGGCCTACAAGCATGATCACTGTCGGAGGACGGGGCGCAAAACTGATCTTTGCCGCCGTGCCTCCCATAAGTTCAGTGAGCTCGGACATGACGATCTTGATGACCTGTTGAGCCGGAGTGAGGCTCTTCATGACTTCCTCTCCGACCGCGCGTTCCCGCACCCTAGCGGTGAAATCACGGGCCACCTTGAAGTTGACGTCTGCCTCGAGCAAAGCCATCCGAACTTCACGGAGAGCTGCATCGACATCCTTTTCAGTTAGTCGCCCGCGATTCCGCAGGTTACCGAAAACGTCCTGGAGACGGGCTGAGAGGTTCTCGAACATTATGCCTTGCCCCTCCTCTAGTCATCTTCCATGCCAGGGCTGCCGCCATCTCCTGAATCGATAGATGCCACCAGCCGCCGGGCCGAAGCAATGATCTCCATAGTCTGCTCGATGTTCCGGCGCACCCCTGCCAAATCAGGACCGCTTGGGCGCTGGGCACTGCGCTCGGCTTCATCGAGGCTTGCCATAGCCATTTCCAGCTGAAAATCGGCATCAGACAGCTGGGAATCTAGTTCGCCAACGCGCTTTCGCCTCTCTTCAGCCATTCTGAGAAGACCGAAGGTCTCCTCATGGCCCTCCATCGCACGCTCCGCACGGGCAAGCGTGTCATGGACCGCCTGTCGGGATACCCCATAAAGCTCGGATATCTCCGCAAGCGAGTAGTCGTTCAAGTAGTAGAGCACGCACATTTCCCGCTGGTGTTCGGTAAGCAGAGGACCATGAACATCAAGAAGAGCGCCCATCCTGAGCATCTTGTCGAGCATCGGCCCCGACCACCTTGCAAGTGTTAAGGTCTATACCTTTACACCACGCAGTATACAGGGATGAGCGGCCCTTGTCAATATGGACTTCGCGTATGGACCTTTGAAGCTCGCCAGAGCATCAAGGAGCATGCCCACTGCCGCAGCACAGGATTACTCAGCCTGCAGACATTCCGCCTTCAAGCGTTTCAAACCACTTGTGCCTATAAGGACCAAAATCCTGTGTACGGTTACGCAGACGGACGCCTGCACAATTCGGAAGGAAAGCGGCCCCGCAGGGCCGCAACTTCTAAACAAGTCTCAACACGTTTCCTGGCAATCCCCGGATCTGCATTGCCCGCAATTCGGAGCCTAGCTGCTCTTTTAGACTAAAGTATTCTTGCTAGTTACTCAGCGTTTAGCACCTTTCCGGCCATCATCACCTGCGTCCGCTCTAAGAAGCCCCTGAACAAACCGTTCGGGACTGAAAGGTCTGAGATCTTCCGCCCCTTCACCTACTCCTACATATTTCACCGGGATGTTCAATTCCTGGCTGATGGCAACCACGATGCCCCCTCTGGCTGTTCCGTCCAACTTCGTCAAGACCACGCCAGTGACTCCCACCGCCTCATTGAAAACCCGCGCCTGCGCTATGGCATTCTGTCCTGTCGTAGCGTCAACTACGAGCAAGACTTCATGTGGAGCTTCATCGCACTCCCGCGAGATCACCCTCTTGATCTTCTTCAACTCTTCCATGAGGTTGCTCTTGGTGTGAAGCCTGCCAGCGGTGTCAACAAGCAGGTAGTCGGAGCCACGGGCCCGAGCAGCCTGGTAGGCATCGAAAGCCACAGCCGCCGGATCGGATCCCTCCTGATGTCGTACTACATTGCACCCAGTCCTGTTACCCCAAACCTCCAACTGTTCTATGGCAGCTGCACGAAAAGTATCAGCTGCAGCAAGCGTCACTCTGTTCCCCTCATGAGCCAACATGGACGCTATCTTCCCTATCGATGTAGTCTTTCCCGTCCCATTGACCCCGACCACCATCACTACGGTCGGTGGCTCGTCAGCCCTTGCAAGAGGCGCGGTCCTTTCGCCAAGTATCGAGATGAGCTCCTGCTCTATCAAGGCCACGGCCCCGTCGGCATCGACCTGCTCTCCACGCGAACCGGATTCCCGCATTTTGTTGATTATCGCAGTGGTCGCTGCAACGCCCAGGTCTGCCTGTATGAGAACTGCCTCCAATTCCTCAAGGGTCTCCTCGTCTATGACCTTCTTCTTGGAGAACAAGGCCTCGATCGGATCGATAATGGCATCCCTCGTCTTTGCGAGTCCACTCCAAAGGTTTGAGAAAAATGACGGTGACATTGACATACCTCCATGCCCCTAGCTGACCTGCTGATCCGTTCGAATCGAGAAGACCTTCGACACTCCCGACTCTTCCATTGTCACGCCAAACAGCGCGTCAGCACACTCCATGGTCCGTTTTCTGTGGGTCACAATAATTACCTGCACGTCCTCGGATGTCGTCTTGAGCAACTGGGCAAACCGTATTAGGTTAGCCTCGTCGAGCGCCGAATCGATCTCGTCAAGGAGACAGACTGGGCTCGGATTCACTCTCATGATCGCAAACAACAGGGCAATGGCAACCAGCGACCTTTCGCCCCTTGACATTAGAGAAAGGCTGGAGAGTTTCTTGCCCGGAGGCTGACATACTATATCGATCCCACACTCAAGAGGATTGTCAGGATCATCAAGAACAAGGTCGGCGGTTCCACCGCCGAATATGTCGGTGAATATGTCGGCAAACTCCGATCTGACCGCCTCGAACGTCTCAAGGAATCTCTTCTCACATGTAAGCTCGCATTCCCGAACTACCTCATCGAGTGAAGCCTGCGCAGCCTCCAGGTCCTTCAATTGAGTTTCCAAGAAGCCGTGCCTCTCAGCAAGCTTGCGGCTTTCCTCAATGGCGGTGTGGTTAACCGGACCGATTTCAGTGATCTCGGCACGCAGTTGCGCGATCTCTGCCTGAACCCCGGCCCTAGACTGAATTGCAACATCTCTGGCAAGTCCTTCCTCTTCAGATATGGAATAGGCAGAAGCCAGCCGTTCAACACATGCCTCGTATTCCGCTGCAATCCGCGCCCCTTCTATTCTAGCCCCGTTCAGTTTCTCAGCCACCTCTTGGTGCCGTTTCCGGGCCACACGCGCTGCCAACTCGCCCTCATTGACATCAGCAGCTGCCTTCGCCCGCTCCTCACGGCCCTCGTCGAGCAGACGCTGGGCTTTAGAATACTCCTGCGCAAGAGCCGCAGCCGCTTCCCCAATAGCCTCAATCTGCGCAGCGGCGTCAGTTGCTTCCTGACAGACTCTATTCTCCTCATTCCGGAGCCTAGCAAGCTCCTCGTTATGGGACATCAGTTGCTCCTCGGCTTTGAGCAGAGCGGCCTTAAGCCCCGACAGCCTCTCTCGGTAAGTAGCCGCCTCCTGCGCCAGCTCCGAGTAGCGCTCTGCCTCTCGTGATTCATCTTCCTTCAAGCCGGCCGCGGACTCGGCCAATGCTTCCAATGACTCTTCTAGTTTCTTTCGACGGGCCTCAGACCCTGACAACTGTTGAGCAAGGCTCTTCGCCTCCTCAGTCAACGCATCAATCTCCCTGCGTACTATCTCAGCTTCAAGTTCCACAGTCTCAAGCTCGTCTGCGAACCGAGAAAGCTCAGCCTCTGCCAATCTTATTTTCTGAACAACATTGCTCAGGACCGACTCGAGAGTCGCCTTATTGCGTTCATTCTCCTCCCACACCAACCTGAGAGCGCCAGCTTCTGCCACAGCCTCGTCCTTGAGCCTATGCATACTGGCGCTCTCTGCCCTCGCACTCTCGAGTTCGGCAGCAAGCTCTTCAAGCCGTCTGGACCGCGCAAGCAGTCCCCCGCGCCTATCAGGTGCCTCTCCGCCCGTTATGGCGCCTCCGGCGGAGATGATGTCTCCGTCCAAAGTCACCATGCGACACCTCAGCCCGCTTTTGGCAAGCCGGATGCCGCATCCCAAGTCTCTCACCACGACTACGCGTCCGAGAAGGTACTCAACCACCTTTCGGTAGATGGGCGCCGATTCCACAAGATCAGCCGCAAGCCCGACAATTCCGGGCTCAGCCACAGGAAGCTGCGCCGAAGAAATAGGGGAAGGCTTCAAGATGTCCAGCGGAAGAAAGGTAGCGCGTCCGGCACGGTTTTTCTTGAGAAACTCCACAGCTCGCTCCGCCCCTTCAGAGGTGGATGCCACTATGTTCTGGACTGAAGGGCCCAATGCTGCTTCAATAGCGATCTCGTATTCCTTCGGGACGCGAATTAGATCCGAAACAGTGCCCGCAAGGCCCATAGCCCTCCCGTTATCACCAGCCAAAAGCGCGCGAACTGCGCGGCCGTATCCCTCATACTGCCTCTGTAGCGCATCTATGCTGGAGTGCGCGGCAGCTGCCGACGAAACCTTCGCCTCGGCCTCCATGGCACGCTCCGAAACGGATTCCGCAGCTTCCATGGCACGCTCATATAATACCTTGGCGTCCGCAGCCTCCCTCTCCGCCTTTTCAAGATCGCCCCGGAGCCGTTCTAATTCCGAGAAAAGATCATCGGTCTCACGCCTGGCGCTATCCTGAGCTACAGCCTTCTCCTGGGCTTGTTGTATCAAACGCGCCAACCGAGCTTCGTTCGACCGCTTCGACGACTCAATAGCGCCAATGCGCGATCTCAAGTCAGATTCCAAAGCCAAAGCGTCAAAAAGGTCCGATTTTGCCTCCTCAACCCTTGCTTCAGCGTCAGCTCGAGCCTTGGACGCCTCTGCCAACCGTCTCCGCGATGCATCAGCTTGCTCCATGACATCGCGCCCCTCAAGACCTGCGGCATCAACCTGACCTTGCAACAGCGCAAATTCATTTTCCAACCTGGCGTGTTTTCCCTCTTCCGCCTCGCGCGCCGCTGCGATCTCCTGAGAACGTTCCAGGAGAGTTCGCTTCCTCTCCTGGGCAAGCTTGAGTCTACCGCTTTCCCTCTCAGAAGCCGCAGCAGCCTGACCTGCCGCAACATGTAGCGTCTCCACAGCCAAGTCAGCTTGCATTGCCCTAGTTTTTGCCGACTCCAGCACAGCCTCGCATTGGGCGGACTCGGCGGCACACTCATGTTCTCGCCTTTCAAGGTCATCTATTCGTGACGCACTGTCGAGGCGACGAAGCGAGAGCCTCTTGAGATCGTGGCAGAGAAGGTCTATCTCCAGTCGGGTAAGCCTTTCGGTAAGCTCGCGCCAGCGTTCTGCCTCCTCCGCCTGGTTCCGAAGGACAGGCAGCTGCCTACCGAGTTCAGCAACTAGATCTCCGACCCTGAGCTGGTCAGCGCGCACCTCCACCAGCTTTCGTTCAGCTTCCCGCCTCCGTGCACGATACTTCATGATTCCAGAAGCTTCGTCGAAAATGGCCCGTCTGTCCTGCGAGCGGTCGGACAATATGATGTCGATCTTGCTCTGTTCTACTACAGAGTAAGAGTCTTTTCCCAGACCAGTCCCGGAGAAAAGATCGATTATGTCCCTGAGCCGACATGGAACTCCGTTCAATACATACTCCGATTCTCCGGATCGGAAAAGCCTTCTTGTGACCGTGACCTCAGTGAACCCCAGGTTCAGAAAGTCATCTGAATTATCGAATACAAGAGTAACCTCTGCATAGCCAAGGGGTTTCCTGCTTTCAGTTCCAGCGAAGATAACGTCCTGCATTCGCGACCCACGAAGAATCCGCGGGCTTTGCTCACCCAAAGCCCATCTGAGGGCATCGGCAATATTGCTCTTTCCAACACCATTGGGCCCGACAACTCCCGTGAGCCCAGGCGAAAAATCCAAGTCCACTCTGCTCGCAAATGACTTGAAGCCGAACAGAGAGAGCTTTTTCAGATACAAGTTCGGCCCTCCCATGACGTACACTCAGCAAAAGCCGCGCCAAGCGGCGCAGCCTTTGCCGATTGATCTTTCAAAGTTAGTATTGCCCGCTACCGCGGCATCACGATGAACTTTATAGCCGTGCGTTCCTCTCCGTCTATTTCGATCTCAGAAAAGGCAGGCACGGTCACCAAATCGATTCCGTTTGGCGCCACGAAACCCCTTGCAATAGTTATTGCCTTTACTGCCTGGTTCACAGCCGCTGCGCCCACAGCATTCACCTGCACCGAACCTTGGTCCCTGACAATCGCGGCCAGCGCCCCAGCAACAGCTTTTGGGTTTGACTGGCCAGATACTTTCAAAACCTCCAAGTCGCACTCCCCCCGAAACGTACATATATGCCGACGCACAAGCGCCGACTGTCTCCGCTTCGCCATTGTCGCCAGGCACAACTGGAGAGTTCTCATTCATCGTCAGAAGCGCAGTTGGCCCATGCAGATTCGCCGTTCTCGAGCATTCTCAGCCCATCCTTGGCTGCTTCCTGTTCTGCGGCGCGTTTGCTCGGACCTTCTCCCGTTCCGACTACCCTGTCGGCAATCAACGCCTCCACCGTGAACCAGGGTTTGTGAGGCGGGCCTTCGCTCTTGACCGTTCTGTAAGATGCCTGGCCTAAGGATCTGGCCTGCACTGCTTCTTGAAAAGCAGTCTTGTGGTCGTTCTCAGGACCGGTAATAGCATCATGGATTTCGCTTGCCAGTGCCCGAATGATGAAAGATCTGGCCTCGTCGAAGCCGGAGTCGAGATATACGGCGCCAATAATGGCCTCCATAGCGCCTGCCAAGTTTCTCTGTCGACACCTGCCGCCGCTCGATTCTTCGCCATGCCCCAACATTATAAAATCGGAGACTCCAAGATCGACGGCGGCCCGTGCCAAGGCCTGCCCGCTCACTGCCTGAGCAGATACCTTCGACAACCTGCCCTCGTCTGCATCTTCCATGAGAGTCATCAGCTGCTCGGCCATAACGGCTTTGAGAATCGCATCGCCAAGAAACTCAAGGCGCTCGTTTGATAAAGCCCGATCCTGGCCATGCTCTGCTGCATAAGACGTATGGGTCAACGCCCTAACTAGAAGAGATTTGTCTTCAAACTCGAGGCCGAGAACAGCCGAAACTTTATCGATCTCGATCGTCGCGCACACGGTTGTATATATAGTCGACAGCCTGACCTACAGTTCTCATGGAATCGAAGTCTTCGTCGGGCACACGCAGGTCGAATTCCTCTTCAATTTCGTACACGATTTCGTTGAGGTACAGCGAGTCGGCGCCAAGATCGTCAATGAAATCCGACTCGCGACAGATCTCCTCCTCTGCAACACCAAGCTTGTCGGAGACGATCTCACGAACTTTAGCAAGTATTTCAGCTTCAGTCAAAACTGACCACCTCCATGCAAGGATATTCAATCCCATCTTATAAAGCAATTACCTTCATTTCAAGCCCGTACCCAATACCATTGCGTCCAGTCTCAAGCCTCGCCGTCAACCATGGCCGAAAGAGACTGGGACATCTTCTCAACAAGTCCTCTATCAAGCAGTTCGGAAGTGACTCTGATAGCGTTGGCAAACGCCTTACGATTGGAGCTTCCATGGGCCTTGACAAGCAGACCGGACAGGCCCAAGAGAGGAGCGCCCCCATATTCTGAATAATCCATCCTCCTCTTGACACTCTTTAGCGCAGGTTTCACGAGAAGAGCTCCTGCTTTCACCATGCAGCCCTTGCTCATCTCCTCTTTCACCATGTCGAAAATGGCTGATCCGAGACCCTCAGAAAGCTTGAGGACGACATTACCAGCAAAACCGTCCATTACAACGACGTCAGCTTCTCCATAGAAGATCGAACGGGCTTCGATATTGCCCACGAAGTTCAGGCCCGACCCGGACAGCATCTGATTCGCCTGGACAATCACCGAAGTTCCCTTGCTAGCTTCAGTGCCGTTCGACAGCAAACCGATGCTGGGATTATCTATTCCGAGAAGCGCCGAAGCATAAGCTGATCCCATAATCGCGAACTCCAACAGATTCTTCGCTTGACACTCCGGATTAGCGCCGATGTCAAGGATAACGCAAGGATGACCTCCAACGGTCGGGATAGGCGTTGCCAGAGCTGGCCTCGATGCCCCCTTAAGCCGCCCTACAACGAGAGGCCCGGCCGCAACGAGAGCCCCTGTGCTGCCAGAAGTGACCGCTGCTTGCGCCTTTTTCTCACGGACAAGCTTAGCTGCTACGACCATTGAGGAGTCGCGCTTGTGGCGCACAGCCGCAAGAGGGTCCTCGTCCATGGATATCGAGTCTGCCGCGTGCACGATCTCTATGTCAGATTCATCCCGTCCGTTCTCCTTCAGGTGCGCCTTTATCGTCTCCTCGTCGCCCACAAAAATCACTTGGGCCCCATACTGATCACGGGCCATCAACGCTCCCGGGATCATCTCAGCCGGCCCCATGTCGCCTCCCATGACGTCAACAGCTATCCGCATATGGATAACCCCCCAAAAAAGCTCAACAAAAGCTGAAAGCGGGTTCAGCCGAACTACGCGCGTCCGAATGAATCCGCTCTGCACCCTTAGGTTGAAGAATTACTCTGAAACATCAATAACTGTGCGACCCCCGTAATATCCGCACTCCGGGCATGCCCTATGGGGCAGCCTAGGCTTCTTGCACTGTGGGCAAACGGAGAGGGTCGGGGCCTCAGCTTTCCAGTTTGCGCGACGCTTACGAGTGCGCGACTTGCCGGATTTCTGTTTTGGAACAGCAGGCATATTCTTGGTTTCGTCGAGGCACAAACCGCGCGCCCCGAGGAAACCTCTCCACCTCCATTCAATCATGATTAAGCTATGATATTGTACTACTCTTGGACGAAGCAGGCAAGTTTTCTTCGCCAGGTCTCCATACTCTCCGTGCCGTTCGAGGGCAGGAGAGTATCGCCAACCGTGTCAGCATCAAAGCCCTACCACATCCAGAACGAAACAGTGTTGTTTTCACTCTTTGTGGATAATCTTTGCCCTCTGAAACAAGCCCCAGCTCTCATCGGGAGGGCACGAACAATCGCCCCAGTTCAAGTTGTGGCCACATTGCGGGCACAACCCCTTGCATTCTTCGTCACACACTATCCTGATTGGAAGCAAAAGAATGAAGGCTTGCTCGATTGCCGGGGCTATATCGACAATATTATCCTCCCCATACTCCCGCTCATCTTCGTCGGGGGAATCAGGGGCCTCGTCGGATCTGTAGTAAGTCTCCAGAATGGACGATTCCAAAGGCAACTCAAATTCCGATAGGCATCTGTCACACGTTGCACGCGCGCGACCGTATGCTATCCCAGTTACAACGATTCGGCGTCCCGTATTAGTGGCTTGCCCCACAAATCTGACCGGTTCAACAAACACGAGCTCCGAGCGAATCAGATCAATCGAAGGGAAATCCTCCGCCATGTCAATCGACATATTGGACCCCTTTTCCTCCCTGAGCCCCTCAACATCTATCTGCACCTCAATACCACCCCTGCCGGGATCAAGCTCCCAGCGCGCTAACGATCTCCGCAGTGTCGCGCGCGATCATGATCTCCTCGTTGGTAGGTATAGCCATGACAGTCACGCGAGACTCGGGCGTTGATATGATCTGCTCCACACCCCTTGCACTATTCTTTTTCTCGTCCAGTTCAATCCCGAACAGCTGCAGCCGATCACATATTCTTCTGCGCATGTCCGACGAATTCTCCCCCACCCCAGCAGTGAATACTATTCCATCAATGCTGCCCATAGCAGCAGCGTAAGCTCCAATGTATTTTACCACCCTATAAGCAAACACATCCAGGGCCAGTCTGGCCAATTGATGCCCTTCCGCAGCAGCCTTCTCAAGATCCCGGAAATCGTTGGATAGCCCTCCCGAAAGGCCCAGCACTCCTGAGTTTTTGTTGAGATACCCCAACACTATCTCGCTCGCGCTCTTGTCCAGTTGCTCACAGAGGAAAGATACGACGGCAGGGTCCAGATCGCCAGATCTCGTTCCCATGACCAGCCCTTCCAAGGGAGTAAAACCCATGCTTGTATCGATGGACTTTCCCCGTTTCACCGCTGCTATGCTCGATCCATTCCCAAGATGGCATGTCACCAGGGAGAGTTCTTCTATAGGCCTTTTCATGAGGATAGCGGCACGTTGTGAGACGTATCTATGTGAAGTGCCGTGGAAACCGTAACGCCTCACTCCATGGTTCACATACATGTCATATGGTAAGCCATACATATAGGCCTCTTTCGGCATGGTCTGATGGAAGGCAGTATCAAAGACTCCTACCATTGGCAGATCAGGCATGAGCCTACGGCAAGCCTCAATTCCCATTATGTTAGGCGGATTATGCAGAGGTGCCAGGTCCTGGCATTCATGCAAAGCTTTCATGACTTCTTCATCTATCATGACCGAACTGGCAAACCTTTCGCCACCATGGACTACCCTGTGTCCAATCGCAGAGATATCAGACAGGCTGCCTATTACTCCAGTCTCCGGATCTACAAGGGCGTCAAATACGTATTTCAACGCGCGCTCATGATCCGGAGCATCTACATCGCGCTTTACCTTGTCATGTCCGATCCGTGTATGGGTCATGAACGCATCCGGCGACCCGACCCGCTCCACGCCTCCACGAGCAAGACACTTCTCCTCATCCATGTCGAACAGCTGATACTTCAATGATGAACTTCCACAGTTGATTACCAGGATCTTCATTACACCGATGACCTCCTAACCTTTGAAAAAGAAAACATGGCATACACCATGTTAGGCAGGCACGCCCCTGACGAGTTGACGCGAGCATAAGGGGGCTCTGGCCTACAAACCGGCCGCAACATTGACCATCCTCTGATGATCAGGATCCAGCAAAGCGCTGGCATGGGTTCGACTGCCCAAGAAATGAACACAGAAGTGGCCATCGAAGTTGTTGTCCTTGATAAGGCAACCTCCGTGCGGCATCCCATTGATCGAAGCGGCAATTCGTCTGTCCCCGACTAATACGATAACAGCTCTTCTGGACCAACTCCATTTTCCGCCGTATATCTGCTTCAGTATCGCAGTATCAGCCGCCGTCAACGGTTCAGCGTCAGCGTGATTATGTCCTCCACGCCTCTGTACCTGAAACGAGAGCCCTGTAGCACAATCAATGATAGTAGCCCGGGCGGTAAATATAGTCTTCGCCACATCCCAATGGAGAAGTTCGGCGTTGGCTCTGCCCGAGGTGCCGCGTGAGGCTGCAGACGCGCAAATTGGGATCTTCAGTTCCTGGCCGGGTTTGATCAGTTCAGGCCGCAAGACCCCAGAGGCCGCCGCTATCTCTTCCACAGTCACTCCGAATTTCTTGGCAATAGCATACATTGTGTCGCCCTTGGCCACCACATACTTGCTGTATGATGCCGACTGTGCCTTCTGTGCAAGAGAGCTCCATGTGTTAGGGCCGACGATGCCGTCTGGCGTCAGACCAACATCATTCTGAAAACGAATCACTGCGGCATAGGTGGCGTTGCCAAAAACCCCATCGGCTTCACCGTCGAGATAGCCTGCAAGCGCCAGTTGCTCTTGGAGTTCGTACACGTTTTCGCCTCGATCTCCCTTTCGCAGCGTGACAGCAGAAGCGTTTGCCCCCGGACATGCCCAAAGAAGCAATACAACGCAGAACGCGGCCAACAGAGGCAGCAAAATCAAGCGAAACCGATGCCACACCCTTCTCGCCTCCCAAAATAACGCCTTACCCGTATTTCTACCGAACGCCGTAAAATCCTTCAGCATATGCAGGAGCTCTGGCAAATATAGATTTGAGGACGACCCACAGCACGAAAGGAAGTGCATGCTCCTATGAAGCCGAGCTTGGAACCGAACCGGCGAAATGCATATCTCGTCGCCGCATTGGCCTCATTCATCACTATCGCTATAATCGCTCTCCCTGAACAAGCGTTTCAAGCTTCCCTAGATGGCCTACGCCTCTGGTGGAACATAGTGTTCCCTGCCCTTCTTCCATTTTTCATCGCTTCAGACACCTTGATGGGCCTCGGCGTCGTGCACTTCATCGGGGCACTCCTAGAGCCGCTCATGAAGCCCCTATTCGGCGTTCCTGGAGTAGGAGCATTCGCCTTGGCCATGGGGCTCGCATCCGGGTATCCTATAGGCGCACGCATAACAGCAAGGCTCCGAAGAGAAGGTCTGTGTTCCAGGGTTGAAGCCGAACGCCTTGTCTCTTTCACCAATACCGCTGATCCGCTTTTCATGGTGGGCGCCGTGGCCGTGGGAATGTTCCAACTTCCCGGTCTTGGCCCGATTCTCGCGGCTTCTCACTATGTTTCAGCTATACTCCTTGGCTTTCTGCTTAAGTCCTATGGAGAGAGCGATAAGAGGAGAAGGACAGAAGAATACCAGAGGGAAGAGTCGCTGCTCTCCCGTGCAGCCCATGAACTGTACACTGCTAGGAGTCAAGACAACAGATCATTCGGGCAAATCTTCGGAGACGCAGTAAAGGACTCCGTAGGAACGCTGCTTCTCGTTGGCGGGTGCATAATGATATTTTCCGTTGTGATTCGCGTTCTCACGGTGTTTCACATCACAGACTTGCTCTCCGCGCCACTCATAGCTGTGCTTGCTCCACTCGGCGTCCCGCAGGATTTGGTGGCTTCACTCGTAGGCGGTTTCTTTGAGATTACAATAGGCACAGAAATGGCAAGCCGCGCCACCGCCAGCATCGCCCAGAAGGCAATAGCGGCGAGCGCAATAATCGCGTGGAGCGGGCTTTCCGTATTTGCTCAGGTTGCGAGCATGCTCTTTGGCACTGATATTCGACTCACGCCATACTTCTTCGCCAGAATAGTGCATGCAGTACTTGCTGCCATAGTGACAGCTATCATGCTCAAGATAGTTCCATGGGCCGCCCAGCAGACAATAGCCATTCCCGGCCTCTCCAGCTCGCCCGGTTTCTTGGCCACAGTCAGCTACTCCTGCACAATGCTTGCCAAAACCGCAGCCATAGGGGCATCCATTATGGCGGCGCTAGCGCTTCTTTCCAAGCCCCGGGCATTCGGCTTCAGAGTGAAAAAATAGGCAATCGAATTACCTGGCCTCGGGATTGTCCTTCCTGCGCCTCAGCTCTTCTATGCCTTTTCTTACTACAAACGATGTTCTATCCAGAGTTTCTTGAAGAGAAGCGAGGGTAGCCTCGGCATAATCGTCCGCTCCAAGCCTGATCTCCATAGCTTCGCGTTCTGCACGCATCAACAGCACCTCCGCCTCCTCCCTCGCGCTGGCAAAGACCTCTCCATCGGCGCCAGAAGCCTGTGCTGATGCGATCCCAACGCCATCCTCGGCAGCCAACCGGCTTCTCTCGGCTATCAGGGCCTCTGTCTGCCTCATCTCTTCAGGCAGCGCAATCCGTATCCTGTCGATAAGCTCGAGAAGCTCTACTCCGTCAACAGCACGTTTTCCCGAAAAAGGCAGCTTTCCGCTGGATTCGATTATCGTCTCCATCCGATTCAGGCATTCAACAACCGATTGTTTGATCATAATCCTACCCCTTCCTCCTACACCTGGCCGACACGCGTTCCACCAATGGCTCAGGCACCAGGCCGTGAATGTCTCCTCCAGAGCCTGCTACTTCTTTGACAATGCTTGAGCTGAGGAATGAGTATTCCATAGATGTCATTATGTACATGGTTTCTATGGACGGATCGAGTTTTCTGTTCATCAAAGCCATAGTCAGCTCGAATTCGAAATCCGACACTGCGCGAAGGCCTCTTATGACGACATGTGCACCACAAGCCCGCACGTAGTCGACCAAAAGCCCTTCGAAATGATCAACCTGCACATTGGGGAGATGGGCACAAGCAACCCTCAACATCTCCAACCTTTCTTCCAGGGAGAACATGTGGTCTTTAGCCTGGTTTTCCAGGATCGCGACAATAACATTATCAAAGATCGATGCTGCACGCGTTATAATGTCAAGGTGTCCCATAGTTACCGGATCGAAACTGCCTGGGCATACTGCAAGGGTCAACAGCTATCCCTCCGACGAGAACATATAGAAACTGACTTCGGTATCTCCGTAGCGCTCCTGCCTCACCATTGTCATCCTTGAGGATCCATATGGAGCGATATCCCGTGATGAGTGTTCTACGAGAACTAGGCCATCTCCTGCGAGAATTCGCGCATTCTCGATAAGGGACAACAACTTTTCAGAAGCCTCCATAGCATACGGTGGATCCACGAATACCAGATCATATGGCGCCTTCTCTGATACAGGTCCCCTACCCGCACCGATGGCGCGGAACGCGTCGGCCTCTACAACTGTCGACGCCTCCTCAAAGCCCAAGTCATCCAGATTTCTTTTTATGACGCCACAAGCAGCATGGTCCTTGTCAACAAACACGCAGTGCCTTGCTCCGCGCGATATCGCCTCAATACCAAGGCTTCCCACACCCGCGAAAAGATCGAGTACGACACAGTCCTCAACGCGATCGGCAATAATATTGAAGATCGCCTCGCGCACACGGTCAGAGGTAGGTCTAATGTTGCGCCCCCTGATCGTAGCCAACCGGCGACCTCCTGCAATGCCTCCAATAACACGCATCTTACTTGACTATGCTATTGGGCCGAGCCTCAGCTGCAGCTCCCGACCCCAATACGTTCTCGACAATGACCAGCACCGTGAATCCCACGCCTCGACAAGCCTACGAATGGACCTAGGCGCCTTGAGCAACTCGAAGCTCTCTGATTCCACCGTATCAATGCAGCTTTCATCGTCCAACATGGTGTTGGAGGAAGCATCGCAACTGTTGTCCGTCATTGCAGCAAGCCGAGACATGGCTCATCCCCCTTTCACTCAATAGAGATAAGGTAATAGTAAAGCGGTTGACCGCCGTATTGCACTTCGAACTCGATGTCAGGGTATTCCTCTGCCAAGCTATCCGCGAGCGACTCCGCTTCTTCCTCAGTAACACTGAACCCGTAGATGATAGTGGCGATTTCGTGTTCTTCAGAGTACATTTCCGTGAAAACCTTGCGGACGACTTCGTCCACGTCTTCGCCAACAACCTGAATGTCACCGTCAACTATGCCAATTATGTCGTTTTCGCGGATCTCTATTCCATTGAACGTAGAGTCGCGCACTGCATACGTGATCTCGGCGCTCACTACCTTGCCGATAGCCTCGTTCATCTTCGCCACATTGTCTTCCACAGAAGTATACGGCGTCATGGCTAAGAGCGCAGCTAAGCCTTGGGGTATTGTCTTGCTCGGCACCACGTGTATTCTCGCTTCGATATCAGGCACCTCGGCAGCTTGTCGGGCAGTGAGAACCACATTCCCGTTATTAGGAAGAATGATGACGTCTTTGGCATGGGCTTCGCGTATCCCATCAACGATATCCTGAATGCTTGGGTTCATTGTCTGCCCACCGGTTATCACAACATCAGCGCCAAGGCTCTGCAGTATCTTCTCTACACCATCCCCGGCCGCCACGGCAACGATGCCCACATCCTTCAGCTCGTAGGGCTCTTTTTCGCTGGAATGCGGGAACACTCCGTTTTCCGCACCGCTCATTTCCTCGAACTCTTCGTGCTGGTCCTCCATGTTATCTATGTCTATTTCGTGAAGCGAGCCATACCCAATGCCGATCTCGAGAATCCGTCCAGGCACATTGCTGTGCATATGCACCTTAACTGTGTTTTCATTCCCGACGACCAACATGGAATCTCCGTCAATTTCGGCAAGAAGCCGGCTCTTTATCTTCTCAGGATCGAGGCCGTTTCCACGAATTATGAACTCAGTACAGTAGGCATACTTGATCTCTTGCTTCACAGCCATAGGCTCTCTGGCAACTTTCAACGCCGTCTCAGCTTCAGCATGCACCAAGGCAGCAGGCTCTACCGGCTCTCCCACGAGGCCCTTCATAAACCCTTGGACGAATATAACAAGCCCCTTGCCTCCGGCATCAACAACGCCTGCTTCCTTCAGTGCGGGCAACATCTCAGGCGTCTTCTCGAGCGCAGCTTCGCCCTGGCGCAATGCCTCGTCGATCACTCCAAGGATGTCAGCGCCGTTCTTGGCTGCTTGAACTCCACCGCGGGCGCCTGTCCGCGCAACAGTCAGAATCGTGCCCTCCACTGGCTTCATGACTGCTTTGTAAGCAACACTGGAAGCTTCCTGGAAAGCCGCTGCCAAATCTGTCGGATTGGCCGACGCAAGGCCATGAAGGCGTTTGGCGAATCCCCGAAGCAATTGAGAGAGTATGACCCCCGAGTTGCCTCTGGCCCCCATGAGAGAACCTAAAGCTATGGCATCAGCCACGTCTCCCACTGATGCCGAACCTGCCTTCTCCGCTTCCTTTAGCGCAGCAGAGACTGTAAGGTACATATTAGTTCCGGTATCGCCATCTGGGACCGGAAATACGTTCAATGAGTCGACCAGGCTCTTATTCACACCAAGCCATGCCACGCCAGACTCGAAGGCAGCAACAAGGGCCGCCCCATCAATCGTCTTCATCTGCGAGGCCTGACTCTGCTTCGTTCCAGACATTATTTCTGCCGTTCCTTTCCGCCTGCACCCACCCTGACACCATGAACAGTAACGTTGACTTCAGGTACATTGAGGCCTGTGGTAGTCTCCAGAATGTACTTTACTTTATCCATTACATTGTTGGCCACCTCAGTGATACGGGTGCCGTATTCTACAATAATATAAAGATCAATCGTTGCATTGTCGCCCTGCACATCGACCTCAACTCCTCGAGCTATGTTGTCCATCCCCAGGAGTTCTGCAATTCCATCAGTAAAAGTGCGAGACGCCATTCCCACTAACCCATAGCACTCGGTTGCAGCCATACCCGCTATGGCGGCTATAACCTCGTCTGCTATGGTGATCTGGCCAAGTTCTGTACTTATTTCTTTTCCCATCATGAAACCCCCAATGCTCACCTGCAACCTGCGAATCGAGCTCCACACGAGTGAACATTTTTTCTGTATTCTTCGCGCCCACTGGATATTCCTTCTCAGACCCGCTACAATCCTCTTGCGCAGCCCCTCTGCGTATGCTATCATTTAGTTTGTGCGTTTCAGGAACTTGAGGAGGAATTATTATGGCCAGAGTATGCGATATATGTGGCAAGGGCCCCGTTTCAGGAAACTCCCGCAGCCACTCGGAGATCAAGACCAAGCGCAGATGGTATCCTAATCTCCATCAAGTTAGGGCAGAGATTGATGGCAGCACTCGCCGGATAAAAGTCTGCACCAGGTGCCTCAGGTCGGGAAAGGTAACCCGGGCCATCTAGCCCCAACCCCTAGATTATCAACAAAAGCGCAATCATTTGACGCTCCCCTTACAGGGGGGCGTTTTTCATATGTTTCCCATCATAGTGGTAGACAGCATGGATTGAATCCATGCTGTCGTTCATGTCCTCTTCTCGCAGATCATAGCTTGCGTACGCCTGGCACGCTCATAAAGTCTCAGCACGACCTCGTAATCGGTTGTTGCGGATCCGAGAACAACCCCCGACTGTGAGTAGGGTCCATGGCAATCTGACCCCGCAGTAACCAACAACCCATATTCACGCGCTATTCTCTGGTAATGTTCCTGCTGCCCCGAAGTGTGCTGGGGATAGATCGCTTCGATTCCCTCAAGCCCGTGTTCCACCAAAGAAGGTATCATATCGTCTTTTCCTGAAAGGCCTGGATGAGCTAGAACAGGCACTCCTTTCGCAGCCAGAACGGCCTCTATCGCCTCATAGGGAGTCAATTTGGACCTGCTTTCATAGGCTGGCGCATGAAGGCCTATGTAATGCGCAAACGCCTCATCCCAACTGAGCACGTAGCCCGCTTTGACCATTGCAGCCGCTATATGGGGCCTGCCGACTGCGCCATCACCCGCATGCTCTAACACGTCTTCCATGCTCAGATCGATTCCGAGAGCCGCAAGCTTTCTGAGCATCCGCTCCACACGCCGAACCCTGCTCTCTCGTTGTGCTTCCAGGAATTTCAGCAAATCCTCGTCTTCGTAGTCTATGAAAAACCCCAGTATGTGGATCTCGCCATCACTGACATCAGTGGATATCTCCACGCCGGGCACAACATCAACGCAATTCTCCTCAACCGCCTCAAGCGCTTCCCCTATGCCGTCCACACAATCATGGTCTGTTATGGCAACGGCGGCGAGGCCGCGGCGGGCGGCCTCGCCAACCAACTCAGTGGGCGTGAACGTACCGTCTGACTTTGTAGTATGACAGTGCAGATCAACTCGCCCTTCTAACACCTATAGCCACCTTCTCGCCATTGACGTCCCATTCACGCACGTACTCCCCTTCAGGCTCGCCATGGGCAAGCGAAACCGAGAGCGTCTCCTTCATGAGATAATCCCTGTGAACCTCCAGCGCGCGCATGGAGTCGGGCCCACCCGAGATCACTGTGCAAATGCGGTCAGACACGTCAAATCCCGCCTCCTTGCGGGTCGTCTGGATCTTGTTTACTAGCTCTCTTGCGAACCCTTCCAGCTTGAGCTCCTCAGTGATGACTGTGTCGAGGGCTATCGCTCGTCCGCCCTCGGACTGTACGTAGTATCCCTCGGCAGCAACAGTTTGAATGGACACTTCTTCAGGAAGGATGGATACCTCAGTCCCATCGCTCAAGACCAATCCAAACTCGCGCCCTTTTAGAACCTTTCCAGCTATCTGCGAAGCATCTGCTTCGGCGATGCCTTCGGCAATCGCCTTCATCAACTTGCCATGCTTCGGTCCCAGAAGATCATATCTCGGTTTCACTCTATACGAAAGAAACTCGCTCATATCCTGAGCATACTCCAGTCTCTTTATGTTCAGCTCGTCCTTGACAAGATCTTCAACCAACCTGAGATCTTTTTTCTCCTCTGGAGTGACACCTACAACTACTTTCAACAGGGGCTGCCTGTTCTTGATATTCACCTCGTTGCGAGCCGCCCTGCCCAAGAACACAACCTGCCTGGCCAGATCCATCTGTCTTTCCAGATCGACATCGCGCGCCCATTCGTCTGCTTTAGGATAGTCCTGCATGTGTACGCTTCCTGAGCCAGGTTCTAGATTGGTGAATATTTCCTCCGCCAAGAAAGGCGTGAACGGCGCAATCAGCTTGGCGATGGTTGTCAGAGTCTCGTGGAGCGTGAGATATGCGGCTTGCTTGTCGATGGTCATCTCGCTTGCCCAATATCGACGACGACATCTGCGCACATACCAATTGGATAGATCGTCCGCGAACTGCTCGATTCGCCTCGCGGCCGCTGTGATGTCATAGCAGTCCATCGCCTCTGTAACTTCGCCCACAAGCCCGGATAGCTTCGACAGGAGCCACCTATCTATCACAGAGCGATCCTCGGGGGCAACATGGTATTGGCTAGGATCAAATTCATCGATGTTCGCGTATAGCACGTAGAACGCGTATACGTTCCATAGCGTCCCCATGAATTTGCGTTTGGCCTCGATAACTCCATCCTCGTAGAATCTCGTCGGGTTCCATGGCGCGTTCACTGTGTACAGATACCACCTTACGGCATCTGCTCCATGATCATCAAAGAGCTTCCATACATCCACCACATTGCCTTTGCTCTTGCTCATCTTGAGCCCTGCCTCATCCAGAACAAGCCCGAGCACGACGCAGTTCTCGAAGGGAGGCCTGTCAAACAGGAGCGTGGAGATGGACAAGAGCGTGTAGAACCATCCGCGGGTCTGGTCCACCGCTTCGGTTATGAAATCCGCCGGAAAGGCTGCAGAGAAAGCTTGAGCATTTTCAAACGGATAGTGCCATTGCGCAAACGGCATAGAGCCAGAATCAAACCAACAGTCCATTACCTCAGGCACACGTTTGGAATCTCCTCCACACTCGGGGCATGCCAAAACTGCCTGGTCGATGTACGGTCTGTGCAGCTCTAAACGGTCGGGCAACGATTTCGCCATGCTCTTCAGCTCTTCAACACTGCCAACGACGTGTTCATGGCCACACTCCTCACATACCCAGATCGGCAACGGCGTTCCCCAATAGCGCTCACGGCTGACCGCCCAATCAATGGCGTTTTCAAGGAAGTTGCCGAATCTGCCATCCCGTATATACTCGGGATACCAACTGATCTTGGCGTTATTAGCCAATAGCTGCTCGCGCAGGTCAGACATGCGTATAAACCAAGAGCCCCGCGCGTAATAGAGCAGCGGCGTATCACATCGCCAGCAATAGGGGTAGCTATGTGTATAGTCCATCTCTTCAAACAAAAGGCCGCGCGCCTTAAGATCTTGCACAATCAGAGGATCCGCATCTTTTACGAACATCCCGCTCCAATCACGAGCCCTGTCATCAAATCTGCCTTGGGAATCCACTAGCTGTATTATGGGCAAGCCATTGTTCTGTGCAACGCGCATGTCGTCTTCGCCGAACGCAGGTGCTATGTGGACAATTCCCGTGCCCTCTGAAAGAGTGACGAAATCGCCCTCTACAACCATGTAGGCAGGCGCTTCAGGATTCTCATACGTATAAAGAGGCACGTATTCCATGCCCACAAGCTCGGACCCCTTGACCACCCGCACGATTCTGTAATCGCCTTTGACCCTCGACTCGACCAAATCCTTTGCGAGTATGAGCGTTTCCCCATCCCTCTCGACATAGGCATAATCATAGTCAGCCGACACAGCCAATGCCACGTTAGACGGCAAAGTCCACGGCGTAGTCGTCCATGCCAGAAGCGATACATTCTCCTCGCCTTTGACCTTGAACCTCACGAAAATGGATGTCTCTTCAACCTCTTTGTATCCTTGCGCCACTTCATGGCTGGATAGCGCAGTGCCGCATCGGGGACAATAGGGGACCACCTTGTATCCGTGGTACATGAGGCCCTTGTCCCAGATAGTCTTCACAGCCCACCAGACAGATTCGATGTACTGATCATGGAAAGTCACATAAGGGTCGTCCATGTCTATCCAAAAGCCTAGCCTTTCAGTCATGCGACGCCATTCACTTTCGTATTTGAAGACCGACTCTTTGCACCGCTGGACGAACTCCTCTACCCCATACTCCTCAATCTGGGGCTTGCCACTTATGCCTAATTCCTTCTCGACTTCGAGCTCAACAGGCAAACCATGAGTATCCCAGCCTGCCTTGCGTGGCACGTAGAAGCCTTTCATGGTTTTGTAGCGAAGTACGACATCTTTCATGGCGCGCGTAAGAACATGTCCTGGATGGGGCAGACCATTTGCTGTTGGGGGCCCCTCGTAGAAGACGAACCGAGGGCCTTTTTCCCTCCGGTCGACGCTCTTCTCGAATATCTTTTCTTCCCGCCAAACCTCCAGTATCTCTTCTTCCATTCGAGGGAAGTCCATAGCCGAATCGACTTTCTTGAACATTCGCAGACATAACCTCCTTGTCTTCTGTGTCACGGACATGTAGCAGCCCAAAACAGAAAAGATAAAGCCCCCCGTCCAAGGGACGAGGGGTTAACTCGCGGTACCACCCTAAATTAGCCGACACATGGCCTGGTTTCACCAGGCGGCAACGGAACTGTCGCAGAAATATCGGCCCTCTCGTTAGCCCCGATAACGCAGGGATGCGGCACAGCTTACTCGTTCCCTTTCAGCCTGCAACTCGGGGGCGATTTTCCCGACCCGACCAGCATGGAGATCCCACCATCCTCCACTCTCTTTGGCCGTCCCGATCGATACTCTTCCCCGTCATCGTATTTCGCCTATTCAACTAGGATCAATCTACCACACAGCTGCATACAGCGTCAACTCATGGCCGATTCTTGACGGGAAAACAGGGTTGCCCCGTCTGCGACCCTCCCTGTCTCCTCAAACCTTCCATGGTCACCCTTGGCTCCGGTTCCCATTGCCCCTTCCGCCATTCTCTGGACGCAAGACGCCTTTTTGCATCAGGATAACCACAACCACTATTGTAATTATCATCTTGGGCAAATAGTAAGTAGCATTGTATGTCAACGAATAGAGCCAAGCAGGCGTTCCTGCTGGCGCATACTGTCCAAAAAAGATGTGCCCGGAGAGGACATGGCACATCAACCCGACCAGCGTTCCTCCTATAGCCCCAGTCAAATTTCGCCACCAGCCACGCCCGAACGAAAACCAAGGAGCAAGGCCAAGAGCGGTCGAAGCCAGAATATAGTCAAGAATAGCCTGCATGGGATGGACGATCTCAGATGTAGCTGTCACAAGGTCAAGCACGCCTGCTATTAGGCCCGAGAGCAAGCCTGGATAGACTCCCCTCGAAAAAGCCATGTAGAGTATGGGGACCATTTCCAGGGAGATAGACCCCCCCTGGGGCATCTTGAACAGCCTTATCATCCCCAAAACCCACGAAAGCGCGGCAGCCATGCCTACCTCCGTCAGGACTATTGTAGGAGTAGGCTTGCGTGAACGAGTTGTTGACATAACACTGATCCTCCTTGTGCGCCGCGCCGCGGGGCACTAAACAGAAAAACCGCGGTCACCATAAATGATCCGCAGTCACATAGAGACTTAACCGCTTCCCTACGCTGGCATTACCCAGGGCGGGAGAGAATTCCCCCGCTCGATCAGGTTCCAGGGTATCGGGGGTGCGTCACAAAACAAGGCAAGACTTCGTCTACCATCAATGCAAGCCTGAGCTCGTGCAACACACCATCCCGCTCTCAGCCTGTTGGCTCCCCTAGCGGATCGGCACAGTATTAAGTTTGAACATAGCCATATATCTTATTCATTTGACGCGCGAACGCGAAATCCTCCTGTGCCCTTCAAATGCTGAAAGCCACGTGCAAGCTATCGCCGTCATGCCCAACTAGAATCTCTCGTATCAGGTGTTCAGGAATTACCGTTCCCACTGCCTTCCTAGCTCTTCGGATCACTTCGCTCTCCGACATCGTTCCAATCTCATCAGCATCGCCCTCGTCCATCACCAAAGTGGCCACGAGTACACCCTTGATATTAGTGACCTCCATACAGATTGCCTCCTCCCATGTCGAAGTTGTGATTCGACGCATAGAGGAGCCATCCTGCGGCTCACGGTCAGCGATCTTCCGATAAAAGGCCGACATAACCAGCGAATATCAGATCATGATATCGAAGAGCCGCAAGATACTGATGACAAAACTAGGATCATTTCAGTTCCCTCGAAAGATCACGGCAAAACAACGATCGTCCGTACCCCGCTTGGGGCCATTTTGCGAATATCGAGTGGGGTGGCGCCAGGTAGAGGCATCCCTCTCACATAACCGTACGCACGGACCTCTGCTTCTCACTTACATGGCTGCAGTTTTTCCAGAGCCTTGCGAGGCGTTTCCAGCTCAAAGCCGATCTACCCCGCGTTGGTCTTCGTCCCTTCGCAACTGCATCGGCTTTTGACTCATGCAGCCAGGCTGCTGCCATCTCAGTTTTGTTCTACAGACTTCCGTCCTTGCGTCCCCGGTCAAGTTTGTCTGCCTCAACACGAATCCGTCCTTCCTAACTTACCCGGCCCTCGGGCCTTCCCGTATCGCGCAAGGTTGCCTACTTTAAAGGCCAACTTCGGTTCGCAATCGCTACGCTCCGTGTTCACCCTTGTAACTTCCTTCAGACCCCACCACTTTAGGCAGCGCCCTTGTCTATGGATTGTCTTCCCGCTAAAAAGGACCTTTCGGGCTCAATAGATATGCCGGGCGAACACAAAAACGGGATCGCAACTCGGGCGATCCCGCATTACCCTAATGCACAGCCTCTTCTCCTATTGTCCCAACTGTTTGGCCAAGAATCCAGCCGCTGTTTCAGCGAGTTTCAATTCGAGCTCGCCCATGGACTTGCCCTCTTGAGACAACATGATCACAGCTCCGGCGATGTCCCCTTCGACAATTATGGGAGCAATTACCTGGCTAGACAACTCCAAGTCTTCGATTGGCGGATTCTCGTTGGCATTGTTGGAAAGGAATGGCTTCCTGTTGCGCATGACTTCCTCTACGTGCTCAGTAATCCGACGTTCATAGAAACTCTTCTTTGAGGCTCCTGCTACCGCAACAACCTCATCTTGATCTGCGATGAGCACTATGTGCCTCGTTGCTTCGTACAGTGAATCCGCGTATTCTTGGGCAAACTCTCCAAGGTCCGCAATGGGGGAATATTTCTTAAGGATCACCGATCCCTCGCGATCGGTGAATATCTCAAGCGGATCTCCCTCGCGTATTCGAAGGGTCCTACGGATCTCTTTGGGAACGACTACTCTGCCAAGGTCATCGATTCTTCTTACTATCCCTGTCGCCTTCACGCACATCCCTCCCTTGTTATTATTTTACCTTGGCCCAACTCCTCTTATGCTCTATAACCAATTCCGCTTTCGGTCAAATCTGGGTGTGTTCGTGAAGACTCGAGCAGCATTATCAGGAAAGACAGGCGAAAAGCAAAAAGGAGGCTCACGACGATCTGCTCTCCGGCTGCTGCATCCCGATTTGCGACTACCCAACACCTTTCGGCACTGAGCAGCCGGTTCACGGAATGCAACAACCTTTGATCGACCAACGTCCGAACTTGGGCATCATGCTGCAGTCTCTCGACTGCAACACCACACTTTCGCTCGTACGCTGATCTTCGCTCGACCGCTGCAGATAGGTTTCCCTACAACGACGATCTCATCAACCGCCGCCATAAGTTGGCCAACCTGCAACGATCTTAGCTCCGGCCAGTTGCGGTCCTGCTTAAAGCCGCAACCGACCTTTGCTCGACGCACAATGGACCCGACACCTTGCGATATGATCAGATCCATTGTGGGTCTTCGCTCGACCGCCGTAAACCTCGTTAGATATCATGGCCGATTACCGTGGTTATATGCATCAGTTTCATAACATATTACGACGTGACTCGGAATCTTTTCCTTGTGGTCCATAAGATTCCCTAGCGTTACAGCTCATCCGGAGGTAACGTAGGACCGGCAATACACCCATGGATTGAACCATGCCATCGCCTGAACCTCGCATCCCGGCCTATGCTCACCATTTGCCCGTAAAAGCCTGTAGCCGCCCCCTCGAGCGGCCACAGGACAGAAACAAAGGCTAGCTCCACTTGCCCTTGGCTATATGAGCCCGGATCTCAGCTTTAGCCGACTGTCCGATTATCCACGCCTCTTCTCGTGCACGCTTGAATACAGCAACACAGCCTGGATCAAGATCATCATCTATTCCGGCTTCAGCTATCTCCTCAACCTGTTCCATGAGTGCGATCAGCCTGCAATGAAGATCATTGGTATAACGGGACCTTCTGATCAGTTCCGTCTCCTTATCATCTACTTCGGAGAATCTCTCTGCAGGAGCACCACACTTAGGGCACTTTTCGGGAGGCGTACTGCCATCATGGATATAGCCGCACACTCCGCATCTCCATAGCTTCATGCATAAGCCCTCCTCGCCTCACATGTCGCTTCTTGCTCGAGGACAGTAACATCAATAGTTCGCCGCAAACAACTCGAAATATGCCTGAGGATGAGCGCACGCAGGGCAAGCCTTTGGCGCTTCTGGACCTTCATGAACGTAACCGCAGTTCCGGCACTTCCACTTCACGGGCTGGCCCTTGCTGAACACTGTGCCATTCTCTACGTTGGCGAGCAGGGCTTTAAACCTCTTCTCGTGCTCTTCCTCCACCTCTCCAATCTCTCGGAAGGTGTCGGCAATTCTGTCAAATCCCTCTTCGCGGGCTACTCGCTCAAACTCCGGATACATGCTTGTCCACTCATAGTTTTCGCCATCCGCAGCATGCTGCAGATTCTGGGCAGTATCACCAACAAGTCCAACATAATCTATGAGCCTCTTGGCATGAGCCCTCTCATTCTCCGCGGTCTCCTCGAAGATTCCCCCGATCTGCTCGTAGCCTTCCTTCTTCGCTACTTTCGCAAAATAAGTATACTTGTTGCGCGCCTGCGACTCTCCGGCAAACGCAGCCATAATGTTGTCGTACGTCTTGGTACCCTCCAACTTATTAGCCAAGATCATCATCCTCCCATATCTGATGCTAGCAGACCAACAACCGCCGTACTAACTGAAACGCCTGGTGCACCTCTCAAACTCCAACGCTTGCCAGTTTTGCCTTTTACTCTTCTTCAAACAGCTCCTTGCCAACACCGCAATCAGGGCACACCCAATCATCGGGCAAGTCTTCAAAGGCCGTGCCTCTGGCTACACCGTTATCCGGGTCTCCGGCAGCAGGGTCATACACATAGCCACAGACAGTGCACACCCATTTCTTCATATCCCTGTCCCCCTTCCCATGTCCTACATTAACGCAGTCTAGCTCTACGGGCTCACATTATTCGTATACCATCATGGGGTATGTTGTCAATAGTCGTTCCTTCCAGGAACCCGACGCTCTGCCTGACACGTGAGGGATCTTCCGCCGAACAGGCATCCACGGTCTTTCGTTTTTGGCTAGGGTATCCGAAGAGCAAGCGCTCTATGATTAAGACATTCTGCAAGTTTTCCTGATCCAATCGCATACAGAAAGGTGAGCCACGTGGCTGGGGATAGTTGATTTCTTAAATGAACGCTGGAAGGCGCGTGTCGTTTAGCCGTATTGTGGCCCGTTCAACCAATACATTTTGGCATCGCGGGCATCGATCCTGATAGCACCTGATCCAGCCCATTCTTGAGAAATGGCGATGCCCGGCATAAGCCGGGCATCACATGAAACAAGTAGCCCTATAAGCCGAGTTCTGTCATGAGTGATCATCTATCTAGGACCCATGTTGCCATGGGCCTCAAGCGACCTAACCCGAGGGAAGAGCGGGCAACTCTATTCCCCTCCTATTTGGTCTTGCTCCGAGTGGGGTTTACCTAGCCGCCCGGTCACCCGGACGCTGGTGCGCTCTTACCGCACCGTTTCACCCTTACCTTGCTCCGAACAACTGTCGATAGCAGGGCGGTCTGATTTCTGTGGCACTTTCCTTGAAGTCACCTTCACTGGGCGTTACCCAGCACTCTGCCCTATGGAGCTCGGACTTTCCTCAGGCGGCCAAAAGGCCACCCGCGACCACTCAGGCTACTTGCGCTCTCAACATCATGATGCTAACACTACATCCGTTTCTCGTCAACTTCGAACTGCTCCGAGCAGATCCTTGTATGTGTCAGGATCCATGCCTACTTCGCTTCTCTTGGCGCAGACGTCGGTGCCACAACTCCTCGCGCACTCTATGCAACGCTTGGTGTCTGGGAGAGCTTCCAGTCTTTCATTGGGTATTACCTTCCCGCAAATCTCACATCTCCGTTTCACAACACGGCTCGCCTCCAATGCAGAATCTGGAGAATTGGCACCCTCTTAATTATATTTCTACACTCCAAGCAAAGTTCCTTTTATCGATCACATGTAACTTGCTGTATATACACGAATAGGCAGACAAACTGTCCGCCTAGCACTGCATCTGTAATAATTTGGTGGGCCCACCAGGATTCGAACCTGGGACCAATCGGTTATGAGCCGACCGCTCTACCGCTGAGCTATGGGCCCAATGGCTCCCCGAGCAGGATTCGAACCTGCGACCCACCGGTTAACAGCCGGTTGCTCTACCGCTGAGCTATCGGGGAACTAACTTGCAAAAAGTATTATACCGTACGCACATTCGAGGGTCAACACCACATAAGGCAGCATTTGCATTGCAGTCATCTTCTCATCAACGATTTCCGGCATCCTAACCGCCATTTCATCTATGAGGGTATACGCCTACTTTATCTCGCTCCTCGATGCCCTCGTAATCCGAGAGGCTACAGGCAACTCGTAAACGGCATCCGCGACGAGATGCAGTTTATACCCAAACCAACTCATGATCCTGTCCCTACGCTGCCATCTTTGCTCATATGTCTTCACTCCGAAATCCGCGTCGATATTCCTGCGGCCATCATAGCTATCGAAACTCCCATCAACCTTTTATTGATGCCTCATCAGTTTGCACAAGAATCTGGTGCATGCCGATGGCAAATGAACAAGGCCGGCCCAGTTTCGGGGCTATGTGTTCCGCCACTGTCATTGACATCTTGTCCGAAAAGAAAAGGCGGCTTCGGCCCCATGCACCACCAGCATGGTCAACACAGCCGCCAAAATTCGATCTCCATTCCTCGTCTGGCCAACAAGCCAAGCGCCAATGCCTAAAGTGATGGCATGCCCCGCGATCAGCTTACCCCTTCAACATGCCAGACCCAACGGAACTAATACATCCGTACATCTCCACCTAAGGTGAAATATGCACAAACTTATTCTAGGAAATCCTTGAGCTTCTTGCTTCGGCTCGGATGTCGCAGTTTGCGCAGGGCCTTGGCTTCTATCTGGCGTATGCGCTCCCTGGTCACTCCGAACTCCTGTCCAACCTCTTCAAGCGTCCGAGCCCGACCGTCGTCAATTCCAAATCTCAGTCTCAGAACCTTCTCCTCACGCGGCGCCAGAGTGTAAAGCACCTCTTCCAGTTGTTCTTTCATGAGAAGGAACGAAGCAGCATCGGGCGGAGCTATGGCATCCTCGTCTTCGATAAAGTCACCAAGATGCGAATCCTCTTCTTCTCCGATGGGGGTTTCCAGGGAAACAGGCTCCTGCGCTACCTTCATGATCTCCCTTACCCGCTCCACGGGGTAATCCATGACCTCGGCAATCTCCTCCGGCGTAGGCTCCCGGCCTAGCTCCTGCAAAAGTTGCCTTTGGACACGCACAAGCTTGTTTATGGTCTCCACCATGTGAACAGGAATGCGTATAGTCCTTGCCTGATCAGCAATGGCCCTGGTAATGGCCTGCCTTATCCACCAAGTGGCGTAGGTGCTGAACTTGTAACCCTTTCGATAATCGAACTTCTCCACCGCTTTCAAGAGGCCCAGATTGCCCTCTTGTATCAGGTCGAGAAAGAGCATGCCACGACCGACATACCGTTTAGCTATGCTCACAACCAACCTCAGATTTGCCTCAGCCAACTCGCGTTTTGCCTCTTCGTCGCCTTGCTCTATCCTCTTCGCCAACTCTACTTCCTCTTCGGCAGTGAGCAAGGGAACTCTCCCGATTTCCTTCAGATACATACGTACCGGATCGTCCAGGGCAATCCCCTCGGGAACAGACACGTCTATTTCGGTTTCCTCTTCCTCATCAGCTGAATCGTCTTCAGAATCAACAACTACGTCGTCATCGGCCTCGCTACTGTCGTTGCCCACCACGATGTCTACCCCGAACTCCCCTAGCACCTCGTACATCTCCTCGATCTGATCCGGGGTGAGGTCTACATCTTGCAACGCATCCACTATCTCACGTTCAGTGAGAAAGCCTCGCTTCTTGCCTTTAGCGACGAGGTTCTTCAATTCGGGCGCGTTGAATTCCTTTGTCATCTTTTCCTCACCTTCCGAATCGCCTTGCGCAAAGCCGACCTGCTTGCCAACAACCATAGCAACTAATAAAGAGGGACATCGCGTCCAAGCAAGTAACGCAACTTCTTCTGCTCTGCCTGGAGCTCATATACGCGCTCATAGTCCCCTGCAACGTCGGCTTCCTTGATCTCGTCGTCAATTTCATTAAGCCGGTGCCTTGTTGAAAACTGCTGCCATGCTGTGAGCGCGTTTTCTAGAGCATCAGGTTCTGATTCCCATGGTTTCGCGCCAAACAGCACAGATGAGGCATAATCCTTCAATTCAGCATCCACACAATCCACCAGCTCGGCCGGGGTCACAGCCCCATTCTCGCCCACATCACATAGCAGGCGAAACAATCTTTGATGTGCTGGCATCTTAAAACCGTCTGGTCCTATTGTTTCCATAATACGCGTCCGGTTCTGAAGAGACTCTGTCGCCAAACGAACTAATGCCCTTTCGACTTCAAGATACGCTTTGCTGCCCCAGATCGGGTCATCAAGGCCATGATTCCATGCTGACGGCTTGGGCCTCGACCCGGAACGCAAATTCCCTCCAGGGCCTGCCCGGCTCGTTCCACGCATGGCTGCCATTCGCGCCTTTCGAACATCCAGAGCCAGAGCACCTGGATCCACGTTAAACCTTTCTGAAAGCTCTCTTGTGTATTCGGCCCGCTCGACTTCGCTGTCAACTCCTGATAAAACATCCACTACCTTCTCAAGCCCATGCAGGCGACTTTCGATGTCAGACCAATCGACTGCATCCAGCAAACTGTCAAGTTGATACCTTATGAACGGAACGGCCTCATCCACAGACCTTTGAAAGGCTTCGCCTCCGAATTCCTTTATAAAGCTATCAGGATCATGCCCCTGGGGTAACACAGCTACCCGCACATCAAGCCCCACAGCGGACGTGGTACTAACGCCTCGGGCCGTCGCGTCTGACCCTGCCGCATCAGCATCGTAACAGAGAACTACATGGTCCGCGTATCTCAACACAATCCTGGCCTGTTCAGTAGTGAGAGCTGTCCCAAGGGTGGCCACCACATTGGTTTGGCCTGCCTGATGTGCAGAGAGCACATCCATGTATCCTTCCACCAGAACGGCTTTCCCGCTTCTTCTCATTGAATCAGACGCCAGATCGATCCCATACAGGTTCGATCTCTTGCTGAAGACCGCCGATTCAGGGCTGTTCAGGTATTTCGGTGTCGAATCATCCAGGGCTCGACCGCCAAATCCCACAACCCGACCATACACATTAACGATGGGAAACACCAAACGGTTCCTGAATCTGTCATAATACCTGTTTCCGCCCGAAGCACGAAGGGCCAATCCTGCCTCACATACTTCCGTCGGTCCGATTCCCTTCTTGGCAAGCATCGTAAGAAGCGAATCCCACGAGGCCGGCGCGTAGCCTAGTTTGAATTTTTCCTGAGTATCGGCTTCTATTCGCCGTTGCTTCAGATAATCCCTTGCACATTCAGCAGACGGCGAATGAACTAGCGTCTGCCTATAGTATGCCAAGGCAAGAGCATTTACTCTGTATATCGACTCTCTTCGCTCCCGCGCTGCACGCTCCTGCGGGGACTCGACGCTTGTTGATACATCTATTCCGGCACGCAGGCCGAGGCGGCGAACTGCCTCCGGGAACGTAAGCCCTTCCATTTTCATTATGAAAGTGAAGACGTTCCCTCCCACATGACACCCGAAGCAGTAGAAGAGCTGACGATCGGGCGACACGGAAAACGATGGCGTCCGCTCAGAGTGGAACGGGCAAAGACCAATAAACCTGTTCCCCACCTTCTTGAGCTGCACGTAATCTGACACAACTGATACAATGTCATTTGCCTCTCTTACCTTGTCGACCAAGTCATTACTGAACTTTGAACTCAAACCAACCAGCCCCTGCCGGGGTACTTTTCGCCGGCGATAGATATTCTCCTGCCAGATGCCTGTTTAGTGGCGTCAAACAAAACCCCGCTTCCGAATCTGCTCCTGGCGGAAGCGAGGGCATCCGAACCCAGTGACCACAAGACCACTTGCACATCCGTAATTCTACCTATGATCAGATTTCCCTTCCTATGATCTTCAATCTTTCCCCATGGCGGGCAGACGATCTACGCCGAGTATAATGTCTCCTAATGCACCCAGCTTATGTAGGACGATCATTCGACTGTCTCAATAGACCCCCCACGCAGCAGGAACAAATCTCTCTGTCCATTGCTTCATTGCATATCTATCTGTCATGCCTGCGATGTAATCTACGGCGATCCTGACCACATCCTCACCCTGCAATGATTCCCCGGACTCCTCTATCAGTTCATCTACATTGTCAAGATAATAGCAATAAAGCTGGATTAGGAGCCTTTTCGCCTTATCCGCCTCGATCTTGGCAACCGATCCGATGTATACCCTCTCAAACATGAAATTCCGCAATGCGGCCATGCCCTGAGCAACTTCAGGGCTCATCGCAATCTTGCCTCTATTCGTGCTCTCGTCAATGACGTCCTTTACGAGCGTGTCAAGGCGCTCAGATCTCGTGCGTCCCAGGATCCGCTGCGCCTCCTCTGGAATCATGCCTTCGTTGATGATTCCAGCGCGCATAGCATCATCCACATCGTGGTTAACATACGCGATCTTGTCGGCGCACTTTACGACCTGTCCCTCAAGTGTAGCAGCCTCTTCCGGCCAATCCGCCGAGTGGCAAAGTATCCCGTTGCGGACCTCCCATGTTAGGTTAAGCCCTCGCCCGGGCTTGCCTTCCCTTCGCTCAACAAACTCTACCACTCTCAAACTTTGCTCGTTGTGGCGAAACCCGCCATCCACAACCTCATTGAGGGCAGCCTCGCCAGAATGTCCGAATGGCGTATGCCCCAAGTCATGCCCAAGAGCTATGGCTTCAGTAAGGTCTTCATTGAGTTGGAGCGCCCGTGCCATGGTCCGAGCAATCTGGGCAACCTCGAGGGTATGAGTTAGCCGTGTTCGATAGTGGTCTCCTTCAGGAGAGAGAAAAACCTGTGTCTTGTGTTTCAGCCTCCGAAAAGCCTTGCAATGTATGATCCTGTCCCTGTCTCGCTGGTAGCAGGTGCGAAATTCATCCGGCTCCTCTTCGCGATCACGCCCGCGAGTATTGCGCGAGAATGCGGCATGCGGTGAAAGCCTCTCCAGTTCCTCTTCTTCCAGACGCTCTCTGACCGTCATGGCACACTCCTCCTCCCTATGATTATTGCCGTAAGTGGCCCACGCGGCATCTCCGCCACGTGGGCCACAGACTACTCTCAGATAGGGAGCTCCGTCTCGTAAGTTGAAGTCATCCTGTTGGGTTTCGCTCCGCGCTCCCTACTTTCTTGGCTGCTTGATCTCGGCCTGTGCTGCAGCAAGGCGCGCGATCGGCACACGATAAGGAGAACAGCTAACGTAATCAAGCCCGACCTTG
>Ga0208564_1000345_pt1 | contig 42762 bp, 32 predicted proteins | sample AD_UKC073_MetaG_FD_184439 | JGI IMG/M metagenome (GOLD analysis project Ga0208564, IMG submission 184439) | Active sludge microbial communities of municipal wastewater-treating anaerobic digesters from USA - AD_UKC073_MetaG (SPAdes) (version 2) | ecosystem: Engineered > Bioreactor > Anaerobic >... | reverse complement strand
CTCCTCCAACGCTGGTAGTACTCTCTACGCAGTCCAGCAGAACCTTGCGCCCCACTGCGGCAAACCGGCTTTCTTTGCGTCACAAATTTGGACTCAAGGAAAAATCAATGACATCTCCACTCACAGCAACGGTTTTTGAATTGTCCACTATTGATAATCCCAATTGGATCAGCTTCAAAAAGCTCGCCATCAAAATTTAAATTAAATATAAATCATGTAGTTATATTACAATCCAAATTAAAAATGACTGTTTTTTCAGATATCTTTCGATGATATGGGCAGACTGGCGGTTTTGTTCTTGCCATATTCGATAGATATCTGACCCACGATAAAAATCCACATTTAATACAGATGAAACTTCTTTCATCTGTATATCCTTATATCGAGTTTGGATTCCACAGAATTTCGATAGTTTTACCTTATGTGATTCATTATGGAATCTGGCATTCAAGCACCACACATGGCTATAATGTGTCGTTTTTTTAGCATTTTGCATTTATTAACAAAATTTGATTTATTTTTTACAAAAAACTACAATTTTTTGCGAAGGTATAATTATATAATAATTTCAATAAGGTTAATGGAGCTTCCAGATTATTGATGATGGCAAATCGTCAAGGATTTTCTCTAATACAGAAAAACGCCTTCTTTTTATAAATGAATCTTGCTTAACAAGGCAAAATAGCGTGCAAGATTCCCAGTGAATTCAATTCTTGTGCAGTGTGCTGCATATATTAAGGTAGATTTATCTTTGAAAACGACAAGAGTATTAAAATCCGACGCGCAGCTGCTATCCATGCCGCGAAAATTATACATTTTTGCGAGCCATTTATCTCATAGCAATATACTGACTCTTAAAGTATTACTGAAATCAACCAAAGCCGACAAGATGGCAGTTTGGGAATATACCAATAACTCGAATGAGGCTGCGGCTATCTTAATAGATACCGATAGCAAAGAAGGCGCTCTCCAACTAAAAGAGTTGGGGCGCAAAAAAAATCATCAAGTTTTAATCGCGTTTAGCAACAGAGCACCAGACTTTCCAGAAGGGATTCTGGTTTTGCCGCGTCCATTGCGATCGGCGGAGTTGTGTCCACTGTTACAACAGGCCAGCAGAAATTTTCTGAACAGTCAACAAATCATCCTGCAAGATCAACAAGATACAGATCTTTCGCCTTCTTTACAGCAGTATCCAACGAATCAAAAAGCAATAGAAATCACAAACGTCTCGACGAGACCTCGTCGGGTTTTGGAAATTTTATATAGCAATCGGAACAAGATTCTAAAAATTACCGATCGATCCATGCGAGCAGTGTTCTTCGATACAGAAAAACATCATTATTATACATCTGACCTTGTCAGGATAGAGATAGAAGCTCTATTAGCCTCCTCTATTGAAAACGTACAATTAGAAGAGATCGATCGCAAACAATTCAAAATAGAAACACAATCTCTCAAAATGCAGGATTTGGATCCACTGCTGTGGACAGCAGCTTTGGGCATCTCCACTGATGGGCAATTATTTCATGGTTTATCTTTCATTGAGTCTTACCGACTGAACCGTTGGCCCGATTTGAGAAAACTGGGCTCAAATGCCCTCCACTTGAAGTTTGCCGCATTGCTACGACAGGAGTGCACCATTAGCTACATGGCTGATGTTGCGAAAGCCGAGTTAAACGAAGTGGTAAGTTTCATCAATGCCTGTTATAGCTTGAGTTATTTAGAGCACCAAGAGCAGCCCCTTGTTCCGCTGCAAACGCGTGCACAGAAAACACCAGCAAGTGCTGACAAAATCAGCTTGCTCAGCAGGATTCGCAGGCGATTGGGAATTTAACGAAACAGATCAAATCCATCTTTGACAAGACACGGGAGGTTACGGGAAAACTCCGAGCCCTAACCGTCCTCTCCGCATAGTGCTAGCAGCCTGCAACCAGTCTTTCGAGGTATCCCATAGAGAAAGCTAGCCTTGCAAACTCGTTTGACCAACTATTTCATACTCCACCGGGCAAACATTATCAGCATAGAATTTAATGTATTTTTCTGTGACACCATATTCACCACTACCCGCTTCAGACTGACCGATACGATGGCTCCGATGACCAAACCCGTTTGAGTCGTAGCTACCAGCAACCAGCTTGACCCAACCGCTGACGTCGCCTCAACCAGCAGGGCAAGAAACAATGCTCTATATATGATACATAAAAGAAGAATCACCAATAGAGTGATCCCAGTCACCATACTACACCCCCTCGTTAGGCAGCTTATAATATTTTATTTTTTAAAATTTTATGTTTTTTAAACAAATTTTGATTTATTTCAATAAACCGTTTATAATTATTTTAGTGATATATATAACAATTTTAATATAGTCAATAGACATTGCTACGGCGATTTGCAATTTATTGTGCTATATAGATACTTGGTGAGGTTGCGATGAGCCAAGCAGGAAGCAGAAATGTGGGATTGGGAGATGTGCGTTTGCCAAATGATTTATTATAATACAGTTGTACTGCCTACATGCCAAACGCTAGTAACGACGGTTATCGTGATCTTAGCGCGTGAGGAACAGCAGCCAACAGACCTAGGAAGTTTGTCATCCGGTGCTCGTTAATCAGGAAGCAGTAGGCTGCCTGTGCTATTAATTAATATGAGTGCGTTAATCTTCGGAATTGCCGCGTATCATTAGTTATGATGGACAACTAATTTCTAATCTATAGTTTCAAGTACAGATTAAAGAATTTTTCTGCTTATATATAAAAAATAGCTGTGGAATTCCTGACGAATTCAATTCTCATGCAGCGTACTGCATGTTTCTGAGGTGGATTTGAAAACGATGGGAAGATTAGAGTCTGAAGTATGGTCACCCTCCATACCGCGAAAATTATACATTTTTGCGAGCCATTTATCTCACAGTAATGTAATGGCTCTCAAAGTGTTGTTAAAATCGATCAAAACTGACGAGATAGCGGTCTGGGAGTATACCAATAATCCAAACGAAGCTGCAGCTATCTTAATAGATGCAGACAGTAAAGAAGGCGCTCTCCAGCTAGAAGAATGGGTGCGCAAAAAAAATTACCAAGTATTGATTGCGTTTAGTAATAGGGCGGTAGCCTTTCCCGAAGGCGTTTTGGTTTTACCTCGCCCATTGCGATCAGCAGAGTTGTTTCCACTCTTGCAACAGGCAAGTCGTAGATTCCTCCATATTCTGCAGAGCCTGCAAGACCAGCCAGATATTGCCTTTTGTCCTTCCTTGCAGCAGGATCTAGCCGACCAAAAGGCGACTAAAGTCGCAAGCGTCCTAACTCGCCCCCGTCGAGTTTTGGAAATTTTGCATGGTAACCGGAATAAGATTTTAAAGGTCGCCGATCGATCCATGCGAACAGTGTTCTTCGATACGGAAAAACATTATTATTATACGGTTGACCTTGTCAGGACAGAAATAGAAAATCTATTAACTTCCACTATCGAAAACGTACAGACCAAAGAGATCGATCGTAGACAGCTGGAGACAGAGACGCAATCTCTCAAAGCACAGGACTTGGATCCACTGCTCTGGGCAGTCGCTTTAGCAATCTCTACTGACGGACAATTGTTTCATAGTTTGTCTTTCAGCGAGTCTTACCGGCTGAACCGCTGGCCCGACTTGAAGAAACTAGGCTCAAATGCCCTCCATTTGAAGTTTGCTGCAATGCTACGACAGGAATGCACTATTAGCTACATGGCTGATGTTGCAAAAATTTCGATAGATGAAGCGGTAAGTTTCATTAACGCCTGTTATAGCTTGAATTACTTAGAGCGCCAAGAGACATCCGTCGTCTCGTTGCAGGCGCGTACGCAGAAAACACCAGCAAATGCTGATAAAATCAGCTTATTCAGTAGAATTCGCAGGCGATTGGGAATCTAATGAAACAGATCAAATTCATTTTTACAGGACCTCCCGGCGCTGGAAAAACAACAGCGATTGCAGCCATCAGTGAGTTCCCTCCTGTCTCTACTGATGTCCTTTCTACCGACGATTTAGCAAAGACCAAAGAAAAAACAACAGTGGCTATGGATTTCGGCCAGATTACCCTGGATAATGGTCTAAAAATAGGACTATACGGGACTCCAGGCCAAGAACGCTTCAGGTTTATGTGGGAGATCTTGGTGCAAGGTGGTCTTGGACTCATCGTCCTGATCGATAACCGTCGCCCAGACCCACTGAAGGATTTAGAGATTTATCTCGATAACTTCTCTGAGTTTATAGATAAAACTGATGCAGTGATTGGCATCACATGCTCAGATGTCAAAGAAACGCCGACTCTTGACGATTATCAAGATGTTTTGCAAAAACGTGGCCAAGTTTTTCCAGTTTTTTCTGTTGATGCCCGCGAGAAAGAAGATGTGCTTTTTTTGCTAAATGCGCTACTAACATGCCTAGAGCTTGCTGCATAGGAGGAGTTGAAACCAGTCCATATCTGAACAAAAACGCTCAGGATGGTTGGGTTCGATATTATCCTTAAATACCACGAGTTTTCACCATAGAGTGATGCTAAAAAGGTCGTCTTGGTGGACCTACTGATACCTATCGAGCATGATAATCTTGCCATGAATATTACAAAAGCGAGAGACAAATTAAGCATTTTTCTAGGTTTTAGAAGCCAAGATAAATCTGCTGGCTCGGAAGGAAATTCTGTTTCTGAAAAGACTGATGAAAAAGCTATCATTCTAGATGGCTCTATGGATTTGCCACAATCCACGCGCATCGAATCAGATAGCCAAGCTTGGGCAGCTAGTGATGTCGATTCAATTTCTTCAACTGAAAAAACAAGTAATATAGGTCACAGAGTCGAGGTAGAAGTTCAAAGTATGGAAGAAAATGAATATCCGTCTACTATTAAATATACTCAAGAACAATTGGCACAAGTTGAGACAAAACTGGCCGACTTCATGAGGATGTGTGTAGGAGCTTATGGCGCTCTCATTTCAACGGTAGATGGCCATGAAATTGCTGCTTCTTTGAAGCGTGATATACCCGCACATAAAATATCGACAATGAATAGTGCCTTATTGGCGCTCGGCGAAAGCATTGCTAAAGAATCTTCGCAAAGGCTTTGCCAGTTTGTCATCTTGGAAAACAGCGATGGCCGCGTCGTTTCCCTACGCATTAACGATATATTAATGCTGACTTGCATTTCCACAAAGGAAACCAATCTCGGGATGTTATTGAGTTCTGGTCGCCACACTGCAGATATATTGGCAAATATTCTGCAATAATCAGATCAGTGTATGGCTTGTGTTCTACTCATCCTTGACTTTTTAGTGCGGAGGAAATTCCTATGGCTTCTCTAAACGATGTTTGTGAGCAACTGGTCAAGGGCGTCAACGATGCACTTGGCGCCGCTGTCGTCGATCTTTCTTCTGGGCTGCTGTTAGCCGTTGCTCATAATGTACCCTACTTCACCCAAAGCTATCTGGATGCAGTAGCTGCGGCAGCTGTCGACATGTTTCGTGGCAATACCGTCAGTACTGTCGAGGATATGCTGAATACACAGCGTGGTTCAGATAAAAGCCATATGATCAAGGAAGTCCAGATGACGACTGAAAAAACATATCATTTCATGTCCGTTGTGCCTGGTAAAGAAAATTCGCTGCTTGTACTAATCACTGGTAAGAAAGCAAATTTGGGCATGGGATGGGCTGCTGTAAGAGGAGCCCTTCCTAAAGTTGCCCCGTTGTGTCCCTTCTAAAAAATTATCGCTTTCAGGGCGCTTATCAAGCGCCCTTTTTTATTGTCCTTTACGCAAACGATTTATAAGCTGTGGTGGAAATTCATAGCGATACATATCCTTTATGGTGCGCTCCAAGTCATAATCTACTCGATAAAATTGAATATTTCTCCGCTCTTGGTCAAAAATAGCAAATTCAGCGCCAATTTTTTTATTACGAGGCTGACCTACTGAGCCTGGACACACTAAATAATGACTAGTTTCGTCAAGCCGTAATTCATTCAGCGTTTCAATTCCTTGGCATCCACTATAATAAACACCTTGAATATGCGTATGCCCATACAGACAAACTGGAATGGCATTTTCTACTAAATAGCTGAGATTTTCCTCATAGGTTAGCTGATAAACATAAGCATTAAAGAACGTCTTGTCTTGGGGAGCACCATGCACGGCAAACCAGCCATCCTGCTGGTGACAAGATGGCAAATCAACTAACCATTCATATTCCGATTTTCCTAATATCGTTGTACTCCATTCTAATACCCAGCGTCCAGTCGATGAAAAACCACGTGCTGGTATTCCAGTGACTAAGGCATGATCGTGGTTGCCCCGGATGGTCAAAAAATTACGCTTTTGCAGTTCGCGAATACACTCAACAGGATGAGGACCATAACCAATGGTATCTCCTAACACAATAGCCTCTTCTATCCCTAAATCATCCAGCTTCTCTAGTACTGTTTTTAAGGCTGGATAGTTAGCATGTATATCCGCCAAAACTGCAAACTGTTTTCCTTTTATTTTTAGCGGTTTTCTTTGTGCCACTGAACCCACTTTTTTGAATCCATCAAGAAAATATTTCTTTCGATTCAGTTGATCTTCATTTGCGTAAAATAATCTATTTAGCTGCTCGCTGATCACAGTGACCCAATGGGTATCGGTAAAATATTTGAGTAACGCTTCTCTAAAAATAATTCCAAGCTCATGAGCTTGCCCTGGGTCAAGCCATTCAAACTGCCGAAACCAAACGCCTAAGGCATGCGTTAAACTGACAAATTTATCCAACGGATAAATATCATCGTCTAAATAATACAACCTCCCTTCTTCATCCATTCCATAGTTGGACAACCCCTCGTCCAGTTTAATACTGAAATCAGCAGCAGACTGAAAATACATATCCGCCATACTTGCCAAACTTCCAATAAATTTATCAGGAGAAACAACCTTACATCTAACATGAAGTGGCAATAGTTTTGGAGTGATGCTCGCTATGATAACTTGCTCCACCTCACGTATATAAAACCATGTTTTAGCAGGATGATGAATGTGGTATTGGCGTTCTTTCTCCAATGCCTGATTAATCCAACGCTTGCTGTTGTATTCATCGAATCGATATTCCGATCGGCATTTGATCACGTAATGATCATCAGCGATAATTTTAGTCGCAGGACGCCCCGTAAACGCAGCGCCATGCATAAGAGTTTGCTCTCTATAGCTAAATACTTCTCTAATTTTCTTAATATCTATGCTTTGATCTGGGTCGATAGAACCGATAATTTGAATATCCACAATTGATGGTTTTAAATCCATATTCATCATGAATAGCCTTGAGAGTCTCACATTTGAAAAATCGGCCCTTACCAATCAGGCCGATTGAAGTCCATATCGAACCCAAAACAAAACGTCCATTAGGGCCAGCGGATCTTCACCGCCCTAACAGACGTGGAGCAGGTTTACGCCTGAACGGGACGCTCACCGAGACTGGCGGCTTCGAACTCGTCGCGGCCATCGCTTTCGGGATGGAGCAGCAACACGCGTTCAGGCGCCCATTCGGCCAGCTTGGTTGCCGTATCCCGAGCGATCAGTGGGAAATCGAATTCGTGCCGGTCGCCACGGGCGATGGCCAAGCGACCCATGGCCAAACCCTTGCGTTGCGCCGGAGTGACCCGAATAGCCCGAATCCAGCGACCATCGCTGTCGAGAAAGTTGTAGAGAAGCTCCGCTTCTGGCTCGTTCAGGCGATGACTATCGATCAGCTGCTGAGCGCGGGCAGCCAATTCCCGTTGCTTCTTCTCGGCTTCCCGCTCCAGATTGAGCTGGCGATCCCGCTCGCGTTTGTGGGCGGCCTCGACCTCGGCTTGGCGACGCACTTCCGCTTGTCGCGCCGTTTCCTCACCGGCCAGTGCCTTGTTCTTCTTGCGTTGATGCGCCTGCTGGCGGGCGTCGGAATCCTGCTTCTTGGCCTTGTCCGACGACACCAGCCCCGCTTTCAGCAACTCATCCCGCAGCGACATGGCGCATTCCTCGCCAGGCTCAGTACAACACGCGGGTGCGAATGGTGCCAGCCACCTCGTCGAGCCGCTTGCGTAGCTGCAAAGTCTCGGCTTGCTCGTCGCCGTCCACATCGATGACCACGTAGCCGATCTGGGGGTTGGTCTGTAGGTACTGCCCGGCGATGTTGATGTGCTGCTCGGAGAAAATATTGTTGATCTGCGACAGCACGCCAGGCCGATTGCGGTGGATGTGCAAAAGCCGATGCTTGCCGGGATGTTCGGGCAAGGAGACTTCCGGGAAATTGACCGCACTCAGGGTCGAGCCGTTGTTGCTGTACTTGATCAGTTTGCCGGCCACTTCCAAACCGATGTTCTGTTGCGCCTCCTCGGTGCTGCCGCCGACATGCGGGGTCAACAGCACATTGTCGAAGCAGCGCAGCGGCGAGATGAACTCATCGTCGTTACCCTTCGGCTCCACCGGAAAAACGTCGAGGGCTGCCCCGATCAAATGCTGGGATTCCAGCGCCTGGGTCAGCGCCTCGATATCCACCACGGTGCCACGGGCGGCATTGATCAAGTGGGTGCCCGGCTTCATGCGCCCCAGCTGTTCGGTACCGATCATACGATGGGTTTGGGGCGTTTCCGGGACGTGCAGGGTCACCACATCGGCCATTTCCAACAAGGCGTTCAGCGACAACACCGGTCGGGCGTTGCCTAGCGCCAGTTTGGTTTCGATGTCGTAAAACACCACCTGCATGCCCAGCGCTTCGGCCAGCAACCCCACCTGGGTGCCGATGTGGCCATAGCCCACGATGCCCAGACATTTGCCCCGCACTTCATGCGAACCAGCGGCGGTCTTGATCCAGCCGCCGCGATGGGCAATAGCGTTGCGCTGAGGAATGCCCCGCATCAACAGGATGATTTCGGCCAGCACCAGTTCCGCTACGCTGCGGGTATTGGAGAATGGCGCGTTGAACACCGGGATGCCGCGTTCCTGGGCGGTACTCAGGTCGACCTGGTTGGTGCCGATGCAGAAACAACCGACCCCGATCAAACGCGGGGCGTGTTCGAACACCCTGGCAGTCAGGCGGGTGGCGGAGCGGATACCGACAAAATAAGCGTCGGCGATCGCCTCCAGCAATTGCGGCTCGGGAAGCGCCTTCGGATAGCATTCGATCGTGGTGTAGCCGTCGGCCTGCAAAGCCTCGACGGCGCTAGGGTGAATGCCTTCCAGCAACAGAATCTTGATCTTGCTCTTATCGAGTGAAGTTTTGCTCATGAGTGGGTAAATCGTACCGCTTGGATCAAACATCAGGTTGAACAGAACCCCGCCGGGCGTAGCTGGCGGATCAATAGCCTTCCAGCGAACTCCGGCCCGCCAGCTCGGCGAGGGGACGTGGCTTACCGATCAAGTAACCCTGACCATAATTGACACCGATAGCGCGCAATTGCGCCAGGATTCGTTCGTTTTCCACGAATTCGGCGATGGTTTCCATCCCCATCACGTGACCGATGTCATTGATGGAATTCACCAGCGCCAACGAAACAGGGTCGTTGACGATGCCTTCCATGAAAATTCCGTCGATTTTAATGAAATCCACCGGAAGTTTTTTGAGATAGGCGAAGGACGACAAACCACTGCCGAAGTCGTCGAGGGCAAAACGGCAACCGATATCCTTGAGGGCGTAGATGAAGCGCAAGGCGTCGCCGAGATTAGCGATCACGGCGGTCTCGGTCACTTCGAAACAGATCTTGTTGGTCAGGGACGGCTGGTCGGCCAGGCGTTCCAGCAGATAGGTCAACAAGGGCGCATCCCCGAGCGAATGGCCGGAGAGATTGATCGTGCAAAGACACAGATCGTCGAGATGCTCGGGATTGCCGGACAACCAGTCCAGCGCCGACCTCACCACCCAGTGGTCCAGCTTCACGGCCAGATGATACCGCTCGGCCGCCGGCAGAAACGCGCCCGGCAACACGATCTCGCCGAATTCGTCCTTCATGCGCAGCAACAGTTCGTAATGATGCCCTGCTTGCGAACCCGACAAAGGCAGGATAGGTTGGAAAGCCAGCTGAAAACGGTTGTCCTCCAAAGCCTGGTTGATGCGCGTCGCCCACTGCATCTCGCCGCGGCGAAGGGCCAGATTTACATCATCTTCGGTATAGAGGTGCACCCGATTGCGACCGGCGTCCTTGGCAGCATAACAGGCGCTGTCGGCGGCGCTGAGTAGATTACCCAGGTTGTCGCTGGCGGCGTGAATCGACACCACGCCGATGCTCGCGCCGACCTGAAAGACCTTGTCGACCCACGCGAATCGAAAATCGCCGACCGCCGTGCACAGCGAGTTGGCGACTCGCAGGGCATTCTGCAGCGCGCAACGTTCCATCAAGATCCCGAATTCGTCGCCGCCCAGACGCGCCAGCGTATCTTGTTTGCGTACACGGGACTGGAGCACATGCGAGAGCTGTCGCAGCAGGGCATCGCCGGCGATATGACCACAGGTGTCATTGATGATCTTGAACTGATCCAGGTCGAGATAGAGCAAGGCGTGCTCGAGGTTTTGTTCGTGGGCGCTATGCAGCGCCTGTTCCAAGCGCATCTCGAAAGCACGCCGGTTGACCAATCCGGTGAGCGCATCATGGCTGGCCTGGTAGCTGAGCTGCTCGGAAAGGATGTGCGCCTCGGTATTGTCGAGCCACGAGCCCACCAACTCCTGCGGATGATTCCGGGCATCGCAGATCAAACGGACCGTGTCCCGAATCCAGCGCCAGCTGCCATCCCGGTGCTTTAGACGGTACTCATAGCTTGAGTGGACACGCCCTTCCTCCTGGCTCAGCTCCTGCTTGAAACGCGATCGATCATCCGGGTGCATGAGATCTTCCAGCAAGCAATCGCCGCCAAGAAATTCCTCGGCCCGATACCCGAGCATCTCATACACATTGGAGCTGATGAAATTCACCGGCATGCCCACGCCTGGGCAGCGAGAATAGATGACTGCAGGGCTGGCGCTGACAACATGCTGCAGCCGTGTGCTGGTGCGATGCAAGGCATCTTCGGCTTGCCGGCGATCGGTCACGTCGCGCGCGACCATGTGGCTGCCGGAAAAACTGGGGCTCTCACCAGTCTTCTCGAAGATCGCCGAGGCGATGACCTCGACGATGACCAGCGACTCCAACGCGGGATGATCGTTATCCAGGTTCCCGGCTTGCAGTAAACGCCACTCCGCTCGCTGAATCTCCCGCCCCTCTGCGGACAAGCGCTGCAAGAGAGTCATGGCGCTGTCGCGATAGGCCGGCGCTATCAGCTCTACCAGATATCGTCCGACGAGCGCTTGCGTCTCGAAGCCAAGCAACGTTCCCACGCGCTGGTTGAGGTAGGTGAAACGACCTTCTTCATCCAGAATGAAGATGAGATCGGGGGAATTGTCCACGATAAAGCGGTGCAGCTGCTCGGAAGCTTCCAATCGCAGCCGCATGGTCCGGTTGGCCCGCTCGAGCCGCAGCTTGTGGGCGGCCCTGGCGACGCTATCCAGCAGCTCCTCCGGACCGAAGGGTTTGCGAACATAATCGATCGCGCCCTGTCGCAGGGTGGCGGTCGCCTCGGCTACCGACGAGGTCCCGCTGATAACGATGACCGCCATATCCAGGCGGCGATCTATCACAGCGTCCAAGACCGCTGCTCCCCCGATTCCCGGCATGGCCAGATCGAGCAAGAGCAGATCGTAACGATTATTGGCCAGCTGCGCCAGGGCTTGCCCGCCACCCGCAGCTACCGTCACTTGATAACCACAAACCGCCAGCAATCGTTTAAGGCTGATCAGGATGCTGGGTTCATCGTCCACCACCAGCACCGAAAGCGGCCGTTCCAATTCCCCCTCGCTATAGTCGGCTTGATCCAACAGTTCCACTGAAACACCTCCGGAAGTTGAATATCGCCCTAAAGTAAATACTAAATCGGAATACAGACACTAATAATTTATTGATTTAAAATTATAATTATTGTCGTTCACTCGAATGCAACTGCTGCTCGACCATTCATTATAGGACAGAACGGACAGCCAGTATCGCGGGTTTTGCACCTTGAGCGATTCATAGCGGATTCGGGAGGTAGGCGAGGGAAATCCGTCGGTATTCCCCGACAGACTTTTTAAATTCAAAAGGCTATTCAACTCCTTGGCAGCAATACCAGAAATTCCGCACCGCCGCCAGCGGTGGATCGGCAGATGATATGACCATCCAATTCTTCGACAAGATTCTTGACGATGGCAAGCCCCAATCCGGCGTGATCACTACCCTTGGTGCTGGCGACCGGTTGAAAAAGCGCAGTACGCAAAGCGCTGGGCAACCCTGGGCCATCATCGGCAACGGTCATCTCCACATACTGCTGTCCCTGTAGATTGACCCTGTCCTGAGTGGATACGGTGATGATCCCGTTCGGCTCCAGCGCCTCACTCGCATTGCGCACTAAATTAAGCAGAATCTGACGGACGGCATCCCGTCCCTGCTCCAACAGCGGTAGATCATCCATCAGTTGCAGTTGCAGTCGGATACCGCGCGGTCGACACAGCGTATCGCTCAAGACTCGCGCCAGATCGCGGATCGTCCCGTTCAGATCGAAACAGCTTCGTTCCAGTCCAGTTTCATCCGAATGCCCCAAGCGCAACAGAATACGGCTCACCCGTTCCGTCTCTTCCCGCAGCACCCGCAATTCTTCTTGGGCTACCGGCGGCTCTAGCTCGGTGGAAAGTAAGTACAGATAATTACGCACGATCGTGATGGGATTGGAGATTTCATGCAAAGCCGCACGCAAGCGTTGCTGCTCCAGTAACGCACGATCCTCCTGAACGCGGCGCTGATGGACTTCATGCTGTCGCAGTTTTTCCAAGGCAGTGGCCGCTGCCCGCGCAAACAGTCGCAACAAACGGGTCTGAGGCAGCAGCCGAGCCAATTGCGCCGACGAGATCCCGATGCCCAAGACGCCCAACGATTGGGCAGAGGTGTGAAGCGGCAAGGATAGCACGCCCTCAGTGCCCCATAGTCGGGACAATTGATAATCGATAATACCGATCTTGGCAGTTTTCTCCCCAAAGGAATGAACGATTTGCTGCTCCTGCCAGGCTCGATTGACCACATTGTCCGCCACAGCCGGGTCAATCACGATCTCCCGCAGTCGTCCGTCATTCTCTCGGCCGCACAACATGCCAGTGGCTGGATCATGCAGAAAAAAATGCGCTTCGGGCAGATTGAACAGAATGGCCACACAGCGAACGATCGCATCCAGCAACGTGATTTCATCATCGACAGGACACAACACCATGCGCACTTCATTGATCAGGGACTGTTCCTGCAGGGTTTGTCGCAGGTGCGCCTGAGCCGGCGTGGAGACCGTGTCACCCCCGACATCGACAACCGCTGCGACAACATTCAGATCGCTGGCTAGATTTTTCATTTCGCGATCCACCTCGGCGCGCGCCTGCATCAGCAACGCGGGAGGCAGGCTGAAAAAACGATCGGCATTGAGCAAGGCGTCTTGTCGCGGCTCTTCCTCCTGGCTCAAGGTATTGGCCACATGCAGGAGGCGCAACAAGGGGTGAGTACCGCGCAATTCCTCTGCACTTAGATGATGAAAGCGGATGGCATCGGCCAGAAACGAGTTCAGCTTCCAGGCGTCCACCAGTGCCGCCCCCAGCTCGCAGTGATCGGCTCCGAACAAGCGGCGCTCCAGGTTCGGTATTTCATGTTGAAGCGGCGCAAGCACCCTCACTTCGCGAAAGACGCCAGCGTGACGGACGCCGATGATGAGTTGCCCCAAATCATGCAGCAAACCACCGAGATAGGCTTCATCCGGATCAGGATAACCCGTCATTTCGGCAAGACGCCGCGCCATTTGGGCGCAAGCCAGCGAGTGACGCCAGAATCGATTCAACTCGGACGTTGGAATGGGATACGGGAATGAGGGGGACTGACAAAGGGCGGTCGTCGTGACGATGGCTCTGGCGGTATCGAGACCGAGTATCGTCAGGGACTGTTCCAAACTGGCCGTCCGTGGTGCTTGACGCGCATAAGCGACCGAATTGGTCACCGTCAGCATCCGTGCACTCAATACCGCATCGTAGCGGATCAGCTGAGTCAATCGCTGCAGATCGAGTTGGTCATCACCGAACGCTGCCAACAAATCGCCAACGACTGCAGGCAAGACAGGTAATGCCAATAAATCGGTACTATCGAATGGCCGACCCGAATCCGCTGTTTCCGACATGACTCATTCCGTCTTATGAACAAACCCGATCAAATAATTAAAGTAATCAAATCAAATACTTAATTATATAAATACCCATACGGCAGATCTTCTAAAGCCTTTCGATGAAACCACTGAGACTCTTTAAGAAATGTAAATGTTATTAGCAAAAATCACACCAAATATACAAATTAGCAGTGAAGTCAGCTATCACGCCGTGTCGTAACTCATTCACCATGGATAATCGGCTTTCGTAAGCGGTCCACGCTCACCAAAAACACCGCTCAGCAATCCCTCTGGGGCACTGGAAGTGACGGTAATTTTCAAACGGATGACCCAATATCCGTCGAATCGGGCCAATTTGGACCATTCGCAGGATGTTGCAGGCCGGCTCGAAAACCAGCGCAATCGCATCGGCAGGAGTCATTAGTCACTGATTTTCTGCTAACATTTTGCCGCTCACCCCTCCGAACTCGACCGGTCTTCCACCGAGTCTTCGGGAGAAGGAAACAAGCGAGCTACCCGAATCGCGCCCACGCCGACCCTCTCACGACATGACCTCGACAATATCCTCATCTTCCTGGCAAAAAACTCGTACGGCCCTGCTCAGCATCTGGATTTGGTCTTGGATGTACATTCGACGGATCCGCACACTGGAAATGGCCGCCTGGTGGCTCAGTGACCAGCTTTACAATCTTGCGCTGCTGATCCGCCAAGGCTCGGAATCGCTGACCCTGCATCGACTGGACGATCCATCGCCGACGCAAATCATCGACAACATCCTCAACTACAACCGGCGCGCGACGCAGCAGCCCAAAGCGCCCGTCACCGCCACCTATATCGCCGTCGTGCGCTGCATGGATCGCAAACTCGACCTGAGCCGCATCTTCGGCGACCTCAAATTCGTCGACGATATCGCCAATCCGTTCGGCGCCGTGCGGCCCCACATCATCGAAGCGTTGAAGATCGCCGTGCTGAAACACGGCGTCCGGGTGATCTTTCTGCTGGAGCACACCGATTGCGCCGCCCGCAGCATCGCCGAAAGCGCCGAAGCTGAAACCTATCCCCTGACCACCGCCGCCGTATCCCAACATGAAAAACATGTGGGCACGCTGCTCAGCGACCCGGTGATCGATGGCGCGATTCGGAACCAGCAGTTGGCCGTGGTGCGGGGCGTCATCGTCACCGACACCGATGAACTGATCCAGCTTTGGTCTTTCGATCCCACCTCCGACCACTGGCAACCCTTCCATCACCCGGCGCAGGCGGCGCATCCCGCATCCGTCCACTTGCATCATCCAGGTCGCAGCAAACATGGGGCTGGAGAAATCCAAGGTATACTGGCCCGCGAGCCACTTCAGTCGCCAAACGACTGATGGGCGTGAGCGTGGTCTCAAGCCTTATGGTATCGATCCAACCCGAGGACCTTCATGGACATGCAAAATCCGCCTGCACCGGAAACCGTCGCCCTGCTCGACGGCATCCGCGCCTTCGTCGATCCCGCTCACGTCCGCACCGATCCGGATAGTCTGCTGAATTACGGGCGGGACTGGACCCGCTTCTATACCCCCAATCCGCTGGCCGTGGTCCTACCGGACAGCATCGAGCAGGTGCAACAGCTGGTACGCTACGCCAACGACCATCAGCTGGCTCTGGTGCCCTCCGGCGGTCGCACCGGCCTGAGCGGCGCGGCGGTCGCCTGTCAGGGCGAACTGGTGGTCTCCCTGGAGCGAATGAACCGTATCCTGGATTTCGACCCGATCGACCGCAGCGTTACCTGCCAGGCGGGGGTCGTCACCGAAGTCCTGCAGAACTTCGCCCGCGACCACGATTTGTACTATCCGGTCGATTTCGCCTCGCGCGGCTCCAGCCAGATCGGCGGCAACATCGCCACCAACGCCGGCGGCATCAAGGTGATTCGCTACGGCCTGACCCGCGATTGGGTGACAGGTCTGAAAGTAGTGACCGGACGCGGCGACCTGCTCGATCTCAACGGCGGCTTGATCAAGAACGCCAGCGGCTACGACCTGCGCCATCTGTTCATCGGTAGCGAAGGCACCCTGGGGATCATCGTCGAGGCGACGCTGAAACTGACCCGCCCTCTGCGCGAGCCGAGCGTCATGGTGCTGGGCGTGCCGGACCTGGACAGCGTGATGTCTCTCTATCATGCCTTCCGCAGCCAGCTGGAGCTGAGCGCCTTCGAATTCTTCTCGGAACTGGCGTTGCGCCATGTATTGAAGAAAGGCTTGCACCGCCCTTTCGACGGTGAAACGCCCTACTATGCGCTGCTCGAGTTCGACAACCCGGAGCAGGCGTCCACCGACGAGGCCCTGGCCCTGTTCGAACGCGGCGCGGAGGAAGGATGGCTGGTCGATGGCGTGATCAGCCAGAGCGAGACGCAGGCCAAGGAACTGTGGCGGCTACGCGAGGACATCAGCGAATCGATCGCCGAGCACCTGCCCTACAAGAACGACGTCGCGGTCCGCATCGCCAAGGCACCCGCCTTCCTGGCGGAAGCCGACGCCCTGCTGGCTCAACAGTATCCGGACTTCGAGGTGTTGTGGTACGGCCACATCGGCGACGGCAACCTGCACATCAACATCCTGAAGCCGGCCGCCATGGAACATCGCACCTTCATCCACAAATGCGAGGCCGTCAACGATCTGCTGTTCCAGGCTTTGCAAAGACACGGCGGCAGCATCTCGGCCGAGCACGGCGTCGGCCTGACCAAAAAGCCGTATCTGCACTACACCCGCAGCGCCACCGAAGTCGGCTATCTGCGGGCCATCAAGCAGGCGTTCGACCCCAACGGCATCCTCAATCCGGGCAAGATCTTCGATCGCTGACCGCAGCGATCCTGGCCCGCCCCGTCCGATCGACCCGGATCAGGATGGCGGCGGAGCCAACACCTCGCGGCTGCCATTGGATTGCAACGGACCCACCACGCCAGCCGCCTCCATCTCCTCGACCAGACGCGCCGCCCGGTTGTAGCCGATGCGCAGCCGGCGCTGCACCCCGGACACCGAAGCCCGCCGCGACTCGACCACCACTCGCACCGCCTCGTCATACAGCGGATCGCTCTCCCCACCGCGGCTGGTCGCTTCGCCCTCGCCGGTGCTGTCGCTCTCTTCGCGCGGCTCGGCCAGCACGTCATCGATATAGTTGGGTGCGCCGGTTCGCCGCAGATACTCGACCACGCGATTGACCTCGGGATCGTCCACGAACGCGCCGTGCGCCCGCTGCGGCAACCCCGTGCCGGGCGGCAAATACAGCATGTCGCCGTGCCCCAGCAACTGCTCCGCGCCCATCTGGTCGAGGATGGTGCGGGAATCGACCCGCGACGAGACCTGAAAGGCGATGCGGGTCGGAATATTGGCCTTGATCAGGCCGGTGATGACATCTACCGAGGGCCGCTGAGTGGCCAGAATCAGGTGGATGCCAGCGGCGCGCGCCTTCTGCGCCAACCGGGCGATCAACTCCTCCACCTTCTTGCCGACGATCATCATCATGTCGGCCAGCTCGTCGATCACCACCACGATGAACGGCAGCGGCTCCAAAGCCGGCACTTCGCCAACGACATCATCGTCCATGCCCGGCCGCCAGAACGGATCGGTGATGGCTTCTCCGGCCATCCGGGCGTCCAGCACCTTGCGGTTGAAGCCAGCGATGTTGCGCACCTTCAATGCGGCCATCAACCGGTAGCGACGCTCCATCTCGTTCACACACCAGCGCAAGGCGTTGGCCGCCTCCTTCATATCGGTCACTACCGGCGTCAGCAGATGTGGAATGTCTTCGTAAACCGACAGCTCCAGCATCTTGGGATCGACCAGGATCAGCCGCACCTCGCTGGGCGGCGCTTTGTACAACAGGCTGAGCAACATGGCATTGATCGCCACCGATTTGCCGGAACCGGTCGTACCCGCCACCAACAAATGCGGCATCTTCGCCAGATTGGCGATCATCGGATGGCCGCCGATATCCTTGCCCAGGGTCAGGGTCAGCGGCGCGGTCGACTGGATGTAGACCGGCGATTCCAGCACCTCGCGCAGATAGACGATCTCGCGCTGCTGATTGGGAATCTCCAGCCCGATCGACGACTTGCCGGGAATGACCTCGACTACCCGCACGCTGATGACCCGCAGGCCACGGGCCAGATCCTTGGCCAGATTGCTGATCTGGCTGACTTTCACCCCAGGCGCGGGTTCGATCTCGAACCGGGTGATCACCGGACCCGGCGTCACCGCCACGACCCTGACCTCGACCCCGAAACTCTTGAGCTGGCTTTCCACCTGCCGCGACATGCTTTCCAGCTTCTCTTCGGAATAGCCGCTGCTCTGGGCCGGCGGACGGTCGAGCAGATCCAGGGGCGGCAGCGGGAACGGCGCAGCGTTCGGCGACGCGGCGACCCGCCGTACCATGACCGCCACCGTCGGCGGCGCTGCCGGTGGCGGCATCGATGGAGCGGAAGCGCTTTCCAGCTCCTCCTCCTCATCCAGGTCGACCTGGGCTCCATGCACCGGGAACGGGGCGGGAACCACGGTCTGGGGCGGCCGGCCGCCGCTGGGTGCGACATAGGGCAACGGCGACCCGGACAGGGCCGAAGCCGCCTCTTCCGACAGTTGAGACACCACGGGATCGTTGGAAGCGGCCGTAGGAAAGCCGCCATCGGTGGGTCGCCAGGGTACCTGGACCGACGGCGCGATCGGCGCTGCCGGCGGAACTGCAGCCGGCGTCACCGGCGGAGCCATGGTCGGGGCAGGGGTTGGAGACGAAACCGGCGGGGACTGCGGAGCGGCGGATGGCGGAACCGCAGGCGGCGGAACCGCCGTCCTGGCCTTCAGTGCCGCCAGAACGGCTGGCGTAGGCACCAAGGTCAGGGTGTCCAGGCCCGACGGCGGCATCATCGCATCCCTCGCCTGCGACGCTTCCGGTTCGGGCTCGGCGAGAGGATCGGCGGACGGCGCGGGCGCATCGACGTCGACCGGCGGTAGATTCAACACCGGTTCGATCCGAATCGCGTGCCGGTTGCTGGGCGCCACGGTCATATCCTCGACGTTAACCGCCGATGCGGGCGACTCAGGGGTTGCAATCGGCGGCAACGGCGCTTCGGCGGTGGACGGCCCGATCGTTGGCGAGAACGAGGCCAGTGGGGAAAACTCGGGCTTGGTCTCCGCCCGGCGGGCCTTCCACCAAGCCAGCGGCCGTTCGGCCAGCTCCCGCAGTCGCTCGGCCCATCGCGCAGACCGTCCGTCCGCGGCAGGAGAAGCATGCTCGACCCTGGCCGACGCGGTCGCCGGTCCACCCAGCCCAGCCGGATCGGTGCTCATCGCGGCGGTATCGGCGTCAGCGGCATCACTGGTACTGGTTTTCGCCGCCGGCCACACCCAGGAAAGCAGCCCCATCACCAGGCCACCGATCCAGTCCAGCACCTTCAACGTCCCGGCCCCGATCCAGTCCAGCAAAGTCAGCCACGATACGCCGGTGGCCAGCATGACCCCGGCCAGCAACAGCGCAGCCATGAACACGTTGCCGCCAGCGAAGCCGAAGGCGTGGATCAGGAATTGCCCGACATGCAGCCCCACCAGACCGCCGGCCGTACCCTCGCCCGGTACGGAGCCGGGCAGCGCGCGCAAATGGGCCGTCGCTAGGCCGCACGCGGTCGCCAGGGTCACCGCAAAACCCAGGACCCGGAACAGCACGATTTCGGCGTCCAGCTCCGCGAAACCCTTTTCCTTGAACAGTCGCCAACCGGCGAACACCAGGCCCAGCGGCAACAGATAGGCGAGATAGCCGAAGAAATACAGGTTCACATCGGCAAACCAGGCCCCCACCTTGCCGCCCAGATTGTTCAGCTGGGCGATATCGGCGGTATGCGTCCATGCCGGATCCTCGGGATTGAAGGTCACCAGCGCGCCGACCATCCCCAGCGCCACCACCACCAACAGCCAGAAACCTGTCTCTCGCAACAACCCATTGGTGAAATGCAACAGGTTCGCCCACATCACGGGGGCTTCGGTCTTGATTCGTTTCGCTTGCGCCAAAATACCAGTCCTGTCGTTGTCTGTTGGGATCCAACCGGTCGCGGGGGACGAATACTCGCAGTGGAGACGGCCGCTCGCAACGGCCGTCGGCAAAGATCTGGGAGCAGTATTGTCCCATTGTCGGGCAATCAGGTGAAGAGCGCCCGCCTGCCTGGCGAACCGAGCCGTTCTTTTGGGTTCCAATCGATACCACCCCAAGCCATCCGCATCCTCGCCACCGCTCACTGGATCATGCGTCTCGAACAGCTCGACAGTCTGTCCACCCTGCCCGCCGCCGAATGGAATGCGCTCGTCCCCGACCGGAATCCATTCCTCAGCCACGAATTCCTCAGCGCCCTGGAACGACACGGCTGCGTCGGCGACCAGACCGGCTGGCTACCCTGGCATGTCGTCTGCCGCGACCCGCAGGGACGCTTGCTGGGCGCGGCGCCGTTATATCTGAAATTCAACTCCTACGGCGAATTCGTGTTCGACTGGGGCTGGGCGGAAGCCTATCGACGGCAGAAACTACCGTACTATCCCAAGCTGGTGGGGGCCATTCCCTATACCCCAGCCACCAGCCCCCGGCTGCTGCTCGCGCCCGACCAGCCCGATCCCCGGCAAACGGCGGCCGCCATCATCGAATACGTGCTGGAGATCAGTCGCCAGCACCGCCTGTCTTCGATTCACTGGCTGTTTCCCACCACCGCCGAGTTGGAGCCGTTGCGAACCCGCGGTTTCCTGCTCCGCACCGGCTGCCAGTTCCACTGGCGCAATCGCGGCTACCGGGATTTCCAGGATTTCCTGAGTGCCCTGACCGCCAAGCGCCGCAAGAACATTCAGCGTGAACGCCGGCTGGTGCGCGAAGCCGGCCTGGAATTGCGTACTTTGTCCGGTCGGGAGATCAGCGAGGCGCAATGGGTTGCCGTCCACCACTTCTATCGCGATACCTTTCAGCGTTTGGGCGGCGTCCCGTCCCTGACTCTGCCGTTTTTCCAGGAGATCGGCGCAACCCTGGGCGATCGGATCGTGCTGGCGCTGGCCTTTGCCCAGCAGCGCGAAGTAGCCGCCGCCATCAGCTTTCGCAGCGCCACCCATCTGTATGGCCGGCACTGGGGTTGTCACGGCGATTATGACAGCCTGCATTTCGAAGCCTGCTATTATCAAGGACTGGAATACTGTATTCAGAACGACTTACAGTGCTTCGAGCCGGGCGCTCAGGGCGAGCATAAGGTTGCCCGCGGCTTTCTGCCGAGCTTCACCCACTCCGCCCACTGGATCGCTCATCCGGGTTTCCGGCAGGCCATTGCCGATTTCCTCGAACGGGAAACCCCCGCCGTGGATGATTATGCCCATCAACTGTTGCGACATTCACCCTACCGGGACGAGGTGACGCTCCATGCGCCTGCCGTGGCTGGACCCCCGTGACGACAACCAGCCGTTTCCTTCGCCGGATCGGGCGCTCACCGATCCCGACGGCCTGCTGGCCGCCGGCGGCAGTCTCAGCCCGCGCCGTCTGCTGCGCGCCTACCGATTGGGAATCTTCCCCTGGTACTCGACCGGACAGCCGATCCTGTGGTGGTCGCCGGACCCGCGCCTGGTCCTGTTCCCGGAGTGCGTGAACGTCTCGCGCAGCCTGCGCAAGACGCTGCGCAAGGGTGCCTTCGCCATCACTGCCGATACCGTTTTCGAACAGATCATCACCGCTTGCGCCGGACCTCGCGATGGCGATCCCGGCACCTGGATCACCCCGGAGATGCACCGCGCCTATTGCCGGCTGCACCGCCTGGGCCATGCCCATTCGGTCGAAGTCTGGCGCCAGGGCAAGCTGGTCGGCGGTCTGTACGGCGTGGCGGTAGGTCGGGTGTTCTTTGGCGAATCGATGTTCCACTGGGTCAGCGACGCCTCCAAGGTCGCTCTGGTGGCGCTGGCGCAGCAGTTGCGCCGCTGGGAATTCGCCGTAATCGACTGTCAGGTGCGCACCGAGCATCTGGCCAGCCTGGGCGCGGTGGACATCGCCCGACCGACCTTCCTGCAGCTGCTGGACCGCTACTGCGCCTTGCCTGGCCACGATGGTGCCTGGCGACTGGATCCCGACCTCTGGACCGACTGGTCCCTGCCCACACCCCCATGAGCAATCCTCACGACTCGCTATACGAACTGCGGATGTTCCTGACCACCGATTATCCGTGCAGCTACCTGTCGCAACAGACAGCGCGCAACCTGGTTGCCGATCCGCGGGCGACCGACGGCCGGCTCTATACCCAATTGGCGGAACTGGGCTTCCGCCGCAGCGGCGAGCACGTTTATCGCCCGCATTGCCGGGGCTGCACAGCCTGCCAGTCGCTGCGGGTCCCGGTGGACCGGTTCCGACCGAACCGCTCGCAACGACGCATCTGGACCCGCAATCAGGATCTACGGACCCAAACCCTGGATACGACATTCAAGGACGAGCATTTCGAGCTGTTCGCCCGCTATGTCCAGACCCGCCACGCGGGCGGCGGCATGGACCCGGCCACTCCGGAAAATTACTGGTCGTTCATCGCCTCGCACTGGTGTCCAACCCAGCTGTGCGAATTCCGCCTCGGCGATCGGCTCTTGATGGTGGCGGTGGTGGATCGCCTGGAGAACGGCCTGTCGGCGGTCTACACCTTCTTCGATCCGCATCAGGACAACCGCGGGCTGGGCACTTTCGCGATCCTATGGCAAATCGCCGAAGCGCAGCGCCTGCAACTGGGCTGGGTTTATCTGGGTTATTGGGTGGCGCGCTGCGACAAGATGGCCTACAAGTCCCGTTTCAAACCACATGAGATCTTCGTGCCGGAGCGCTGGGGCTGGACCGAGGTCGACGGCTGAGCAGCCCCGCCCATGGGCCACGATCGACCGACGGTCTGGCATAATCACCGCCCCCATAGCCTTCCGCACAGCAGGCCATTTCTCATCATGGATCATTTCGTTCAATGGTTCCGCCAGACCGGACCCTACATCAACGCCCATCGCGGCAAGACCTTCGTGGTGCTGTTCGGCGGCGAGGCGGTGGAAGCCGATAATTTTTCCAGCCTGATCCACGACCTCGCCCTGCTGCATAGCCTGGGCATCCGCCTGGTGCTGGTGCATGGCGCGCGGACCCAGATCGCGGCCCGTCTACACGAAGCCGGCCGGCAATTGCGCTACGTCAACGGCCTGCGGCTGACCGACGCCGACGATCTACGCTACGTCAAACAGGCGGTCGGTCGGGTGCGCATCCGCATCGAAGCTCGCTTGTCGATGGGGCTGGCCAATTCGCCGATGTACGGCGCCCGGCTGCGAGTGGTCTCGGGCAACGTGGTCACCGCCCGGCCGCTGGGAGTGCGCGACGGCGTCGACTACGGTTTCACCGGCGAAGTGCGTCGCATCGACGACCGGGCGATCAAGCTGTCGCTGGACCACGAGGCTATCGCGCTGCTGTCGCCGCTGGGTTATTCGCCGACCGGGGAAATCTTCAACCTCAGCGCCGAGGATGTGGCCACCGCCACCGCCATGGCCTTGCGCGCCGACAAGCTGCTGGTATTGAGCGAAGGCGCGGAGTGGCGTGATCCGGCCGGCCAACTCATCCGCGAGCTCAGTCCCAGTGACGCCGAGCGCCTGCTGGCCGCGGCCGCCGACCGCTCGGAAGACACCGTCCGCCATCTGCATCTGGCGCTGCGGGCCTGTCGAGCCGGCGTGCGCCGCGTCCATCTGTTGAACCGGCGGGTCGATGGCGCGCTGCTGCTGGAGCTGTTCACCCGCGATGGCGTCGGCACCCTGATCACCGCCGATATCTACGAAGGTCTGCGGTCGGCCACCATCGACGACATCGGCGGCCTGCTGGAATTGATCCAGCCGCTGGAGGAAGACGGCACCCTGGTCCGGCGCTCGCGCGAGCGGCTGGAGATGGAAATCGGGCGGTTCACCGTGCTGGAGCGCGATGGGACCATCATCGGCTGCGCGGCGCTTTATCCCTATGCCGAGGAACATCTGGGCGAACTGGCCTGCGTCGCCGTGCACGCCAACTATCGCAACAGCGGCCGCGCCGACGCCCTGCTGCATTTCATCGAACGCCAGGCGCACGGCCAGGGCCTGCAACGCCTGTTCGTGCTGACCACCCGCGCCGCCCACTGGTTTCGCGAGCGCGGCTTCGAACCGGCCGAGGTTGCCGATCTGCCGGTGGAAAAACAGACCTTCTACAACTGGCAGCGCCGCTCGAAGGTTTTTCTCAAGAATCTGACGGCCGAAGAGTAACCCGCGAGAGCAAACCGCGCCGGAACGACCATCGCCCACTTCCCGACCATCCAGGCAACGATCGGCCGCCATCCAGCCGCCAAATCCGCTAAGCTGTCGCAGCCTGTTGCCAGTTCGAGAATCCACCCATGTCGAAACCCACGCCCATCCGAGCGATCCAGATCAGCGATCTTCATCTCAAGACCGCGCCCGGCAGCCAAGTCTGGGGGGTCGATGTCGACGCCAGCCTGCGCGCGGTACTGGCCCGGATCCAGACTCAGGACTTCCGCCCTGACTTCATCCTGGCGACCGGCGACCTGGTCGGCGACGAGCCGGACGCTTACGAGCGGGTGCGGGAATTTCTCAGCCCGCTGGGCGTGCCGGTCTACTGCCTGCCGGGCAACCACGACCAGCCGGCCCGCCTGGCGCAGACCCTGCGCGGCGGCCTGGTGCGGTGGGAACGGCACATCCTGGTCGAACCATGGCAGCTGGTATTGCTGGACTCCACGTTTCCGAACAGTTCCGATGGCCATCTGAGCTATGGCGAACTGGCCTTGCTGGACACCGTCCTGGTCACGCCTCCAGCGCGCCCGACCCTGGTCTGTCTGCATCACAACCCGGTGCCGATCCACACCGATTGGCTCGATGACATGACAGTCAACAACGGCGAGGCGCTGTTTGCGGTGCTGGACCGCTACCCACAGGTCCGAGCCGTGGTCTGGGGCCACATCCATGGCGAATTCGACGCCTGGCGCGGCGCCGTCCGCCTGCTGGGCACTCCGGCGACCTGCGTGCAGTTCAAGCTGGGGAGCCCCAAACCCCAGGCCGATTCCACACCACCCGGCTATCGCTGGTTCGAACTGTTCCCGGACGGCAGCCTGAACACCGGCGTGGAGCGGGTCGAACCCGCCCGCCGCCCATCCGTTTCGCCCTGATATCCATCCTGCAGGTATAATTCCCGCCCATGAACATCAAAGACGATCTAGTCCGACACTATCACTGGCTGCGCCAGTATGGCCTCAACGATTCCCACAGCGGCAATGCTTCGGTGCGGGACGGCGACTCCGTCTGGGTCACGCCCACCGGCTGTTGCGCCGACACCCTGAGCAGCGGCGATCTGATCGAGTGCCACATCGACGGGGCCACCGGCAAGGGGGCTTCGATGGATGCCCGTTTGCATCTGGCGGTCTACCAGACCAACCCCGCAACCCGCGCCCTGTTACACAGCCATGGCCCCTACTCGGTGGCGATGACCATGGACAACGAGGAATTCCTGCCGGCCGATTTCGAAGGCCAGCTGTATTTCAGTCGGGTGCCGGTACTGACCATCTCCTACGACGAGTATGTCACCCATTCGCCCCGGCTGGTCGCCGAGGTGCTGATGGACTATCCCATCGCCGTGGTGCGCGGCCATGGCGTCTACGCCTGCGCCGAAAGCCTGAACCTGGCCTACAAATGGACCTGTTCGCTGGAACTGTCGGCCAAGACCGCCTTCATCGCTCAACAGGCGGGCAAAATCTGACAGCCCCCAGCCGGGAGCTGGCCAGGAAATCGGCACCGGAACGCCGTCACTCGCCGTTCACCAAGCCATATTCGGCCGGCAGCCGCACGTAGAAGACCCGGATCTTCTCGTTTCTGACCAGCTCCAGCAGACGAGTCGCTTCGTCGTCGCTGACCACGAACGCCACTTCGATGGGCAAATTGCCTTCCAGCTCGAAGAAGTGATCTTCATGCAGAACCCCGCGCCGGCCGAAACCGGCCATGGCGCGGAACGCCGATCCACCGCGAATCCCCATGGCCTTGGCCTGTTCGAGCAGCCACTCGTAGAGCAGGATGCCGTGGTGCTTGCAGTGTTCGTACACATAGAACTTCAGATAACTACCTTTCATGGCGTCCCCACCGTCGTCAGCAGTTTCATGGCCAAGATGCCCAACAGCGTCATCCCAACCGAGCCGAGCACATGCACGAGCACGATCACCAGCGTCCAAAGATACTCCTGCCGCAATAACAGGGTGACGGTCTCCGCCGAAAAGGTGGAAAAGGTGGTGAGTCCGCCCAGAAAGCCGGTGGTGATGGCCAGACGGAGTTCCGGAGGGAGCACGGCGTGCTGCATGAGCAGTTGCATCGCCATACCCATCAGGAAGCCGCCCAGCAGATTGGCCGCCAGCGTTCCCAGCGGCAGGGTCGGAAACAGCGGATTCAACAGAATCCCCAACCACCAGCGTAGCCAGGCCCCAGTCGCAGCGCCCGCCCCTATCGACAGAAATGCATAGAACCCCATATCACCTCACCCGGATGGTCTGTCCTCACCGGATGATTTTATCCGCCAGGCCCGTTTCCGCCAGATACTGGGGATACAAAGCATAGGCCGGCTTCAGGATTGGCAGTAACTTCAGCGTCTTGGGCACGTTGCCCTTGGCCACGACCTGCCGGCGGGTCAGCGCCGACACCAAATTGATCCGGCCATGCCAGAATGCATGGGCAAAATCGCCGCTCATGCGCATGGTCACTTCCGGCTGGCCGGCGAATTCCGCGCCTCGATAAATCTTCACCTCATCGCCCCGGGCATCGATGGTCATCACCGCCGCCGGCGGATCGAAGGCGAACTGCACGCACAGCCGCGAAGCCTTGAGTGGACCGCCGATTTGCGGATCGGCCTTCAGCCGCTCGAAAAAGCCGCCCAGCACTCGATAGAGCGTATCGGCGTCCGGGAAGACATCGCGTGTTTCCCGCGCCGTCATCATCATTCCCGCCGGCTGCAAATCCGCCGCCGTGACCGGCAGCGGCGTCGGTCTGGCCTGATACAGCGTACGGACGATGCACGCCACGGCCTCCCGCTCCGGTTCGCGCGGGTTGTACAGCATCGCGCCGTCACTCATGGCGGTTTCGACCACTTGCTCCAATTTCGCCAGGCCGTCCTGCACCCCGGCATCGCGCAGATTGAGCGGCATACCGGTCAGCTGCGCCAGTTGCCGATTCAGGTTGCGGATGTAGACGATACCGGCTTTGGCCGCCTGCCGCCGGAACCAGCGGTCCACCGCGCCCAGCGGTTTGGTCAGCGGCGCGGCGAACCCCAACCCGCCGTAGCGCAGCAAGTTACCCAGCGCCGCACCCGGCCGGGGGAACGCGACCCCTAGCGCTTCAGCGATTGTGGCGAAACGGTCCAGTCGGGATTCCAGGTTGTACGCCATCACTTCCGGCAGCACCAGCGCGTTCGCCAAGCCATGCGGGATATGGTAGACCCCGCCCAGGGCATGGGAGATGCCATGCACCATCCCCACCATCGAATGAGAGAAGGCGATGCCCGCCAGACAACTGGCCGCCAGCATCGCCCCACGCGCTGGCAGATGGTCCGGCTGGGCGCAGGCCAGCAACAGGTTAGCGCGAATCAGGCGGATGGCCTGCAGCGCCAGGCCGTCGGCGGCCGGCGACCATTCCTTGTCGACATAGGCTTCGATGGCGTGGGTCAGGGCGTCCATGCCGGTCGCCGCCGTCAGTTTGGGCGGCATGGAGCGGGTCAGTTCGGGATCGAGAATCGCTAGATCGGGCAGGAACTGGGTTTCGGCGAAGGGCAGCTTCACGTCATGGTCGGGGTCGGCGATCACCGCCACCTTGGTCACTTCCGAGCCGGTCCCGGCGGTGGTCGGGATCAGGAACAACGGCAGCAGCCGAGTATCGCCGAGCAGATAGGCCCCCATGTGATCCTGGACGCGGCCTCCCTTGACCATGAGTAGATTGGCAACCTTGGCGGTGTCCAACACGCTGCCGCCGCCCAGCCCGATAACCAGATCGCAACCGAATTCCCGACCCAGGGCGGCGCAATCCTCGACCGTCCGAATGGTGGAATTGGGCGGGACCTGATCGTAGACGGCGGCGATCTCGATAGCGGTCGCGCCCAGTCCGGCCCGCACCCGCTCGGCCAGACCAGCCTTGACCAGCACGGCGTCGGTGACCAGCAAAGCTCGCCGCCGGCCCCACGGCCCCACGGCATCGCGCAATTGATCAATGACGCCGATGCCGTAGATGGCGCGAGTCGGTAGGGAAAACTCGAAATAATCGGGCAGCATGAGATCCGTTCTCCAGACAGGGCAAGGCTCCAGCATACCCACCCCCACCCGGTCACGGCTTGGCCGAAAAAGTCGGCCCGGCGTCCCAAAGAGCCTGCAGTTGGCTTAAGCTTATTCGATCAACCTCACGTCGATGGAAACGCCATGTCGGTCCGACTCGCCCTTCTATTACCACTCCTATCGCTGGCGCTCGCCCTGCCGGCCCGCGCCGGCAACGGCTGGAGCACGGTCGCCTATCCCTTGTCCGGACCGCCGCAAGCGATCGGCTCCTACGCCTCCGGCTGTATCGCTGGCGCGATCGCCCTGCCGCTGATCGGCGACGGCTATCAGGTGATGCGCCCCAGCCGCAACCGCAGTTACGGTCATCCCGAGCTGATCGCGTTCGTGACCCGCCTGGGCCATCAGGCGGCGGCGCGCGGCCAGCGTCTGCTGATCGGCGATCTCGGCCAGCCGCGCGGCGGCCCGATGCCGAACGGCCATCGCAGCCACCAAATCGGGCTGGATGTGGACGTGTGGTTTCTGGAGCAGCCAGCTGGTCAGGTGCTGTCGCGGCAGGAAACCGAGCAGATCGATATGCCGTCGATGGTCATCGCCACCGAGGGCATCCTGAACCCCACGCGCTGGTCGCCGCGTTATCGCGACGCGCTGAAACAGGCGGCGCTATCGCCGGAAGTGGACCGCATCTTCGTTAACCCGATCATCAAACAGGCGTTGTGTCACAGCGAAACCGATCGGAGCTGGCTGAACAAGGTGCGGCCGTGGTGGGGACATGACGCTCATTTCCACATTCGACTGAGCTGCCCGCCGGATTCCACCCAGTGCAAACCGCAAAAACCGTTCCCGCCCGATGACGGGTGCGACGCCGCACTGGCCGACTGGGCCTGGCAGACCCAACAGGCCGCGCTATCGCCCAAGCCGTACAAGAACCCCGAACCGCCCTCGGCCGACGCCCTGCCGACCGCCTGCAGCACAGTGCTCTACAGCCCCAGCGCCCAGGGCTTCGCGCAACCGTAGGCGGCGCTTCTAAGCGGGAGCGGCCGGCAGCCAGCAGGGATAGACGCAGGTCTCGGTCAGCGGATGATCCCCCAGCTGCAACCGGACCTGCAGCTCGCCCGGCTCGGGACCGGCCAGCTCCAGATAGCACATCGCCCGCCATTGCCGGGTTTCCGTCACAGACACGACGCGGCTGCCCAACAAACGGCCTGGCTTGATGCTGGCCATCAGCCGCACGGCGGCATCCTGTGACAACGACTCCAGCGGCCCACCGCCGAAATCGACCACCAGCGCCCCCTGACGCGGGGCGTTGGGCCTGGCCTCCAGCGGATCTTCCCAGCCCAGCCGTACTGCGACGACCCGACCCAGCGCGGGCAGATAAGGCTCATCGGCCACCCAGTGCAGGCGGTATTGGAAATGCAGCGCCGCGCCCGCCGCTACCGGCTCCTGCGGGACCCAATAGGCCACGATATTGTCGAGAAACTCGCTACGGGTCGGAATCTCGACCAGCTGCACCGCGCCGGCACCCCACGGCTCCAATGGCTCCACCCACAGGCTGGGACGGCGCTGATAGGCGATCTGCGGGTCTTGGTAATGGTCGAAACTGCGGTCGCGCTGGCATAGCCCAAAACCCTTGGGATCGCGGTCGGCGAAGGTCTGGGTCTGCAGGCTCGGCGGATCGACCAGCGGCCGCCAGATCCGTTCGCCGTTACCGGTCCACAGCGCCAGACCATCGCTGTCGTGCACTTCCGGCCGCCAGTCCCACACCTGCAGATGATTGTCGGCCTCGCCGAACCAATACATGCTGGTCAGCGGCGCAATCCCCAGCCGCTGAATGGCGGCGCGGGTAAACAGTGCGGCCTCGATGGTCATCACCACCGCCTGGGATCGGCCCACCGTCATTCGATAAGCACCGCTGAGACGTGGACTGTCCAGCAACGCATAGATCAGCAGCGAGTCCGGTTCAGCCCCAGCCTCCAGCCAAAATTGCGTGAAGCGGGGAAACTCTTCGGCATCCGGCAAGCCAGTGTCGATCGCCACCCCGCGGGCCGACAAGCCATACTGGCCAAGTTCGCCGTTGCTGCGAAAATAGGACGCTCCCAGAAAACACAGCCAATCCTGTTGCCGGGGATCCCGGTCCATGAGCCGGAATCCGGCGAATCCCAGATCGTCGGGCAGTGCCGCCGCAAACTGCGCATTCGGGCCATAGCTGAACAGCCGGGGTGAATACACGATTTCGCGCGCCATCCCAGCGCGGACGACATGCATCTTGACCGGCTCGCGGAACAGCCTGGCCAGATGAAAGAACTGCACCGGCCAGGGTCCATCGCCCTGCGCCCACAGCGCGGCTTCGGGCCGGTAATGGATGGCCTCGTGGACATCGTAGTCGATCCGCTCCAGCAGCTCGGGCGGACGCAGCGCAGGCGGCTGATAGGGCTGGGACGCCCGTTGCTGGGCCTGCTGGCGCAGGCGCTCGAAATCGAAGGGCTGCGGCGGCCCCAGGGCGGGCACAGCCGTTGGCGCGCGCTCGTCTTGCGCGGCCAGGAGGTCCTGCCAAGGCAGACAGGGGGCCAGCATAGCCCCGGCCAGAAAACTACGTCGCGCAATCATCGTGAGAAGGCCCTGCATCGAAAGTCGAACTGTTGCATGATACCGGCCCCATCGTCCCCTCGGCCCGACGGCATCATGGCGAGATTATTCATGGATCACTCCCGACCGGATGCGGCGCTCCTGTTCGCCGCGCGCATGATCCGACTGTTTTGTTATGGCGCGCTGTCGGTCGTGTTGGTGCTGTATCTGGCTCAGCTGGGCCTGAGCGCCCCGCTGATCGGGGTGCTGCTGACCGCCACCCTGTTTGGCGATGCCGGCATCTCCCTGGCCATGACTACGACCGCGGATCGGCTGGGGCGGCAGCGCATGCTGGTGCTGGGCGCGCTGCTGATGGCGGCGGCGGGACTGGCGTTCCTGCTGACGAAACAGCCGGCGCTGCTGGTGCTGGCCGCCGTCGTCGGCGTCATCAGCCCCAGCGGCAACGAAATCGGCCCCTTCCTCGCCATCGAACAAGCTGCGCTGGCGCAACTGCTGCCAGATCGCCGCCGCACCCACGTCCTGGCCTGGTATAACCTGACCGGGTCTTTTGCTACGGCCCTGGGCGCGCTGATCGGCGGCTGGCTGGCGCAGGCGCTGCAGACCCACGGCATGGCGGCGCTGGATGCCTATCGGGTGGTGCTGGCTGGCTACGCGCTCGGCGGTGTGATCCTGACGTTGCTGTTCCTGGGTCTGTCGCCACGGGTCGAGGCGGAGCCGAGCGCCCATCCCGCGCCGGCGCTGCGCCGCTTCGGCCTGCACCGTCCGCAATCCCGCGCCATCGTCCTGGCGTTGAGCGCGCTGTACACCCTGGACGCCTTCGCCGGCGGCTTCGTGGTGCAGAGCCTGCTGGCCTACTGGTTCCATCTGCGCTTTGGCGCGGACCCCGGCCAGCTCGGCAGCCTTTTCTTCGTCGCCAACATCCTGGCCGGCCTGTCGGCCCTGCCCGCCGCCTGGCTGGCGGCCCGCATCGGCCTGATCAACACCATGGTCTTCACCCATTTACCTGCCAACGTCCTGCTGTGCCTGACTCCGCTGATGCCGACCCTGCCGCTGGCAATCACGTTGACGTTGCTGCGCTTCAGCGTAGCCCAGATGGACGTCCCCACCCGCCAGTCCTATACCTTGGCGGTGGTCGCGCCCGACGAACGTTCCGCCGCCTCCGGCATCACCAACATCGCCCGCTCGATCGGCGCGGCCGCGTCACCGCTATTGAGCGGACTGCTGCTGGCCCAGCCAGCGTTGTTGAATGCGCCGCTGGTGCTGGCTGGCGGCCTGAAGATCGTCTACGACCTGCTGCTGTATCGCCGTTTCCGCGCGCTCAAGCCACCGGAGGAAACGTCCCCACCGCCGACCTGAACGCGCCCGCGCCCGCCCTCAGCTGATCGGCCGGCGGGCGATGCCCTTGGGTTTGCGCTTCTTCAGGCGCTGCGCTTCCTTTTGCCGCCGCTCCGCCAACTCGATCAGGATCTGCTGCGAACCGCGCGGGTCGTCGTCTGGACCAGGCTGCCGCTGGATATAGCTGCCATCGGACTGCATGTCCCAGGCGTTGCGGCGGTCGCCGAACTGCGCTTCGAGAATCTGCCGCAGATCCCGCTGCAACTCCGGGGACTCCACCGGAGCCACCACCTCGACCCGGCTTTCCAGATTGCGGGTCATGCAATCGGCCGAGCCGATGAAATACTCCTCAGCCCCGTCGTTGAGGAAGTAGAAAATCCGGGTGTGTTCCAGAAAACGGCCGACGATGCTGATCACCCGCACGGTCTCCGACAAGCCGGGAATGCCGGGTCGCAGCCGACAGGTATCGCGCACGATCAGATCGACCCGGACCCCAGCCTGCGAGGCCCGATACAGCGCCGCCGTCACATCCCGATCCTCCAGCGCGTTCATCTTGAACTGGATCAGAGCGGGCTTGCCAGCCTTGGCGTGGCTAATCTCCCGCTGAATCCGGGCCAACAGCGCCGGCTTGAGCACCTTGGGCGCAGGCAGCAGCTTGCCGTAGTTGCGCTTGGGCACGTAGCCGGTGGTCAGGTAATTGAACAGCTCGGTCAAATCCGAGCCGATGGCCGGATCGCAGGTCAGCATCCCCAGGTCGCAATACAGCCGGGCGGTGCCGGCGTGATAGTTGCCGGTGCCGATGTGGGCGTAACGACGCAGGCCGTTGAAATCGCGCCGCACCACCAGAATCACCTTGCTGTGGGTCTTCAGACCCACCACGCCGTAGGTGACGTGGATGCCGGCCTCTTCCAGCCGGTTGGCCCAGCGGATATTGGCTGCTTCGTCGAAGCGCGCCTTCAGCTCCACCACTACCGCCACCTGCTTGCCGTCCTGGGCGGCGTCGATCAGATATTCGATGATCTTGGAGTCGGCCGAGGTGCGATACAGGGTCATCTTGATCGCCAACACCTTGGGATCCCGGCTAGCCTCCAGCAGGAAGCGCTCTACCGAGGTCGCGAACGATTCGTAGGGGTGTTGCAGCAGAATCGGCCCGTTGTCGCGGATGATGTGGAAGATGTTGCGCTTGTCGCTCAGCTTGGGATGATCGAGCGGATGCTGCGGCGGATCGTGCAGCTCGGGGCGGTTGATGGCGACGATCTGGAACAGGTCGCGCAGGGCCATCATCCCTTCGATCTCGAATACCTCGCTGGCCTCGTCCAGGCCCAGTTCGGCCGCCAGCATGCCGCGATGGATCGCATCCATGTGCTTTTCCACCTCCAGCCGCACGATGGGAGCGAAACGGCGTTCGCGCAGTTCCGATTCGATCAGCACCAGCATGTCGTCGGCCTGGTCTTCGTTGCGCTCGGCGATGGCGTTGCGGGTGACCCGGAACAGCTCGCAGGCGTCCACCACCATCCCCGGAAACAGCAGATCGAGGTTGTTGGCGATCACGTCCTCCAGCGGCACGTACAGATCGTCGTCGCCGAGTTTGAGGAAGCGCGGAATCCCAGACCCGACCGGGATCTTGATCCGCGCCAGGCCGGTCGATTCGTCGTTGGGATAGCGCACCGTCACCAACAGATTGAGCGACAGGTTGGAGATGAAAGGAAAGGGATGGGCCGGATCCATGGTCTGCGGAGTGACCAGGGGAAAGATATTGCGCACATAGTAATCCCGCATCTGCTGGCGCTGGGTCTCGTTGAGGCGCTGGTAGCTGCGCATCACGATACCCTGGTCTTTCAACAGCTGATGCAGGTGCGAGGCCAGGACCCGTTGCTGCTCCACCAGGTCGCGCACCACCGTCAGACATGCGCTCAACTGCTGTTCGGGACTGCGGCCATCCACCGTCAATTCCCGAACCCGCGCGCCGATCTGCTGCTTGAGGCCGCCGATGCGCTTCATGAAGAATTCGTCGAGATTGGAGCTGACGATGGCCATGAACTTCACCCGCTCCAACAGCGGGGTGCGCTCGTCCTGGGCCTCGTGCAACACCCGCCGGTTGAACTCCAGCCAGGTCAGCTCGCGGTTCAGATACCACTCGGGGGCATCGGGATCGGGGCGCGGAGCGGCGATTTCGGCCGCCGCATCGACGGGGGGCGCTTCGGTCATTGCGTCGGATCGCGGCGGCGGCGGTTCGGCTGGTTCAACCCCTTCGCAGTCATCGCACGATCTCATTTCGGCGGATCCGGCATCCTGGACCGCCGCGTCGGCTCGTTCGGTCATCATCGTGACACTTCCTAAGCATCATGGGTTTGAGACAAGGATTACTCTCGACTCACGGGTTTTGCGGTCCGCCGGCCAGCGCCGCTTCCAGGCGTTGGCACAGCGTCCTCAGCACTTCGATCCGCGCATGACGCTTATCGTTCGCTTCGATCAGCATCCATGGGGCCTGACGGGTGCTGGTGCGCTCCACCATGTCGTTGACTGCCAGTTCGTAGTCGCCCCAACGCTCGCGGTTGCGCCAGTCTTCGTCGGTCAACTTCCAGGCTTTGTAGGCGATCTGTTCGCGCTCCTGGAAACGCCGCAGCTGTTCTTCGACCGTGATGTGCAGCCAGAATTTCATCAGCACGATGCCGCGTTCCACCAGCTGCGCCTCGAAGTCGTTGATCTCGCCATAGGCCCGCTGCCATTCACGGGTGCGGGCGAAACCCTCGATCCGCTCCACCAGCACCCGGCCGTACCAGCTGCGATCGTAGATGGTGACCCGGCCAGCGCGCGGAATGTGCCGCCAAAACCGCCACAGATAATTGTGGGCGGCTTCTTCATCGGTGGGTGCGGCGATCTGGATCACCTGATAGTCGCGGGCGTCCAGCGCGGCGGTGATGCGGCGGATGCTGCCGCCCTTGCCGGCGGCATCCCAGCCCTCGAACACCAAAATGGTCGAGATCTTGCGCTCGCGCGCCGCCCGCTGCAGCTGGTTCAGACGAGCCTGGTAATGCTTCAGCTTCTCGTTATAGACCTCTTTCTCCAAACTCTTGCCGCTGTCCAACTGCGACAGCACGGTGACCGGTGGCAGGCCAGCGGCGTCCGCTGCCGGTTTCGATCCGCGCGCGTCGCCATTGCCGCCGGCCGCCGGCGTCTTGGGCTCGTCCAAACGGAAGCGGATGGCATCGCGGATGATGGTGGCCACGGCGACGCTGCGGTAACGTTCGTCGTAGCCTTCGACGATCTTCCACGGCGCCAGGCCGGTGCTGGTCTTCATCAAGGTGCGTTCGGCAGCGCCGATGAACTGTTCGTACAACTCCCAGTGCTGCCAGTCGCGCTTGGAAATCCGCCAGTGCAGCAGCGGATTCTTCTCCAGCTTGCGCAAACGCTCCTTCTGGGCGTCCTTGGACAGGTGCATCCAGAATTTCAGGATCAGCGCGCCATCGTCGGCCAGGGTCTTCTCGAAGTTCTTGATGCGCTCCAGTCGTTCGTCGAACTCGGCCAAGCCGATATGGCCGTAGACGTGATCGAGAATCGGCATCGAATACCAGGAACTCAGGAACAGCGCCATGCGGCCCCTGGGCGGCAGCTCGCGCCAGTACCGCCAGTACTCGGGGCGGTCGCGCTCCTCGTCGGATGGCTCGCCGAAAGCGCGGGCCACCAGCCAGCGGGAATCCATCCACTCGTGCAGTTTGTTGACCGTTTCGCTCTTGCCGGCTCCATCGACCCCGGCAAACACCACGACGACCGGAAAATCGGCCTTGCGCAGCTCCATCTGCATCAGCAACAATTCCTCCCGCAGTTGCGGGACCTGTTGATGGTAGTCTTCCTTCGGCAATTTGCGTTGTAGCTCGGCGGTTCTGAACATCGCGTTTTCACTTTGCCCGAATGGCGGCCCATGCGGGCCTGGTGGATCAGCCAGCCCTGTCGGGCGGCGCCAGGAAAATTTTTATATTTCCAATTCAAAATCTTATATAAACAAAGAGGGATTTGGAAATCTACCGGGCTGGCGGAGCGGTTGCATCGCGGTAGTTTGTGATAATCTTAACTGTAAAAACCAACAGGCGCTCGACTCTCCCACTTGAGTCACGGTGGTCGCCAGACCGCCATCTCCTGACCAAGCCCATGAAAACCTAGGAGAACCTTATGAAGCGGCGGCTATTGGCCGGTTTGATCCCAGCAGCGTTGGCGCTTTCTGGACCTGTCCAGGCAGATATCTACGCCTTCGTCGACAGTAACGGGGTACGGCATCTGAGCAACATTCCCAACGACCCTCGTTACAAGCTGGTGATGCGAACTCCAGCCTACAGCCAGCAGGCAGCCCGCCCTTCCAGTTACGCGCCAAGCAATCTGTACAACGCCAACCGCAGCGCCACCCTCACCCCCCGCAGTTACAACGCCTATAACGGCTCCACCAGCAAACGCCGCCCCCTCCGCGTCAACGAACAAAACCGCCAGCGCTTCAGCGCCGACGTCGACCGCATCGCCACCCAATATCGCCTCGAACCCGCTTTGATGCATGCCGTGATCAGCGCCGAATCGTCTTACAATCCCTGGGCGGTGTCGCCCAAGGGTGCGATGGGGCTGATGCAGTTGATGCCGGGCACGGCCGAGCGTTTCGGGGTCAACAACCCCTACGACCCCATCGCCAACATGCACGGCGGCGCCCGCTACCTGCGCTGGCTGCTCGACCAGTTCAACGACCCGCGCCTGGCGGTGGCCGCCTACAACGCTGGCGAAGGGGCGGTGCAGAAGTACGGCAACCAGGTTCCGCCCTATCAGGAAACCCAGACCTACGTGGTGCGGGTGCTGGATTTCTACCAGCAATACCGGCAAAACGGCGCATCTCTCCCCAGTGTCGCCTACAACGACGGCGTCGGTGGCGGCGGCGGCAACAACTACAACTATCAGCGCACCTCCACCGGGGTGACCATCATCGTGCCGCGGACCGGCAATCGCGCTGGCGGTCTCAACACCGCTTCGACCTCGACTTCGACCGGCAACATGCCGCGCACCTATCTGACCCCCAACAATGGCCGGGTCACCGTCGGGGCCAGCGGAACCGAGAATCGCGGCGCTGGTCGCATCGTGGTCAAAACCAACCCCAACACTCGCGTCACAACCGTATCCAACGTGCCTCTGTTCGCGGGCAACGATAAGTAAGCATCGGTCCAGGCATGATGGGTCACCGGCCGCGGCGCGGCGCGACTTATTTACCCTCCGCCGCTGGCGCCCGTCAGGATCGCAGCCGTTCGTCGTCCGGCTGGCAGGCAGCGGTAGCGGTGGCGCTGGCCGTCGCGCTGGTGCTGGCGCTGGGCGGCGACGTGAGCGCCCAGGAGACCCTGCCCGGCTGGCGCGATGCCTTCCAAACCGCCGACCGTTCGTTGCAGAGTGGTACGGCGATCGATTACAGCGCGCTGCGCGACTATCCGCTTTATCCCTATCTACGCTTTCAGGATCTGTCCCGACGGCTGGGCGAATTCCCCGCTGCCGAAGTCCGGGACTTCTTGCAAAACTATGGTGATACGCCGCTGGCCGCGCGCCTGCGCAGCGCTTGGCTGCGGCAACTGGCCGAGGCCCAGCGCTGGGACGATGTCCTACGCGACTTCGGGCCGACTCGCGACACCGCGCTGGATTGTTGGCGACGGCAGGCCCTGCTGAACAGCGGCCAGAAAGACGCGGCGCTGCGCGATTTCGCCTCGGTCTGGTTGCGCGGCTCCTCGCTGCCGAATGTCTGCGATCCACTGATCGCGGCGTGGAAGGCGCAGGGCCATCCATCGCCCGAGCAGCTGTGGCAGCGTTTCGCCTTGGCGATGGGCAGTGGCAACACCGGTCTAGCCAAGGCGCTGCGAACCGATCTGCCGGCGACGGACCAGAAGCTGGCCGACGCTTGGCTGGCAGTGGCCAACCAGCCGCAACAGATTTTGGACGCCAGCCTGTTGGCCGCCGACGATCCGCGGGTCGGGGCGATTCTGAACGATGGGCTGAAACGCTGGGGCAAGCGCGATGCACTGGCCGCCGCTGCTGCGCTGGATACGCTGAAGGAACGCTATCCGGCCCATGCGCCGCAACTGGCCGAGTCCGAGCGGCTGTTGGCGTTGTGGATCGCCAGCGATTATGACCCGAGCGCGCTGGCCCGGTTGAGCGCTCTGCCGCCTGCGGTGGTGGATAGCGCGGTGCGAGAATGGCGGGTGCGGGTTTGTCTGCGGCAAGGCGACTGGGCGGCGGCGCTGCATTGGCTGGATCAGTTGGCTCCCGACGAACAGGACAGCGCCCGCTGGCGGTATTGGCACGGCCGAACCCTGGAGGCGCTGGGGCGTAGTGAGGAGGCCCGGCAGGTCTATCGTTCCATCGCCAGCCAGCGCGATTACCATGGTTTCCTGGCCGCCGATCGGCTGGGCGTGCCTTACGCCATTCCCAGCGTGCCCCTGGCCATCCCGGTGACCGATCTGGAGGCGCTGTTGACGCGTTCGCCGGGCTTGCAGCGGGCTAAGGAGCTTTACGTGCTGGGCCGCGAAACGGAGGCGGACGCCGAGTGGCGGCAGGCGACGCGCAAGTTCGATCAGGCGGAGCTTAAGCAGGCAGCCCTGCTGGCCCATCGTTGGGATTGGCATTCGCAGGCCATCGCCACCATTGCTCGGGCCGAACATTGGGATGATCTGGATCTGCGTTTTCCGCTGGCCTATCGCGATGGGGTGGTCAACAACGCTCGCGACGGGGCGCTGGACCCGGCCTGGGTCTATGCCGTCATCCGCCAGGAAAGCAGTTTTCGCCCCGACGCCCGTTCGCCGGCAGGCGCACTGGGTTTGATGCAGTTGATGCCGGCCACTGGTTTGGAGATCGCCCGGCAGTTGCAGGACGGCAACTCCGATGCTTCGGTGCTGTTGCAGGCCAACACCAACATCCGCTATGGCGTGCGTTATCTGCATCAGATTCTGGATCGGCTACAAGACAATCCGATGCTGGCTACGGCGGCCTACAACGCCGGTCCCAACAAGGTCATGCAATGGTTGCCGGCGCGCGATCCGGTGCCGGCTGACATTTGGGCGGAAACCATTCCCTATCAGGAAACCCGCAGTTATGTGCAGCGGGTCATGGAATACGCGGCGATCTACAACCAGCGCTTGGGCACGCCAGAGCCCGACCATAAGCTGGACAGCCGCATGAAGCCGGTGCAACCGGCGGAAGCCGCGCGCCCCGCAGGCTGATCATTCCCTCAGCATCACTCTGCTTTTCTGCGCCATGATGCACGCTGGTGCGTGACTGCCGACGGCGCGCTCCCAAATTCCGCAAGCAGTTTCTCTCATCGCCATCAGGCAAAACGGCAGGATGGGCATTGCCTATCCTATTCCAGACTCATCCCTTCTTCATCAGGGCAGTAATTCAAAGACTGAGGAGAAGTGGAAATGATGGGCGAACCCAGCGTCTTAATCCCTTCTTCATCAGGGCAGTAATTCAAAGGCAAAGACGAGTTGTGGTTCCTGTTCTTCCCCAGTCTTAATCCCTTCTTCATCAGGGCAGTAACTCAAAGTTTGGAGATCCTGGGCTTTGTAGTAACGGTGGCCGGTCTTATAGTCCTTCCAATTAATATCTATACATACAAGAGATCAGGCTGACTCTTGTATGGCCGCATATTGGGTATCTGGAAGTTTAAAGAATGAACGGATTCTTTCCGTTTTGTGCTGTAACGATTTCAATGCCGAGTCGAGTTTTTTCTTCAAATCGGCTTTGGTTTTGATAGGTTGTTTGCCCAGTCTGCGATGCTTGATCTCGTTCCACACTGGCTCGTCGGGATTCAGTTCCGGGGAATGGGCTGGAAAGAAGAACAGGCGAATCTGGGTACGGTGTGATCTTGCCATCTTCTTGTGGACACCCGGTTCATTAAGCGGCCTTCCGATTCTCGAAATCCCTGGGTGACAGGTAATCCAAGGTCGAGTGCCGCCGGATCGGGTTGTAGTAGGTCTCGATATACTCGAAGATGTCGGCCCTGGCCTCTTCCCTGGTGCGATAGCGGCGGTCGTGGACCTGCTCGACCTTCAGGGAATGGAAGAAGCTTTCCATGGCGGCGTGGTCGTAACAATTGCCTTTTCGACTCATGCTGCACAGGAAGCCATGGAGTTCCAAGGCGGCCTGGTAATCCCCGGAGGCGTACTGGCTGCCCCGGTCGGAATGGGCGATCAACCCCGGCGCGGGACGGCGCCGCCAGACCGCCATGGTGAGGGCCGCGATGACCAGATCGCGGGTTATCCGCTCCGCCATGGCCCAGCCCACCACCGCGCGGGAATAGACATCCAGTACCACCGCGAGGTAGAGCCAGCCCTCGTCGGTTCCGACGTAGGTAATATCCGCCAGCCACACCCGGTTTGGCGCGGCGGCGGTGAAGTCCTGTTCCAGCCGGTTTGGGGCCGTGGGCAAGCCATGCTTCGACTGGGTGGTGGCCTTGAACTTCCGCGCCGCCTTGGCCCGAAGACCCAACATCCGCAGCCGCTTCGCCACCCGTCGGCGACTCGCCCGCCAGCCTTCGGCCCGCAAGTCCAGGGTCAGGCGCGGCGCCCCGTAGCGACCTTTGTGAAGGTTGTAAAGCCTTTGGAGGTCGGCGTCCAGCCGACGGTTTTCCTCGTCACGGGGACTTTCCCCACGACGCTTCCAGGCGTAGTAGCCGCTCCGCGTCACGTCCAACACCCGACACATCGCCAACACCGAAAACCGATCCTCATGGGTTTGCAGGAAGGCGTACCTTACCGGGATTCCCGCACAAAGTACGCCATCGCTTTTTTTAAGATTGCGGCTTCCTCCTCCTTGTGGGCCAGTGCCCGCTTCAGCCGTGCGATCTCCGCCGCCTGCTCGACTTGCAACGCCCCGCCGCCTTCTGTCAGGCGGTGCCGCGTCACCCAGTTATGCAGCAGGCTCTCCCCGATCCCCAATTCCCGTGCCACCGCCGCCACAGGATGGCCCGCCAATACACGCTTCACGGCCTGCAACTTGAATTCTGGCGTGAACTTCCGCCTCGTTTTCTTTTTTTCGCTCGTGCTCATTGAACACCTCGTTGGCTTCCATCATCAGTGAGGTGTCCACGTAAGGGGGGCAGGATCAGTTGGTCTTCCTGCCCCTCCTGGTAGCGCTGCCGCAGCTCGCCGCGCTTGCCGTGGAAGACGGCGCGGGCGAGGCTGTGCCGCCCCTCGCCCCGGTTGAGCTGGGCCAGGATTCCCCTGCGCCGGTTCCCGTCGTCAATGAAGTTGAGGCAATGCAGCGTCTTGTCGATGCGCCCGAATTCGGCGACCGCTTGCGCCAGCCGGGTTGGGTTGTCGCCGGTGTGCAAGGTGCGCATGATGCCGGTCGCCGGAACCCGTCCCAGCAGCAGCGAACCGACCAGCCGCAACATGTCGTCCCATTGGAGCGCAATGCGTTGCAGGCTCAGCCGGTGCTGGGAGACCGCGTCCAGCTTCCCGTAATCGGCAGAGGCATCGACACGCCAGAAACGCGTGCCGCCGATGTCGGCCAGCCGGGGGCTGAACCGGTAGCCGAGCAGCCGAAACAGCCCAAACACGACATCGCTATAAGCACCGGTGTCGGTTATGATCTGCGTGGGTCGCAGCTCGGTTTGCTGTTCGAGCACCACGGCCAGCAAGACCAGGCTGTCGCGCAAGGTGCCGGGCACCGGGATGGCGTTCAAACCGGTGAATTGGTCGGACAGCAGGTTGTACCAGGTCACCCCCTTGAGCGGGCCGAAATATTTGGGGTTCGGGCCGGCATGGACGGTGCGGACCGGCACCACAAAGCGCATGCCGTCGGCCGACGCCACCTCGCCGCCTCCCCAAGCTCGGGCCAGGGCCATTTTGTTTTGGGCCGCGACCAGCCTGGCATTGGCTTCGGCCAGCGTGTCGTCGCGCAGGTAGTTCTGCTTGACCCAGGATAGGCGGTCGCGCCGCAGGGCCGGGTTGTCGTAGCGGATGAACGGCTCCGGGCCGGTGTTGCACGCCTCGGCCATCAACACGGCACACAGGCTGGTGCCCAAATCCGCGACCCGGGCCTTGCGCTCGGTGAGGTGCGTGAAGGCGTCGGCGAAACCTGTCCTCGCGGCAATCTCCAGCAGCACTTCCGGCAGATCGACGCGGGGCAACCGGGCGGCCACATCGGCGCGGAGTTGGAGCAGCGCGGGCGGCTCGTCCAGCCGGTCCAAGGGTGTGAGGATCAGTTCTTCCTTGCCGTCGACGGTTTCAAACCGGACGGCGGGATTGGCGGGCAGCCGTTGCGCGACTTCCCGATAAGTCTGGTCAAGTT
>Ga0208564_1000342_pt1 | contig 42888 bp, 60 predicted proteins | sample AD_UKC073_MetaG_FD_184439 | JGI IMG/M metagenome (GOLD analysis project Ga0208564, IMG submission 184439) | Active sludge microbial communities of municipal wastewater-treating anaerobic digesters from USA - AD_UKC073_MetaG (SPAdes) (version 2) | ecosystem: Engineered > Bioreactor > Anaerobic >... | reverse complement strand
TACCTGTACTTCCCATATCTTGTTCAAATACCCTTGCTCTAATGTACCATTTATTTTGCCTGCACTTGGGTCAAAAACATCGTTGAAAACAGTACTTGTGAAAGCGTTATTATCGTTTTTTACTACCAATTTCGCAGTGTCAATAGCTGGTATATCAAGCAACTGTATTTTGTTATTCACAGTCACTTTTTTTACAAAATAGCTTATATCGTACCAATTTATCCCATCTATTTTTGCTAATACTTTTATACTTTTATGCTTTGTCAAATCACGATAAAACGGCTCGTAACTTCTATCCACACTCAATTTTTCAAACATAATAACACTTCCTCAATATATCGATAACTGGCTTTGAACAGCAAACGGTATCTGTGCTTCGTACACTTCACGTATATAATCGTCTGTCCAAATTATTTCACCATTATCTTTGCGATATTTGCCGATGAAAACATTCGAAATTAATTGTGATAACTTTGAATAACTATCACTATAAAAATAAACTCTATTAATAAAATTACCTCTTCTCACAAACGCTCTGATTATTTTCAAGTTCCCATTCACATATGTTCTTAAACCAGTGTCGTCAAAGATTATCACTACATTTTGCCATTCATTTCTTTTACCTGTGAAAACATGGTAATAAGCTGTTTCAAATTCTTTTGTACCACCTTCCTTATATACTATCCAAGCGAAGTCATAAAAATTTCTTGTATAAGGATGGGCTAATGTACCCAAATCATCATATATAGCTACAAAATGCCCGAATGTAGAACTTTTCCCTTGAAAATTTATCCAGTACGACAAAACAAAGTCATCTTTAGCGACAGAAAAATCTCTGAAATCTATTTTTCCATATGGCCTATTCCCTTCAACGTACGAGGTACAATATGGTTTTTGTTCTGTTTGCAAATTTGCAAACAAAGCGTAACCTGTAGCAAAAGAACTTCCCATATTTAGCGATAACCAAAAATAAGTACTTGTACTTATTCTATTTTCAATTTTTAGTAATTGCCAAGTGCCTTTTTTACCTAAATTATAATTTTTCCATATAGTAGTACCCCCATACTCCATTCCTAATCTAACTATACTTCCATCAAAATCTGGCGATACATAACACCATACTTGACTTGAATACGCTGAATCTATTGTAGTTGGTATAACTTTGTATATATAGCCTGCCCCAGGATTTGCCCTAATCACACTTTCGAATTTACCCGTAGGGTCTGGTATAGAAATATCCCAAGAACCACCACTCGCAGAAAAAGGCAACGAAAATAAATTCGTCGTCGCTTCTTCCACTGCAAAACTTCTCACACCAGCGAATGGTATATCATCATCACGATACGTTGTACAAAGCGTTCCGTCTGTGTTGTAAATTAATCCATAATCAGTTGTTATTTTCTACATCTATCTCAACTCCTTATAATTTTAAAGGTAAATCTTGTTGATTTCTATTAATTACTCTATAATAATCTTTTAGAATAAGTAACGCTACAGCATTATCTTCTGATACACCTACTATCATCTATTCATATTCTTGTGGATTCTAATCCTAATCTGAATATTCGTCTATATACGAACCATACACTAACGGATATGTGTTAAGCCTACCTTCTATAACTACTTTAATATACTAATTTTCTATACTTAACTCTTGTATATCGTTTACTTTACGTACGAACATACAACCACTCCTCTTAAAAGAATTAACAAATTAGTCTGTGAATCTTATATACTCTTTTTTATTAAACAAGAACACATCTGTAAACCCACGTACAAAGTAGTCAAGTGTTTTATCAAGTTTATACTTAACTAAATCGTATTTACCAAGCGGTTCAAACTTATAATGTTCAAACTTAGGTGTAAGTAGTTTACCACCTAACGATATAGGTTCTATAACCTATGAATTATAAATAGTTTCAAGTGTATGCTGCTACTTAGATTTACTGTCTACTTGGTTAAGAACAAGATTCTTACCTATATTATCTGTTATATTACCTGTTAAGAAAAACTACAATCCACCTAACCATACAGGTAACGCTGCTCCTAACGAGAATACACTTACAGCTATACCAGCTATTAACTATAGTTTCATATACATATACGAATTCCACTATTTAGATATATTCTCTGGTATTTGTGTATCAACAACCATTTGTGGTGTAATTAACGTTAAGAACCCAGTTTCTATATCGTACATATGTGTAACACTTTTAACTTCAGCTTTACCTTCAAGTAACATCTTACTATCAGTTATTTCAATTAAATCATACGGTTTTATCTTAGTGTTACCTAATATAACTATAGACCCTTCGTAAAAATCTCTTAAACTTTCTGATAGTTTATTCTACTAGATAATTTTTCTAACAGGTGATGTATATGCATTCTTATCTATATAATCTTTAGTTAAATTAAGGTAATCAGGTATATTATAATCTAACAACTATTTAGTAATTACATAGTTATCGCCTTCAATTCTAGTTGTATCTTGTTGATTAGACTACGTTAACCAACTAAGTAACTAACTAAACCATCCTTTATTGTTTATAAACCCGTTAGGTCCATACACATTGTACTGTGTCTATACATTATTGATATTAGTCTGTAACCTATTTTCAATTATATTAAGTCTATCATTTAAATAATACGTCTTCTGCATAGGTTCATACCCTTTTAATGTATTAACAACATCTAACCGTAAGAAAAAATCTTGTGTAGACAGTTTGTTTAGTAAATAACTATTAAGATTGTTTATATACGACCGTATATACTTAACATCTTCTGTATTATAACTAAACTTATAATCCATATTTTTTATATACGTAACTCTATTATCAAACTGGTTAATAGCATAACTGTAATCAAACAAGTCTTGTATATACTTTACAGTTAACTATGTAGTTTCCTAGTATTTAAGATTATCTACAAGTTGATCTATAACAGGTTGTTTATATTTCTACATAACCTATTTATAATCTACAGGTACAACTTCTACTGTATCAAGAACTTCTTTACGTGTACCAAAACTATCTTCAACAAGGTTAATTATATCGTTATTAACACCATCAGGTGAGTCTAGTTTAAGTATTCGTGCTAAATTAAGTAACTATCCTGTCATCTTGTTTGTATACATCTAATCACGTTTAAAGAATGATTTCGATAAATACAACTAAAACTTATCCTAGAAATTATTAACTGTATCATCTTTACTTATTTTCAATGATTCTTCTTCTATCAACTCAGCCTATTTAGCATAACAGTTTAACCATTTAACATAGTTATTATACGATTCATCCCATTTACCTACTTCATATTTCAACGTTAACTTATTATCATCAACATACTTTCGTTGTTTTATTTGTACTGATGTATACGATTTACCTTTATACAACTGTGTCTATAACAAGAAGAACTCTGTGCCTGCTTTATCATAATTAAACATTCTATCAGTAACAGTTTTATCTAATTTCCCTAAGAACTCATACAATAATGTACCTTTCCGTATATACAACCCATGATTCTGTCCATCAGGTTTAAACCTTGGATCAGTCATATACTATATACTTTCTTGTTTAACTACAGCTTGTTCTTGTGGCGGTACAAACTCCTATGCTAACTTCTCAATTTCAGGGTATACATACAAATATGGTTCTTTAAACAATTGCTGATAATTAATTGAGTATCGTGTTAATAAATCATCTAATCTCTAAAACAATATATACTCAAACTATTTGTTATAACTTATTTCTACTTTAGTCTCTTGATTAAGTAACTAATACTATTCATCTAAATACGATAACCATCGTTTATATTGCTGGTAATCATTTTCATAATCATCTTTATCACTTGGTATAGCTTTTATAATTACACGGTCGTAATTAACTATACTAGTTACAAATACACTTTTCATCTATTGTGTAGAATTAAACACTTTATTTTTTATATCTTGTTCATTAAACTGAAACCCATTATACATAGCAGCCTATAGATTGTACACATCTTGTGGTACAGGATAATAATCTTTTAGTTTAGGTCTATACTCAACGGTTTGTTCAACATCTTTACCATAGTTATCTAAAAAATATTTAAACTTATTTTTAAACTTAGTTAAATCCTATAACTCTTCATTCTCTAACGAATTAATTACATAGTTTATAAACTGATACTAATCATCTAAATACCGTTTAAAATAACCTATTAACTGATGTATTTCTTCATCTACATTATCTTTATCAAGTATCTATTTTAAATTATCTATTTTCTAAGTAACTTGTTCTTGTGTTACATACTCTAAATTAAGTAACGGGAACAGTTCAGGTAATACACTGTTACCTATACTATCAAGATACCTATCGAACTCATCTTCTTTTAATCTAACAGTTTTACCTTCTATATCAATATCTTCGTCTATAACACTATACTATCTAGTGTTATAACTCCAGTTCCGTTTACCAAAATAAAGTCGTTGTTCACCTACACCAAAATCGTCTACATACTATACAAAATCTGGTATACGGTACATACTATCAACTATAATATCCCAGTATGAATATCCTTGAAACTTTTTATACGGGTTATTAACTATCTCGTTTGAATAGTTGAAGAACACATTTCTGAATGTAGCGTTATGTTTACCATCTTTAGACTTGTAATAATAGTCTACTGGATAGTATACGTTAGTACCTAATTTACGAAATTCTTCACGTAACTAATAATTCTGTACTTGTACAACATTATTAATTAATGTACCTTCACCAAACATACCAGTATTAATACCTTTATACGACCCTAAATTTACACTTTTAGAATCAAACAACTAGTTTAACGCTAAATCTGTTGGGTTTATATAAATAAACGCTTTAGTATTCTATTCATCTATATCAACAGGCGTAACTAAATCCTATCCATAACTATCCTATATGATATTAACAGTTTCACCTATTTCAAGTTGCTATATTCTACCTTGAAACATAACGTCTAAATCGTATATACTTTTACCAGTACCCTAATACACCTATATTTCTGTGCCAGGTGATACGAGTATATCAGTGAATATACTACTCATCTGTGTATTAATTAAACTTTGTACTAACAAATTCGTATCGTTATCAGATTGTGATAGTATACTCTGATTCTTGTTCTATAACACAATCTGTGCAGTATTACCAGGATTATCTTTACTTTTATGTACGTTTATACTAACAATATCTTTGTAGTAAAGACGTGTTACAACTTCAAAAAACTTGTTCAAATTACCTGCATACTGTACATCACGTTGTAGAAACGCTATAACCTATTTAGGCTATAACACACCTACATTGATTTCATACTAATCAAGTCCACATATAGCACCATATATTTTGTTAATTAACTCTTTAGCTAAATTATTGTATTTATTAAAATCTACATTCTATGTAGAAGTATACGCACTAGCTTCAAGTTTAGACATAGCGTATTCATACTAATCTACTATACTATCAATATTTTTATTTTCAACAACTAAACTATCTTCTATCATTAACCCATCAACATTCATACTTACATCGTTACTACCACCTATATACAATTCTTCTTTCAATTTCTCAATATTAGTAGCAATAACATCTATTTGGTTAGTAAATATTTCTATCAACTCATCAACATCATCTTTCATTAACATTTTAGTTGTATCAATATCGTTAACCATACCTTTTAGTTTGTTTTTAAAATAATCAGTTAATCTATTGTAATTCATTTCTAACGAATTACTGTTACCATACAATATATCTTTATCAATTCTGTCTATAAGATCTATAAACTTATCATCTTGTAATATATCTAAATAAAACTACATTAACGTTTGATACTCTAGAGAGATAACATTCTAGAATATATCTTTTGGATCGTAATCAAACAGTTTATTATCCTATTCTACACTCTCAATCAATTCTAACTATTTTTCTGTAAACACGACTTCTTTACTCTCTTTATCTAACTAGTTATATAACGTACGTGTTATTACCGATACAGATGGTGTAAGGTTAGATAGATGTTTACATTGTTTAACTAGAATAGGTGTCTATCCAGTAAAATAAGTTTTATTCTATTCATAATACTAAGTATAATACATATTGTAATTAAACTATTCGTATAAAGTGTTATCGTACATATTACTACACTAATATACAGCGTTTATAAACGTAAACTATTCATTCATTGTTCGTATAAACTTAGTGTTATCTTGAAAGAACTATGTCGACCGTCTAAGTTCTTTTAATGATAAATCTGTGTTACCCTAATCAATAGTATCAATAAAGTCTATACGTTCAAATGTATCTGACCCTAACATATTGATTATATAACTATTTAAATATGGTTCATATGTTTTGTGTATAAACTTCTATAACGTGATAAGTATAGTGTTAGTATCATCTAACACCATCTCTTCATTCTCGTAATTACTTTCTTCAAACACTATTTGCTATATCTAATGCATAAGTATAAGACACTAAAAGTTTTCATCTACACTAAACTGTATATTCTATAACTATAAATTCCAGTTTATAAACCGTGTCTATACATTAATAAACTAGTTTATATACGGTTTAATAGTAAGTTTATCGTCTATAACATGTTTAACTTCATCAACAAAATCTTTTAACAGTATATGTGATAACAACAAACTTTTATACAACACTAAATTAAATATATACATATTCTATATATTCACATTAACTATATTCCTATTTAAATACTAATCTTGTATATTGTTTATACTCTGTTTCAATTCAACAAAACTTATATACTAATCAGCTAACTAATCAGAAAATGTTATCTGATTTTTATAATCAAATACAGAGAACTGGTTACCTTCAACAACTTTACTGTTATTAATAAATACAGGTACTATATTTATAGTCTCATATGCAAGTGTCCGTAACTCTTGTACAGTATCACGCTATATTTGCCGTTTAAGTTCATTCTAATTCTTCTAGTTATAAAGTTGTATAGTTAATATATAATCTCTTAAATACATACCTGTATTACCTATTAACTCGTTACTTATACTACTACCTAACATTAACTAGTATATATTCTCACCATTTTCTTGTAAAAATGTTTCCATCTGGTCTCTATTAAAAACGCTAGCTTCTAAATATCCAGTAAACATGTAATTGTATATACCAGCATTAAAACTGTAGAAGTTGTTAGGTCTAAACTTAATCATATAATTCTATATAAAATCATAAAATTCTTGAAATATCCTGTTCTTATTAAATGACACTTTATTAAACCACGAATTGTTAGATATACTATAATAATGTACAGGGTTTATAAATATCTAGTTATATCCAAACTTAGATTCAATATATTCTGTACATAAAGGTATTAACTCATTATTAACATTTACAAGGTCTACAGAAACTAACTCTAATGTATATAGTAACTGTGTCATCTACTATTTTGTCTATTTCGATTTAAACTTCTATCTATTTTCATCGAAATCTATATCAGACAAATAGCTAAAGAACGTGTTATATGTTAACGATTTAACATAATCACGTGATATAGGTATGATATTAATTGACTAACATCTATCAACTAAATCTCTTGTAAACACTGAAGTAAACTGATTAATATTTTTATCTACTATAAACTTATCTGCTATAAACAGATCTATCATTACATTACTATTAGCTAGTTTTTGTTTTATAACATTCTAACTCTATACACTATCTATTAGTCCGTAATGATGGTATACATTAACACTTCTATCTATATCAGACATATTCAATGTTTCTGTAAAAAACTATTCTTCACTTTTACTTAACTCATTTAAATTACCTATATCTTCATATATAGCATTCATAACACTGTCTATAAACACTTTATTTTCATCTATAACAAACCCATCAGTACTACTATCTACATGTTCAATAAGATTCAATGTTACAGAAAACTATCCAGGATTATCGTCTATATTTGTATATTGCAAAGTATCTATAAAGAATGTTATATCACCGAACAGTCTATTCAATAACGGGTTATTTATAATCAACGGCTAGTTAACACCTATTTCTTTTAATCTACCAGAATATTCTATTAATGTGTCTACAAACCCGTTTAATTTTTGTATTTCACCTATATCTTCAGCTAAAAACTCTAATATACATATCATACCTGTTCTACCCATATACTAATACTTTTTAAGTTTGCTAGACGACTATATACTTATCGGTGATATATAGTTTTCATATCCAAACCTAAACGATACAGGTTTAACTTTGTAATTAATATTTTTATTCTAATAATACTCTTGTTTACTCATCTCTATATCTTTAATCATCTAATCAATATTGTTTAGTAAATACTCTTTTTGGTTAGTATACTTATTACGTTCTTTATAATCTATATCACTTAACACTATCTAATCAACTATACTTTTTATATTCTCTAAATTGTATATCTACTTATCGAACCCACCTATTATATCTATACCTAAATTAAGGTCACTACCAGTTAACCCTGCTACATATTTATAATTTTTACGTTTACTAACAATCTTTTTGTTTATAAGACTTTTAAAATACTAAGATGTATACGCTTTTTGTGTAAACTAATTACTTTCATTATGTGTTTTATATGCAACAAAATTAGGTGCAGTAGAATTAAACAAACTACCTAAATCTATCTATAACAATGTCATATTAGCTATAATACTACCAGGAATATCTTCTATAGTCTGGAACGATATAGAATGTAATACGACATTAGTCTAGTACGGTAACTAATTACTATCAGTTTGTGTATTAACTATACGCTATAACTGTTCATTATATATAGTAATAAACGGTGTTACTTCAAACTGCTAAATTAACTATTCTAATCCGCTATATATATCAACAATTTCATATACATTAGTAGCAGGATTAACTGTAGTAGTTGTATAACTCTATAACAAATCGTCATGTGAAAACATTACAGACATATTAATCTGTATCTCTTCAAGGTTATAGAACTAAGTAGAATTAGATGGCTATTGTGATATAGGTACACGTTTATTCATCGGTACTTTTACCACATTAATTTTGTTTATAGAATTCTTTATATTAACCTATCCGATTATAACGTTCTTTGTAGAAAACTCTTCCATTTATTATCATCTCCAGAAGAAATTAACAGATTACCGTTTAATAATAATCTTTTTATTACCAACTTTTTTCAATATTTTACAACTATCTATTTTAGGAAACTCTAGTTTAGGTACAGTACGTTTCTGTGACTCTTTATCTATACGAACCATACAACTCACCTCTTTGAAATAATAATCTGCGGTTCACGGTTAATAGCACTTAACTAATACACTATTTCTTCTACATCATACCCTAACTGTGACAACTGTCTAATATCGTATCCATATTTAGGTTCTTCTTCTTGCATTTCTAAATACATATCTTGATCCTACTAATACTATTGTGGGTATAACGACTACTATTTCATACGCTACTTCTTCTTCTGATGTGTACCTAACCCTATTAATGCAACTATACCAGCTGTAACTGTACCTGCTATAACATGTCGTTTAGTTTTAGCTTGTTTCTACATCTGATCTGCTATATCGTCTAATACAGTTCTACCTTTTTGGAAATCTTTTATATCTTCAATAATATTACGTATTTCAGTTTCACTTATAATACCTTCAGGTTTCTTTAACAAATCAGTTCTTATATCAAACTATAAATGGTTTGGTATAGATTCATTCATATACTAATTAACTATACTACTAAGCATTCTATTACTTTCAGATCCTGACATTATAGACCCAACAAACTATAACGTTTCATCAGTTATATCGTTACCTTTATTTATATGTTTCAGTATATTAGTTGTATATATATTAAGCGATACACCTTTATAATCCTAATCCTATAACTTCTTATTCAAAAAACTGCGTATAGCATCATAGTTACTTTCACCTATTAGATTAGATAACACACTATTTTTACTTAACGCTAATTTCTTCTCTAACATATTTACTATAAACAGTTTCTGTTTATTAGTTTTCTATAAATCAAACTATTTAAACAGTTCATCTATTTCAGCATCTTGATATTTAAACACTTTTTTCATATTACGTACATACTTATCTAATCCTTGTATTTCTAATTCTTCTATAATATCTTGTTCAGTAAACATATCAAGAAGTTTATTAGTATTAACAAGTTCAGTATCACCAAATATTCTTAACTGTTTTTGAAACTGTTCAATATACTCAACATCTTGTTTATTAATTTCTCTATTTATCTTCAAATCTATTAACATATTTTCTAATGATACATTCTCGTTTATACTACCAGTAACACGCTATAGATTAGATATCTGTAACTACTCTCTAATTTCAGGTATACGCTAACTACCTAACTCAAACTTACCAATTAGTTTGTTAAGCATATCTTTATCTATCTTATACTTATTTAATATATCTTCATACGATCTCATAAATCCAGTTATACTGTTAAGTACATCATCAGATAATCCAAACTTGTTTTTAATATATTCAGTATTTTCAATAAACTATTTTATATAATCTTTATTATACGTAGCGTTATGTACCTACTGCTGTGTAATAGTTCTAAACATAAACTTATCAGCAGGTGTTTTAAGTACACTCTCAAATTTACTTATATTCTCACTAAATATCTTCTCAGCAGTTATCTATCTATCAGGTTTAAATATTTCTCTTAACAACACATCGTTTAAATTACCTTTTGCAGATACACCGCTAGCATCTGTAAGTACATACTCTCTACCAGTCTATGATTTAACTACAACACCTTTTAAATTATCTATACTTTTAACAGTAAACTTTCTGTTATTAACATATATAACATCGCCTACATTATACGTAGTGTTAAGATATCTAAACACATCTTCACTACTAACTTCTTGTTTAACCTAATCTAACAGTTTATTATACATATCAGGCGTATTCCGTTGCATAAACTTACTAGTAACATAATCAAACTGTTTAAGTGTCTCGTATTCACCTAACCCTTTTAAATAGTTACGTCTATTAACTATATCTTTATACATTACATAACTTATATCGTCTTGTGATACACCTAATTTATCGAATATATACTTAAAACTTTCTAATCCTGTAGTATACATATTAAGATCTACATTCATATTCATTACATCAGACATCTTATCTAACAAAAACCTGTTATACTAATTCAAATCGTTACCATAAAAATCTTTTGCTATTAACAGTTCCTATATAGTATTAAACGGATAATTAGTCTGTTGCAACGTTTTATTACTAAACATCTATAAATTCTCTAAATACCGATACGTATCTTTACTAAACGCTGTAACTTTTTTAGATTTAATATTATCTATATAACTAGCTATTCCAGGTTCATTAAATTTAGGATTATTAATTATATTATCTATAACCTTATTAAGTTGTAACCCTTTTATATCATCTAAGAATGTTCGGTTAACATTCTCTACATTCTTAAAATAATTGAATATCTGTATATTTAAAACTTCTTCAGACACATCTTTACCAACAAACTGTTTCTAAAATCCTTTGCGTATATCGTCACCGTATATATCGTATACAGATAACGGCACTTGTTTGTTATATCCAGACTCAAACAAATAGTCTGATTTAAACTCTTCACTATCTTCATACATCTCTGTATCTAATGACTCTAAAAATGTACCTTGTTCTTTATTCAACTTAAGTCTAAGTGCGCTTAAATCAAATGTACCATAACTTTTATTGTACTAATCAAGTATTCTAATTAAATCTGTATCTGTACCTTTTAATTGCGGTTTATATTGTAACAAACCCTAATCGTATAAATCAGTTACCTACTAACTAATTTCTTCTTGTGAATAGTTATTAAAATTACTTATTATATCTAATAACTTTAAATTCTTAATATTATACAGTTTATCATCTTCAAACAAGTTACTTAACATATAGTTGCGTATAGTATTCTCACCATATTGAAATTCTTCAACTTGTTTGTTTATTTCGTTAATAAACCATCTAACTTGATCAGTTCTTGGGAAAGTACTCTAATCAATATTAAACGTTCTGTTATTAAATTCAAACATTATATTAGACAAATCTTTCTAACTAAGTTTCTAGTTTAAAAATGTTTCATACATATACTGAAACTCACGACCACTTTTAACATCAGTAATGAATTTCAACATCTTAGGATTATTAACTAGTTCATAATCTATATTAGTTATATCTTTATACGTAAACAATCTCAATTTATTAACCTATCTAGCAGTAGCTTCCTATACAGATATATCTTGACTAGCTTTTTCTAGCTACTACATGTTAGGTACAAACATATTCAAATTCTGTACAAACAAAAATATATCATCAGGTTTATTAGCTGATCTTAACTATTCTATCCCAGTTGATAAAAACTCTCTAAACTTCTAATCTACTTCATTAAACAATTTATCATCAGATATACTACTAAACAGTCCTTGTACTCTATTAAGTTTATACTCATTAATTAATGTAGCATCTATATTACGTAAATCCATATCTTCAAACTATACACGTTGACTACCTATAGGTAACTGTTCAGACTCTTTAAACACTAACAAGTTCTGTTTTAACATATCGCTAAACACATCATAATCTACATTTTTAAGGTTATTGAGTTCAAAAAATATATCTTCAATTATATCGTCAAGTTCTTCTCTTGTGTACATTATACCTTCAGCAAACCGTTGTTTAATAGCATAATCTAGTTGGTTTATATCTATACCAAACTGTTTTTTAAACTATAACAAGTTACGTTTATACTCGTCACTTAACTAATATTCACTAACAGTACTTTGTATAGTCATATCAAACTGTTTATCATATGTAACTTGTGTTTCAACTATAAATGGCTATATATTACGATACTGTTTAATACCTTGATTAATTTCTTTAACCTACTTATAGTAACTACCTATATCAAAACTACTGTACTATATACCTTTTTGTGTCAACTAATTTATAACTTCAGTTTTATTAACTATATCTTTTTCTAAATATGTACCAAACAGTAAATTAAACGATTCTTCTACATTTAACTATCGTCCAGGTTTAGTGTAATATGTTTTAAACAATCCTTGGTTATATTCAAACCTATAGTTTTTACCTAAATCTATTTTCTATGTATCGACTAAATACGATATTAAATCTTGATACCCTATTTGTTTTTTATTACCAAACAAATTTGATGTATAATAAGATGTTTCTACACCAGTTATATCAACATGTTTCTAAACTAATTCACCGTATCCAGATTGTTCTATCTACTACATTAACTCAGATTTAAAGTCAAATGGTGTATAATGGCTTAACTTTCTTGCTACTTCAGCAGTTGTTAAAGCATCAAATATATCTACATGTTCTTTATATATAGGTACATTCAATATACGCTATACTTCTTCTAACGACTACGATGTTACATTGTATCCACTTCGTTGTAATAACCCTTTTATATTATCATACACATCTACAACAGGTTTATTAAGTATATCTGTTATAAACTTACTTTTACTATACTGACTTCTAAGTCTAGGTATATCAAACGATTTTATGTTATACCCACTTATAAAATCCTATTTAGATAAATCTATATTAAGTTTATTAGCAGCTTCTTTAACTACTTGGTCTATACTTTCAGGTACAGATAAATCCTATAAGAAATAGTGTATATCGTCTATAACAAAATAATTTGTACCAGTTTTTTTAGCTCTATCAATTAAATATCCTATACTACTGTAATCTTTTAAACTTTTAGTACGCATAACAGTTTCTAGTTCTATATCAGATAGATTCCTGTTTAACAAGCTTATATTCTATATATTACGTTTATTAAAGTCTTGGTATGAGAACCCTATAGACAAAAACTTATCAGATACAGTTTCTATATCAAAAAACAAACCAGTTTTATTCTTATTCCAAATAGATTGATTACCTTGCAATCCTAACCTGTTAAGTGTATTAGAAAATTTGTCTATCATACTTTCTGTTATAGGTGATATAAACCCTTTACGTGGTGATACGATACTTTTATTCTATATATTTATATCTCTGTTAACAAGTTTAAACTTATCTATAAAAAGTCGTCCACCAGACTACGTTTCTTTTATACGATACCTATCTCTTAACACCTGATTTTGTTTAACGCGTTCAAACTAAGTTCTATTAAGTTCAAGTCCTACAGTACCTTCAAACCCTAAGAACTGATGTGTTCTACTAGAAATAGGTACTGTAACTAAATCTTCTGGAAAAAACCGTATATTTACACCTCTATCTTTATACAACGCCATTTTAAATCCTTCAGGTGTATCGATCTAGTTGTTACCAGTTAACGTATACAACAACTCTGTATCAGGTATATCTAACCTATTAAGTTCAAACGATTTATCTGGCATATACTTAAACCGTTGTACATCTCTATTACTTATACTGTAATTAAGGAAATCATATTTATTAGGTAAATAATAAAAACTTTCGCTTAAATTATTAATTCTATCTTTACTTATAACATTAAGTTTACTTAAGAAATCTTTATCATTAATAAACGGGTTATACTAATAGAACCGTTTATTGTTACGTATATACAACCGTTCATTAGGTTTTAAATCATCTATTATACTAACAATGTTTCTACTGTTATCTCTACTTCTATATCCATATAACGGATCTAATCTACGTTTAAACACTTTATCCTGTGTATCTTTTTCTAACGTTTCTTTATAAAAATCTAAAAACACCTAAGTAGGATCAGTTATAAGATCAGTATCGTATGTTACAGTATACTTACCTATCTGTTCAGTTTTAAGATTACTTTCAACTAACACTTTTTTAGGGTCAACTATACGTATATTCTGAGTTTGTGTAATAGGATCTAAACTAACCTGTATAGGTATATCTTTAATTACATGGTCTAACTCTTTTAAATCATGTATATCTTTACTATTGCGTTCTATATGTTCTAACAAAGAGTTAAGTTCGTCTATAGTACTATAACTTTTAATGTTTTCTTCAGCTAAATTCCTAAACTCTACCTATACATCTTTTACAGTATCAGCTATCTGTATACTAACTTTATAATCTTCTTGCAACATATACTTTTCTAACATCTCAACAGCTTGTTGTAACCTTTCATACTGTTCTACAACTAAACTGTTATCTATATCTTTAATATGCGGCAGTATCTCATCAACATAAGTAATTATGTTTTCATATCTATTAGCTATATCTCTATCTATCTCAATACTTTTAGCTACATATCGAGCATTTTTACGTATATTTCTTAATCGTAAATCTAATTGCCCTAACTATTCGATTGTCGCTTTTAATGCCATCTGAACTCTCTCCTTAATAGCTATATGAATATTGTGGCTATGCCATGTTTACATACATACCAGCATTACTGTTACTATAATTTCGTGTACTTATAACCGACATACCCATATTCTTATACGTAGACCTAACTCTTTTATTATTTAAATCAGTTTCTTTTATAGACTGATACTATTTATACAAATCATCTTTATACTATTTAAACTTACGTGTATCATCAAATTGTGAGAATACTTCTATTGTGTATAAACTTTCTAAATTTATATACGGATTAAGATACTTTTTATCTAACTCATCATATTCCTATACCTATACATCTCTATCAACAGGATTAATTAACTGCTATGGTTCTATACCAGCTATTTTCATCTGTTTATATCTATCTAACTGGTTCAACGCATACAAAGTATATGATGGCTATATTTCTTGTAACTTACGTCTAGTTTGTTCATCTGCATTAACAAAATAAGGTAAATAGTCTCGTTCATTACCAGGTAGTAGACTATACAATTCTTTAGGTTGTTTAACAGAATACGTCTATGCATCACTGTATAAACTCCATTCACCACGTATCTATTTCTATTTAAGATAATTCTCTTCCATCTCGTATCTATCCATAGTTTCGTTAGGTATAAACGATCCTGGCTATAAACTAGCTAACTATGGTATACCTGTAATTAACCCAGAAGTAATTTTCTATGGCAACGTGTTACCAGATAAATATCCAAATCCTATAGCGTACGGTATAGAAAACTTTAAATCCATATTCATAATATTAAACAATGAATGTTTAAAGAAATCTGTAAACGGTTTATTCCAACTCTAACTTCTTGTACCAAACACTTCATACCGTTCGTACTGTTCTAACTAACTAGGTTGACTACCAAACTTTTCAAACAGTAACCCATACCCATGTGATATAGATTCAGAGAATTGTTGTAACTGTTTAACAAACGGTATATTAGTTAAATATCTCTATCGTATATCCTACTAATCATTTTCGTTATACGGTAAATTGTATTTTCTACCTAGTTTCCCTATTTTCCTATTCATTAACACTAAGTTTACATTACCTTGCTAATCCATTTCATACCGTCGATTCTCATCTTTCCATACTTCACCTGTTATCTCGTTTTGAAAACTTTCTAACAATATCTGTCGTCTACGTTGTGCTTCATAATACGCTTCTTGTATACTATTTACATTCTCAGTTTCAAATATCTGTTTAGCTATCTAATCTATATCAAGGTTAACTCCCTATACACGTACAGGTACATTTTCTTCTTCTACACGTAACATACCATTATCTAGAATCTCTTGTATATTAAGTTTAACCTTTTTAGTTTGTGACATAAACGGATACTCATTAGCAACTATTTTAGTTTTAACATCTTGTGCTTCAACATTCTAACTATACACTCTATACCGTTCCTAATATGTAAGTGTATCAAAACTTTTATATAAACTATTATACATTCTAGTAGTCTGTGCACTGTACGGCGCTACATTAGCAAGTATTTCGTATCTCGTAACTTTATCATAAACATCATTTATATGTGTCTATTCATATCCATACCCAGGTAATCTTACTTCTGCGTATGGGAATTTAGAGTATACATCGCCTTTATAAAAATCTATAAAATAGTTTTTAGGTAACCAACTAAAGTTCTGTAACATAAACAAGTTCGGTACAGGATTTTCATAACTTGACCCATATATATTATCATAATTAATTACAAACCTTCTTAAATATTCTGTATGACCTAACATACCGCCTATTTCTTTTTGATAATACAATCTGCTACCACTCATAAGTCTAGGTGTAGCAAGTTTAGGTTTATTAGATTCTTCAAACGGAGTTACAAATTCTGACATAAACCCAACAAACCCTAAATAATCTTGTACACGTTTACCTATCTTACCGATTCTATCCATAGCAATACTCTGATACTCTACGTTACCTTCAAACAACGGATTTTGTATAATACCTAGTGTCTAGTTAGTTGACGATACACCAAACTAGTTGTTAAATCCTACACCTAAATATGGATATGGTCTATCAAGAACATGTTTTTCAGCCAAATAGTTAGGGTCAAACATACCGCCAGCAAACAGTTTGCCGTATATATTGCCATACTTGAAATACTCAAATCCGCTACCCCATAACGTATCTGTATACTGCCATCTAGTACCAGCTAAATAAGGTAAACTGGGTCTATAATACTTAGTTTTACCACCTAAATATGGTGTTCTACCAAACTCCCAGTACCGACCACTTTTAACAGGTACATTCTTATACCCAGTAACTTCTAATGCATACTGTTCAGGATCTTTGTAATTAGAGAATATACTCTATGCAGCACCCCACAAAAACACTTCTGATGGACCAAAATTCTTCTACTATATACCCTATACAGATAACGGTAATAAGTACGGAAACCTGTTACTTACAAAATTACTTAATTGTTTTATACCAGTTAACTCACCAAACTTAAGTAATCCCTATGTAAACGATGTATACGTTTCAGCTAAGAATTTAGAAGGTACATACAACGGTACATCTTCACCAGTCTTGTTCGTCTATAACTAATCTACCTATTTAAACTATTCAATACCTAAATATAGAGGTAATATACGTCTTGTTAATGTACCCATAACAGCGCCATACGGTCCTGTATTCTGTGCACCAAACGTGTAGTTGTATAAGTTCTGGAACAATTTATTCCATGATCTAGGCTATTGCGAAGGGTACGGGTTAGGTCGGCCTAAAAATATTTCGTCTAACAACTAATTAGGTCTATCAGCAATATAGTGTGTAAACTATTTCTATAATGACGGTACATTACCAGCACTAGGTTTAATACCTGATCTTAATATAACAGTATCGGTTGTTTCAAACCCTATTTTATACATAAACCTACGTTCTTTAGTACGTTGTAACATGTTTCTTGTAATAGCAGGTTGATACTTAAACTGAGCAGTTATATATGACCGCATAGACTCTAAATTGTAATCTCTGTAATCAACATTTTTTAGATGTCTATACTAATACTATAACTAATCAAACGATAAGACTTCTTTATCTAACCGTTCTAACTATTGCTACATATGTCGTTGTATTTTTACAAATGTACTTAACTATATTTGACTTTCGCGATTAATGCTCTATATCTATTTCTCAAAACTTTCCTAATTGCTTTTAATTATATGGTACAACTATATACTTTTATCCATTAACTCTGTCATAGGTTCACCTAAACTTGTTACACGTGCAGTTAACATATCCCAAGTTATAGGTTGCTACTATTTGTATATACGTTTAATATTCCTATACTGAGTAGTTTCTAATTGTGTAGGCAACAAGTTTTTATAGAATATATACGCACCAGTATCTTGACCGAAAAATGGTTTAATCTTGTTTAACCTTTTATTTAAACTACCGAAATATTCCATCTATTCAGTGTACTGGTTAAAATACTAGTTTATATCAGTTTTGTTTATGTTTATACCAAACTATTTAATAACTTCATCATCAATAGCTTTACTCACGTTGATATTGTATATATCAACTAAATTCTATAAATACTTTAAATTACCTGTATTCTAATAACTTTCAATAGATTTATTAAACAACTTACTTTTCTGTGTAAACTGTAAATCAAACTATTCTTTCCATTCTTTAACTATAGGTTCTCTAGTAGAATATTTTTGATTAAACGGTAAATCATATTTCTGTATAAGTTTCTACACTTTATTTTTAGGTTCAACCTCTTTAAACTGTAACGTACCTTGTTCTAACTATATAGTATGTAACAAAGAACTACCTATATCGAATATATTAAACGCATAATATTTCTAATCATCTAAAGTAACTTTAAATGTAAGTGCATTTTGTAAATTATCTACCTAATAAAAACCTGTTTCTAAAAACTATTTAATACGTGTATCTTTAGGCTATACCAACTCTGTAGGTTTAAATTTACCGTGTACTATAGTACTTAATTCGCCACGTCTAGTTACATATGATGTGAAATCAAACATATTTTCAAATTTAGGTGTTTTAGAGTATAGAAGTATATCAGATAATATCTATCTTTCATCAACAGGTCTTTTAAGTGTTTGATTAGCTTTACTAACAAGATCATCAAATGATGTAAACCATTGTTCAGTACTTAAAAAGTTAAAGAATCTTTGAAAATCGTCAGATAAGAAATCTCTATTCTTCAATCCAGTCTAGAACTTTAAATACTGGTTCTGTAAAGGTGTTTTCTAATCAGTCTGGTCTATAAGCTGTTTTAATACATTTCTAACATTCTCATCTTCAACAAGAATTTCAGCTACATATTTTTTAAGTGGTACATTACCGTACATAGCATTAATATCTATATTCTTAATAAGCGGTCTTACTTGTTTAGCATACAATGTTCTTGGTTGGAATATCTGTAATGGGTTAAAGTTTAAGAACGGTATCTTATACAGTTCAGAGAATTCTTTTACATTGTATAAGAATTCATGTGCGGGACGTTTAACAAACTTCAATTCACCTTTAGATGTTTTACTTAAATAATCAAAAATAGGTACATCTAATATATTCTGTTCATACCCCAACTATTTCTAATATTGTTCTATATTACCTAACGATACAATATTCTGTTTTAGCTGTTTATCTATATTAAGTGTATCGATACTTTCTATAACTTCACGTATTGTTAATCCTTTTCTGCCACGTTCATCTATAAACCCTTCTAACCCTGACATTACACTTTCAGCAAGTTCACGTTTAATAGGTGAAGGTTGATTAACCTATTCACCTAATATATTCACAGCTTGTCTAAGTATATCTATATCTTTCCATGCAACAGATTCTAATGTAACTAACCGTTCTTGTTTAATTTTAGGAAAATGTTCTTTAAAATATCCTAATAAATCTTTAAATATACCAGGTACCTCTTTTACTTCAGCGGAGAACTATTTTCTATTAGAAATTACCTGTTTATATCCTAAACTAACAGTAATAGCTAAAGCTTGTATATTAGCTTGTAACTTCCTACTTTGTTGTATACCTAAATCTTTTATATTCTTACCTATATCAGTTTGTAAGAACTATTTATTACCCTATACTAACTATAACATCAAGTTGTTCTGATACTACATAAACTTAATAGGGTTAGGTTCATTTTCTTTTTGTAACAAATTCTACGCTATATTGTATCCGATATAATTACCCTAAGTTGCGTATATATATTTATTCAACTAACTAGGTGCATTAAACACACCTTTTGTAACAATATTAGTAAGCGATACATCAGGTAAGTTACGTATAGAACTTAAGAATAGATTGTTATTCTATCCAACAATATTATCAGATACTTTACCTAACCTATCTAAAAATTCTGGTGTAGCATTTTTAAGTAATTTACTACCTACCTAATAATCTATACGTTTAAGTAGTGGAGACTATACAGCAGTACCTAACAACAATCCTGCCCCACCTAATACAATATTAGTTAATAACGAGTTTTTACGTTTAGACTCTTCAACAACTTCACGTTCTATCTCGTTCTATTGTTCTAACATTAACTTTTGATACTCTTCAAATGTAATTAATTTACCCGCATTATTAAAATATCTAATCACACGTATCGCTCCTTTATTATTCAACTACAATTAACATTTTTATTATTAGTTTTTCTATTTGCATTAAATTCAAAATATGTAAAAAAACAACCTCTTTATTAGCGCCTCGTATATCGTTTATATTTTATCGTTATGTGTATTTATACCACAAAGCATATAAAAACATAAATATGGGGCTTATACAATGAGGTTGTAAGTAGCGTCAATTCATAATTTTAGATTTGTTGAAGTAAATATAAAGACGCTCACTGAAATAAGTGAGCGTCTTGTAATTTCTTTAAAAAATCTTCTTTATTATTTTCAAACAACTCTTTATACTTAAAAAAATCTTCTTCCTATTTATCATACACTTCTTCTGTAACACCTTTATCTTGTTGACCGATTACAGATTTATATATATGCCAAAACACCTATAACTCTTCTATATTCATATCTTTCATTTTATGGTAATCGTATCCCATATTACTAAACAGTTCAACTAAATATAAGTATGCAGGCTAATGTTGTTTATTCTTAACTATATCATCCATAACATCGTCTAGTTTATTGTAATCTATATTATAACTATTAAATATAGCTTCACCTATTTCAACAAACAACTCTTTTAAAAACGGGACAATCTATATATCTTCTAAACTAGTTTCTGGTTCTAATAAACAGTGATACTATATAAACACATATGCTTCTTCATTACTAAAGTCTATAACATTCAATACACTGAAGAACTATTCTATATCAGATACAGTTGGATGTTTAAATATATACAGTTCATCATTTAACTGTTTAGTGTATATAGATGAATATTTTTCTTTATACTTCTACAGTTTTAATGCTAACTGTATTTTATTTATATCCATAATAATCACAACGATAATACAGGATTTTGTGTATTAAAATGTGAAGCTGTCATTATTAGTTCATATAATGTTTCAAACTTACCTGCTTCCATATCGTCTAATTTATCTAACTCTAGTTCAGGATATATAACAAATTTACTTACTACCAGGTTTTTAAGCATATCTTCTGGAGACTCATTTTTCATTATAGCAAGTTCGTGTGCTTTTTTATTAATTTCTTTAAACTCTTTATTCTTCATACCCATAAATAGATATACATCATCATCATTAAATATGTATACATATACATCTTTATCTTTATACTTTTCATACGTTTTACCTATATCTTCGCCATAATGTTCAACTAAAAGTTTTAATAACTCATCTTCGTTTATAGCGTCAGTGTTGTTAAACTCGTTAACTTTCTCTTCAATATTCTCATTAACTTTTTTATCCGCCATTAAATCAACTCCTTATTTTCATAATCCATAAAATACATGTTATGTGCTATTTGTATAGGCTATCCATCAGGTGTAGTTTCTAACTAGTATCCTATAAAGAATACATTTTTAAGTACAGTTTTTGCAAATCTTACTTTATCTATAACCTCTAAAATAGGTGCCTCTAAAACATAGTTCTCATACAATTTAAGTACACCGTTTTCTTTACCTTCGTTATAGTAATAGTATAGTAATGGATGTAAATTCTGCTAATTAAACTATATTTTGCCTGGATACAAATATTTCCCTTGTAACAACCCTTGTAGTTCATACTCTAAATAACCAAAATACGGTGTAACAGTTTCTATAAACTCTAATTGCAGAAAAGACTATAAATCAAGTTTCAATCTATACCCTTCAACATTCTATATATATAAATCTATATTCTCAAAATTAGTGTATTTAGTCATAATATTCCCCTTATAATAATTGATTTATGTTATTTAAAATAACATAATAGTATTCGTTATTATACATAATTTCACCAAATATAATGTTATGTGTCTATATACCTTTAACTAATTTATCGTATTCAGTTTTAAACCGTAACGCTATCTATTTAGGTATAGCTATTTTAAATTCTGGCTGTATATTAAACATATAATAATCATTATATATACTACTACCACTATCTATTTTATCATATTTAACAGGTATATTTAATCCTTTATAATTAGAAAGTGTAGATACTTCAACAGGCTAATCGTATATACGTTGATATAACCCACGTCGATACTTTATCTAATCAGATTTTAACTGTCCAAGTTTGTACATAAACTCTATATCTAAATACGACTATTTATTCTAGTACGATATATCTGCATATCCATTCTCTATCATCATAGCCTATAACGACATATTACCTAACCCATCGTATCCGTATATATCCATAACTAACCTATCATAAGACACATCAAGAACATTAGAGTAGTTAAACATATAAAAATCAGTAAACCTAACTAAATTATCAATTAAAAACTGTCTACTAGTTTCACCATCAACTGAAACGTATTTATCACCAGTTTTGTTTTCACCTAATGTACCATATTCAGGCTAATCTATATTCTAAAGTCTTACTCTTGCTATACCATTATCTAAATAACCACTTATCATATCGTATAGATAATTATTGTTTTTAACAATACTAACATCAAGTGTATCGCCATCAATAACTGTGTTTATACTAACTTTAAGTGTATCCTAAATCTTTTTACGTTCAAACTCCTAATCCATAATATTGCTAGCACTAAGTTTACCTACACTTTCAATTGTTTCGCCACCTAACTTAGTAGTATCAAACTGTATGTTTTTCTAATAAAACTGATACACTTCTTGTGTAGGTGTACCATCAACAGTTGTAGTGTTTTGGTTAGAAAAGAAAGTAACTTCATCTAATATAATATCGTCTTTTCTATCAGTTAACAATTGTAACTTGTTCTTTATAGTCATACGTTTAAATACCAACTTATTTTTGTTATCATGTTGTTCTGTATAATTAAATAGTTTCTTTAACTAATTAAACCCTATCTAGTTAAACTATATAGCACCATAAACAACAAAATGTGATAACCCTATACCTTGCATATCTTTATAAAACTATGAGTATATAGGAGTTATATTGTTATTAATATTAAGTTTTAAATACTAAAGTTGGTCAAGATAAAAGATATCGTTCTGCTGGTTAGTTAAAAACACAACAATATCGTTAGAATTTATAATAAGCATATATACCTCACTGACTTATTTTGTTAATTACATCTACAATGTTTTTATCACTATTAAGTACAGAAGACATTTTTTTATGTACAGGGAACGTTTCTTTTATTACACTACTTATTCTGTTAAGTTCATCGTCAGTAACAATACCAGTTAAACTGTTAAGTATTTCATTATAATCAGTTTGTACAGAAGATATATAGTTTCTAGTTAATGCATCTACAACAGTTTCATTTTCGTTTATATCTATTTGTCTACGTATTTGCCGTTCCTAAACAAAACTGTATCTTAACACTTTTTGATCTGAATTAGCATCTTTAGATTCAGTTCTGTTATACACTCTAACATTTTCTATATCTTGTATATACAATTCAGATGTATCAAAAGAATTACGAAATATATTAGCAGAGAATATTTTAAATGTAAACGGTTGCTAATTAACAAAATCTATTTCTCTGTTTATAACAGTAGTAGCCATTTGGTCTAAAAACAAATCAAAGTTATGTTCTTTACTAGCATTCTATAATGCATATATTTCACCAGTAATTAACATACCGCCAAAACTAAACCCTTTAACATTATATGTACCTATCTAATATACAGGTTTAACGTCAACATCAGTAGACAAAGTTATAGCAGTTAGTTTAGGTTCAAATGGGTTTTTAAATAAACTGCTATTTAAATTATGTTGTATAAATATAACATACTTTTCAGTATCAAACACTTTTGTTGTGTTATCCATATAATTTATGGCTGTGGAAACATGTGATTTTAATCATATGAAAGGACAGCCACATCTGTCCTCCTTTCACAAAATATTTAGTCTTCACACAATTTAGTCAGCCAGAATCTTTCTTCAAACTGGAATTCCTATATAATCACCCTAATTATCCAATAATTTATTTTTTTTATTATATTTAGGTACATACATATGACAGTTTTTCGAGTAGAAAGATACTTGTTCTAATACGTTAGGGTTATCTATAGAAATGTTTATAGAATTACCTTGAAACCTTACATCTTTAAGTTGTACAAACAATACATTATTAGGATACTTAGAAATAGTATACTATTCAGCAGATTCAGGTATACCTATTAACACCATATTCAATCCATTAAAATCTTTTAATCTTAATCCTGGTCGACTAAAGAATTTTAGTACAGAATCTAATCCAGCATCATTTAACTACTGTGTATATTCTTGTACACCTTCTTGTGTAGTAAAATCTTTATAAGCATTATTGTTTTTCTTAACAGAATCCATTATCTCATCAGCTGAAACAGATTTTTCTACCATCTCGTATACTTTTGGAAACTAATTTTTATCTATATTTTCAAATAATAATGTTTGTGTATCTTTATTATCAGACATAAACCTTGAGAAAGTTCCTTGTACAAGTCTACCTCTTCTAATAATAGTTACATTACTATTACCTTCTCCACCTAAAACAGCTATCGGCATTTTATCTCTTCTAACCATCAAATCAAAATCTAATACGTTTTTCCCCATTATAACAGGCATTAAATCTCTTCCGTACAGAATAATCTAATAATTAGTAAAAGAATTTTTATATTTAGGAACAGCACTATATGACATACATTACCCTCCTCACTCTTTATATAATTTAGATATATAGTCTAATCCTATAAATTGTATAGACTCTAACGCTATAACATCATTTACATTAACTCTTATTCTATACGATATAAACTCTGCATCTTTAATAGTCATCTGTGTAACTATAGGTTTACCATCTTTTTTGTCTATATTGAATATGTTAAGTGTAAATGGTGGTAACTCGTCTATAAACTTTATTTCAGTTAATTCACTTAATGCACTATCAATTATTTCTTCATATCCAGCATCATAGTTTAATCTGTCTATTTCTTCTACAAACCCGTATCTTAATTTCTCGTTATTTGGGTTTAATTCTTGTAACACTGTACTATCAATTAACGCAAGGTTTATAGTACCTACTACCATCGAAATACCTTCACTAAACCCTTCAGGATCAATAGTGTTAATAGAATATTGTGGGACAATATCTGTTTGATATGAAAATGTTATATCAGTCTATGTTCCTATATATTTATCATCTAAAGTTATAACAGCACGTTTCTAATCCATAAAACTTTCCTCCTTTTAATTATATAAGTTTGAATACTTCTTTATTAATGTTCTTATCTTTTATATACACATTTAATTCAGCTTTATCATTGTCGTACTGTAAATCTACTCTATAATCGTATATCAACTAATTCTGTTTTAATGTGTTTAAATAATCTTCTAACATACTTTTACCTTGAAAATGTACATTTTTATCTACACTACCTATAATATACTTTTTAGATATATTCTACTACTCCTTTAATATGTTATGCATAATAAAATTAACATAATATTTGTCTATTAACTAATAGTCAAATACTTTTATAACATTAATTTCTTCTTCGCCATACATATATGAGAACCCTACACGTATATCGTTTAACTATTTGTTTCTACTAGGATACACTAACTCTTCTTCTAAACTAGGAAAATACTATTCACCTTTTATAAGTTTAATGTACTCTTTTATAAATATCTATAAACTTCTATCTTGATTCCCATACATGTAATTAACAAACACATTTGTGTACCGTTCTGTATACTCTTTATACTGTTCTAAATACAACGAGTTTATATAATCGTAGAATGTATAATCCTAAACATGATGGAACGTAAACTGACCTGTAGATATATCCTATTCATACTATACTATCTATTCACCTGTACCAACTAAAATATTGTTCTAATAAATCTAGTTCTATACCTATGTATTAGATATAGTGTACGAACCAATAACATTGTTCGTAACATAACACACATCGTTATCTATAACATACTCTTTATACACAATCTAATCTTCATATTTCTGTATGCGAAACAAGAAAAATGGTTTATATACAGACTCTATTTCATTAATAAAACTTTTAGATAACGAAAACAGTTTATACACATCATCGTCTGTATAGTCTAAAAACGGATAGTTAATATAGTCTATATCCACACTGTTTGTTTCTAACCATTTGTTTATTTGGTATCGTTCAATAGGGTTAAACTATATGTTAATATCAAAATCGAAATAAAGAATATCTATATTATAATCGTATATTCTATCAAGCACATACTCAAATGTGTTGTATAAACTTATATATTTATTTATATTATTCATATTACTAATCGGTATAGGTATACCAAACAAGTTTATTTGTTCGTTTATTTCTAACAGTTCATCAAGTTTAGTATCGTATCCATTCTATCGTTGATACTATGAATATAAATGTTCTTTAAACAGCTAATATTCTTGACTGTTATCTATATCAAACCCAAACTCATCTACATTTTGTGTATTTAAATTTAACATATATACATTGTTATCAGTAATATCTTGATTAAAGTTAAGTATCATTACATTCATATATACACCTCAATATAAAAATGTTCGGCAGGAAATTAATCCTTACCGAACATAAATTAACTGTTATTATGATTCTTTCTAATAGGTCATGTGTATATTGATCTCGCCTATTTCATAGAAATCTATGATTTTCATATATACATTAACTACACCTAACGAACCAGATATTTCACCTATTCTAACATCTACTTTTGCTTCTTTTATCCTGTCTCTTGTTACATAGTTGTTAATCAAGTTAGACGTAATTTCATCTTGTAACAATGTTCTATTAGCAAAACTGTTAGGTCTACCTATATACTTTTTAGCTATATCTCTAGTTTCGTTCAGTATATTGTTTATAAGTTTAACAGTTCTAACAGAATGTTTGTTACCAGTATCCATAGTTCTTAACGATGGTATTACAACAAATGTTTCATCGTATTTAGCAAATATATACCCAGCATTGTCTATATCCTATGCAAACTTATGAGGTACTATATTAGCTACTTTCTTCTAATTCTAACTTGATAAATATATGTTAAAAAACGACTAATCAAATGTTCTTTGATATATGTTTCTTAATACCATATTAGTCATAGGTTTGAGTTGTTTATCTACAATAGAATTAACTACCATATACTCACCGTATGTTTCTCTTATCTTTTGTATAGTTTCATCTTCATTTAAACTGATAAGTTTCTGGTAATTAGCTTTTAACTATGTATATGATACAAACTGCGGCTTGATTGCACTAAATATACCCATAACACGTCTGAACTGGTCAGAGTTCTTCTAACAGTAATCAGCTATTCTAACAACCATATCGTTATATTTGTAGAATTCTCCTAAATCAACCTCTGTATCAGTTTTAAGGTCGCCAGATAATATTGACGAAATCTTAAACCCTTCAGTTTTCATAACTTTTTTGAAATCAGCTAAATTATTAGCTGAAAATGTAACTGGCTAATTTACGAACTCACCAAAACTTGATTCATCGAATATTATGTATTCTGTTGGATATCCTTCAAGTTTGTCTAATGCTATTTCTAACGCTAATATCTTTTCTTGTATAGTACTTGGTTTTTTATAATATGTTACTTGTACAGTTTCACTAAAATTTTCACCTAACTAATTTGTTACAAATTCCACAGATAGCTTTTCACCTTCTAATCCGTTTATAGGTATTTCAATCTATCCAGTTGGCTAAGCTGTATATGAATATTCACCAGTATACTTACTATCTTTATCAAGTACTATCTCCTAAGTTATCTTTTTGTTTGTACTATCATGTTTTACATGTTTTATAACTATTTCTAAGTTAGTACCAAAATTCAAATCGTAATTAGAAGTTATACTTGATATATTTGTGCTAGAAGTTAATGTAACTTCGCCATAACCATCAGGGTTTATAACATTAGTTGGGCCATCTAAATATTTTGGTAACGCCATTTCTACAGGAACTACAACAGCTTCATGTGTAACCTATCCTGTAACATCGTCTACTGTAGAGAATGTGTCTAACTACTCTATTACTTTTGTGTATAACTAACCTGTAAGTTTAGACACCGCATCAGTTTGACTATATACATAAAATGGTTCATTAGCTTTATACAACTCTTCGTATTCTGTACTTAGAAATACTATTTTAGGTAAAGTTTGTGGTATATCTTGCTGCGGTTCTAAAAACTATACACTTGTTGTAATTTTAGGTAATGCCATACTAATATTCCTCCTTTGTTATTCTTAATATTCTAAATTGATACGGATATTTCTTATGATACTTTCGTATTCAGTTATATCTACATTAGTTATTAGTTCTAAATTGATATCAGACTCGTATATCAACTTATCGTTTATTAAATACTAATTAACCTATCTGCTATCTACTATATTCATAAACTATAACTCATCGAATATGTTTAAATGTCTAAATAGATATGTATAATCAAACATCTCATCCTATACCTAAAACGTTGTATCATAATCTTTACCATATATCTCAAACTATATATTATACTTTTTCTGAAACCTGTACATACTTGCATTATCTTCTTCTTCACTTAAAAACGGATTTACAGGTTTCTTACCAAAATAACTTCTTATTTCTGTTTTCCTAATAATATACTGTATTATAAAATCATAAGTTTGAAACTTTTCTAATATACTTTTATCTAACTCATACTTAACATATGGTCTAAACAATATTTTATTCTAATTAAAACTTTTCTTCATATTTACATACTGTTTAAACCCGTCTATATACTAATCTTTTATCTTTATAACATCTTGCTAACTTATCTTATACTTACCTTTTTTTATATCTTCTAGCATGCAAATCAGTCCTTAAATCGATATGAATCACAGTATAGTTGATAGTATTTAAATCCACCTTCTATAATACCGTTACCTATATAACTTATAATATATTTTTCTATTACAACAAACTTATTCTTGGTATACTAATTTTTATCAAGTACAAGAATCAAATCATCAACTTTTATATTAAACCCTTCAGGTACATGTTTATTAAGTACAAAGAACACTTTAATCTAGTTAGTCTCTATACCTATTGGGAATAAATATTTAAATTTCTTTGTACCTATTAACTAACTCATATCATGTGTCCAACATGGTATTATTATATCTGTATAATCATTATCAACATGTCTTATAACAGCTAAATTACCGTATTGTTTAATTACAGCTTCTATATTGTTTACCATTTTAAACCATCTCTGTATATGTTAAGTTTAGAGTATAACCTAGAATACGTTTTAATTTTATTTCTGTTTAATCCATCAAAAATCTATCTATTAGCTACAGCAGGCTAAACAGGTGTACTATTTAATATTAAATCGTCCTATTTCTGTTTATAACTATCCTACATATCTTTTAACGTCTTAGTATTGTATGTAACTCTTATATTTTCCATATCTATAGTATCGTAATTAGATGTGTTTATAACAATATATTCTAATACTTTATACAGCATTATGTTTTTAAACACTTCATAAACCATACTGTTCTTATTAACAGTAACAGTACTTTTCTTATTAGACTTATACTACTCATTAACTTTAATATAAGACTGATTAGATATCTATTCTGGCTATTTCTATTCATCAACTAATCCTGTATACATTTCTAACATAGGTTTCTTGTATAAATTCTCTAAATATACTAATGATTCAATATATAACTATGTAAATGTAAATTCAGATATGTTATTAGATAAATTACCTAAATTCTGTTTTAAAGTAAGTCTAGATATAAGTTGTGGATGTATTTTTGTAATCAATAACAATTCAGATCCTGATGTTACATTATCTAATGTTATACTCAATATACAGTTATTAGGCAATTTATTACCATCTTGTTGTGTTATATTAATCAACACTTTATTATCTATAACTTGATAAAATACATATATAGGTACAGGGTTCTAATATAAATCTTCTATTTCTATAACCTATATATCAGCAAAGTTAGTCTATGTACTAGAATTATCAAAATACTATACAAGCACATTATCTTTAATAAACTGTTTTGTATCCCATACAACACCATTATTTGAACTGTATATTTTTATAGGCTTATCAGATATATCTACTTCTTGTGAATCATAGTCTATAACTAAATCTGTTTCTACAGCTTCTCTTGTAACAAAAGATAAAGTGTAATCTGAAGGTAGACTATCTTCTAAAATAGATTTAACACCATCTTGAGATATAGTGTCTCGTTTAATATATAAAGTATACTGTGTAGAAGGAATAAGATTAGTATATATAAGCTTTACAGTTGTTATATCAGGAATTTCATAAACAACATTAACTTTAGCACCATATTCGTCTAATATGAATACAGTATTTTCATTAACTGTACTTACATTTATAATTTGGTCAAACTGTATAATAATTTCACCACTTAAATCAATAGTCTGTCCTTCAGATACACTTATACTAGATACATTCAAATGAGTTCACCTCTTTATGAAAAAACCTGGGGTTTTATACGGGATAACCCTTAACCCCAGGTTAATTGTGTTACTTAGACATCAAATCACGCTCTGGAAATGTTTATGAAATCAGGATCGAAACCTTTTACAATAGCTACATTAGCTATCTTTTGAATATATGGTGTTTTGTCATCTAAATCTTTTACATATTTTGGTATCAACGCATATCTTTCTGTTATTTTGAAATTTTTTATATCTCTTGCAGGATCTTCCCATTTTTCTGTCATAGGTCTTTGTTTTACAACATTGAACCCTATCATAGAAGAATCAGCAACATAAACATTTGTTTTAGCTGGTTCTGTTTTAGCTGGTTCTGATGATGCAGGCGTATAATCAACAGCACTTGATAGTATAATGTTTAAACCTCTACCAAATATATTTGTTGGGAATGATACTTTTGTATATGCTGGACCCTATGCACTTACTAAAGCAGATGGATTAACTTTTCTATTTACACTTACACCAGAACCATAGAAATCTCCAAAGTTTCCGCCAGTAGCTAAGAACATAGATCTTAATGTTGGGTTTTGCATAAATATAGGAGCTGCTAATACATTCATTATAATTGTGTCAGGTATTCCACCAGCAGCATATATCTGTGTAGCTGCTCCAAGTATATCATCAAACGTTAAAGAATCGTTTCCATTACCAGAAGAATCTACACCAGTACCTCCTCCAGTATCATATAAAGTAGTAGCAAAATGGTCTATAACTTTATACGCTTTATACTCTTTATGTCTAGCAAGAGCTAATCCAGCTTGTCTTAACACATAATTAAACATAGAATAGTCTAATGCCTCATACGCTTCATCAGTTAGCTTAATTGTTATACCACTTTTACCCATAGTACCAAGTTTAACTCCACCTGTACTTACAGTAAAACTAGGCGGTTCAGCACCTTCAGGAATATCTAAATCTTGTCCAAATCCAGAAACTACTGGTGCTACTAAACTTATACCATCAGCACGTATTTCATCAAATAAATCAGCTAGAACTAAAACAGGTTCAGCTGCTTCAACAACTATCTTTGTTATAACTTTTGGTATTAAATTTACAAAGTTTACTGAAGTCATTAATTCATCTTTAAACTTTATCTTTTTACCAGAATTATACACATCCGATATATAGTTAACACTACCGTTGTTCTCAATTATGTTTTTAAGTATCTCAACAGCAGAATCATCTATAACTTCTTGTAATGCTTGTGGCTACATATTGTCAAATGCTCTCAATCCCTAATCTTTCATTGCCTTATCTACTGAAATTTTTGCCATTTCGTGAATATTCAACATATTATTCATACCTCCATTTTTATTTTTAAAATCATTCAAAGTTGTAATATACTATTAAAGCTTTTTTTGTTAACGGATGAATACCGTTATTAGCTCCACCTGTTTCATAACCAGGTAAATTAAATCCGATAGCAGGATAAACAACATTCATCATATTTAATAACTCTTTATTTACACTAGCATCTACAACCATTTCTACTCTACCAAACTTCTGTTTTAACAAAGTTTGTAATTTAGTGTATACTACAGTAGAAGCGTTACCAGTAACAAGACCAGTCATATCAGCAAGTTTAACTTTACCTAAAGCTGCAGGTACTAAGAATGATCCTGGGACATATGTGTCTGTGACGTTAACTTCTACTAATTCAAATGACAATCTCCTATCGTTACCTGATTCTGGTAATGCATACATAGCTAATCCTTGTTTTAATATAACTGCTCCTTCTTGAAACTTGTATGTAGGATCTTCATGGAATTTATACGCTAAAATATCATGAGCTGCTATACCAACAGGAACGTTAACTGCTAATGCACCTGTAACTGTGCCAACAGTAACTGGTTTCCTGTTTACACCAACAATACCTTCATCTACATCTAGTTTTGTATATGTTAAATTAGAAGCAACTCCACCATTAGCTGGAACTAAATAACCATTTTCATCTCTTGCTACAATTTGTCCTGCTTTTATAACTATACCTACTTCGTTTTCATAATCCCATTCTATAATAGGTAAATAAGGAGCAGGTCTGTTTTTTATACCTCCACTTATACTTGCACAATCTTCTATAACTCTAAATAATACATCTTTTGCTTTTCTTACTCTAGCCATACTATTTTACCTCCTATATATTATTCTGTTTTTTCGTTATATAAACCTAAATCTTTTAATGTATCAATAATACTTTTAGGTTCTTTTTTCTATACTTCGTTGTCCTGTGATTTTACTATTTTGATTTCTTTTTCATCTTGAACCTATTTCTAATCAACACTTTCTGGCTTTTCTTCATTAGATACTTCATCAACAGGTGTTTCAACAACTTCTTCTTTCTCTTCAACTTTTGGTTCTTCTTGTACAGGTTCATCTACAGGTTCATCAACTTCGTTTTTAACAATTAAACTCTCTAACTCTGTTTTTAATGTCTCAAGTGTATCCATATCTTTTTCCATAAGTCTATGTTGTTCAGCGTCTTCATCTTTTATAGGTTTAATCTTTTTCTTTAACTCTATAATTGAGTTAACTAACTACACTTTTTCTTTTTCTCGATAATCTAACATAAACTTTTCAAACTGTTTTACAGAGTCTTCTAACTGTTTAACCTTTTCTATTAAAGCATTTAATTCATCCATATCTATACCTCCATTAGAATCTTCTTTTTGCCATGGCGCTTTTTTACCCATCTTCTCATAATACTTCTCTAAATGTGTTTTCATCTTCTTTTGGTCTTCTTCTGGAATATCAGTTCCTCCCATAGCACCTTGTAAAATCTATGCAGCAGTCATAATACCTTTTGGTACAGCTTTTAACTTTCCGTCTATAACATCTGCAATAGGAAACTTATATTCAGACATACTATCAGGTTTATCGGAGCTATACCATAAGAATGCTTTTCTGTATTTAGACCAGTCTATCTTATCTTTATCTCCTGATCCATCAGAACTCTACCATTTAGCTACATTTTTTCTAGCGTTACTACCATCCCACGGTGTATTTTCATCAGCTAGCGGTAAATCTTGATACTATACTACACTGTCTATAAGATAATTAACATTAGTAATGATATCTAACTTTGCATCTTTGTAAAGCTAAGTTACGGTTTCATTCTATATTTGTTTTATATATTCTTCTAACTAAGAATCTTTCTATATTGTCTCACCACCAAGTTTAAATGTATGTGCAAACGGATCAGCAGGATGGTTAACGTAACTTATCTCTTGATATCGTATACCTTCAACTACATAATGCATAGTAACACCGTTATACGTTTCACCTGGTCTATGCTCATGTTCACTACCAAACACACCTCTTAAATCTGCACCACATATATTACACTTAATATTTTGTGCTTGAAACCCTACCGATACAGTGTTGTAGAGACCTGATTTTATTTTTTCGTATACACTGTCATCTAATATATCACATTCTACAACAAGGAATCCTGTTGCACCTTCTGGTATATCTATTTTAGTTTGATACAGTTTTTCTGCTTCACCTAACTGTTCTCTAGAAAAGAATACCTAATTAACAACTCTGCCTATAGGATCAGAATAGTCATCATGATGTAATAACACAGGTTTGTTATATGGTTTATAAAAAGTTTCCTACGCTTTTTCTACTTCTGCCTATGGATACACTCTTTGATTAATAACAAAATCTGAATGTGTCTATATCATATACACTTTATGATTCATAGCATCTTCATATTTAGAAGATGATAATACAGCGTTATCTATAGTTAAATACATTAAGCTTACCTCCTTAATTAATTTTGCGTATGTTGATTCTGTGGTTGTACAATATTATTCGTTTCAAGTAAAGACCCTGTTGTACCGTACATATTCTAGAACAGTTTCTTTCTCTTCTCTTCTGTTAGTTGTGGCATTTTAAGGTTACGTCTTGTTTCATCTTCTGTTTGTATAGAATGTTCAAACTTATATATTTCATGTGTATTCAATTTAACCATAAGCGAAGAATCAGGTTCAGGGAATATTATTTTAGGTAACTCTTCATCAGACAATTTGAATATCTTCTTCTTATCAAACCCTTTTTTCTCTTTCAACAACTGTCTTAAGAAATAGAAATTAAACTGTTGTGCAAATGTATCTTGTATACTTTTAACTAAATCATACGTTATAGAATTAGCTTCTTCTGCAGTAGCTCTATTAGCCTAACCACCTTCACCCATACCTATAGACGATATACCTAATTCATTCAACAGTTTAGTTTTAAAATAATCCATATACTGTTTTATATCACCTAAACTAGACATATTCTTTATATCTATATCATGGTTACCTGGAATAACTAATATACCACCTTCAGGTTCATTCTCTAACGATTTTTTAACTATAGCTATATCTTCCTAAGTACCAGGTTTTTCTTTACTACCAACTTTGTATATAGTTACATAGAACTGTCTATTCTCTAACATATCTTCTGCTATATCTTCTAAAGATGCAAGTATAACAAGTGTATTCAATGCTCTACTCTAAAATCCACCTGGAAATATTTCGCCATTATCTTCAGATTTTATGTGTATAATATTCTTATTATCTATAGCTTTATTTTGTGAGTATACAAGTTCTTCTTCACTAGTTCTATATACAGATATATCAGCAAACTGTTCGTATATATCTTCATCTATAACATACCTATTATTATTAACATCATAAGATACAAATCGTATAGGTACATTAAACACTGCAGATATAGGTTTAGTTTGTTTACCATCAAAATCTATATATGGGTTACCGTATGAATTTTCTATATCTCTATACAAATACCACATAGCATTACCGTATAACACATAATCATTAACTAAATCTCTTACTAACATCTCAAATGGTTTATTACTAGCAGTTTCTATTTGTCTTATTCTTTCTATTATATACTTGTTTATCTCTTCATCGCTTGAATGTATATAAAAATCATGTCTAAACACTAATTCACGTATTTTAGATACTGCCCTATAAAAAGTACCGTTCCCTGTATATGCCTAGTATAGTTCAGCAAAATATGAATTATATACAAACGTGTTTGTATTATACTTATTCTTATTAGATATCCACTATAAACTATTCTTATTTTTCTTAAGGAAATAAGGAGATTTAGCTACTTTAATATCATAACTAGGTTGTTGTTCTTTATTATTCCTGAATATATCAAAGAATCCCACTCATATCAACTCCTTACATTAATTAACAGTAAATTGTTAACGTAAATCAGCATTCAACCGTTTCAATAAATTAAAGTAATCTTCATTCTTTGTAATCATACCAGCAAGTAAGTTGTTAAACATCTGTTTAACATCGTTATCTTTTATATCGTTGATATTCTAATTTTTATCAAACAATTTTTGTATTTGTTCGTATAAATCCTATATATCTTTATCAGTTAATAAATCTGTTATAGGTTTAATTGTTTCTCCTACAGGATATTTACCAGTATCTATAAATTCGTTTATATAACTTTGTATAGGTATTTCGTTCATAACTCTACCTTTTTGTATGTTATCAATAAGATTAGGATCGATTTTCTATGGTTCTATATTAAACGTTTTAGATACATAATCTTCTAGTTTATATTTAGATGGTTTAAGTTTAGTTACATCGAAATCTACATATGTGTAGTTAAAGAACTAATAACATTTCTTGAAATCTAATCCTTCTAGTTTTCTTAGTATATCCTCAGGTTTTTTAAGTAGTGATATGAGATTGTTTATTATACGTATAAGTTGTTCTATAATCATAAAGAAGTTTACTTCTCTAAACAACTCGTTCATATCGAAATATGTTTTCTATAACAAATCTAGTATCATATTAGCTACTTCTTGTAACTAGGTAAACTATTTATTAAAAAGGTCTCCAAACAGATGTATAAATGGTGTACATTCAGTACATAAATTAGATATAGACTGACTTACCATACGTACCTACTAATCATAATTCTTATCATCAGGCTATAATTCGTTCCACTACTTTACAACACGTTGTATAGCTTTTTCATAATCAGTTATATCTTCATCTACATCATCTCTAAGTTCAACTAGACTCTCTAGCTATTTAAAGAAATTACCATATTCCATATAGTTTAAAAAGTTTTTCATAGACTCTAATTTTAAACTCATATTTCTCATAACAACTGTACTAGCTAAACTCTATGTATCATCACATGTATAAAACACTTTTATAAGGTTCTCTATCTATGTTATAAAATCATCGAACTTGTTCTATATACCAGTATTAGTAATATTTTTAGACACAAAATCTAGTATTTGCCGTGAGAAGTATCCTACTATAGCCATTATAATAGATGTTGCTATAGACCCTATATTCATAGTCGATAGTTTAGGGAACTTTAAATCTTTAAACACTAGAAATATAGATAATACAGATTTAAGTGTAACTAAAAAGTCTAATACCCCTTGTATTTGTTCTCTATACTGTTCTGGATCAATTAACCATTCATTAAACTTTTCTAGTATAGAATTAAAATCGTCTACTTGACTATTAAAATATCGTTTAAACTGGTTAAAGAAATTAGGGTCAGTTAACTGTTTTTCTTTAATAGCTACATTGAGTAACTACTGATAATACTGCTAACAACATAGAAGTATTGTTAACCAGTCTACAGAATCTTCTACATACAAGTTTATAGTATTATCAAGGTTAGATATGAGGTTATCTAATTGACCAACTACATTAGATAGTTTTGTTGTATCAACTTTTTTAAGTGTTTGTACATCTTCTTCACTTATACCAGCTACAGATTTAAGGTCTATATTATCAAAGAACTTGTTTAAATTCTCATTATTTAGTGGCATTTTTCTTAACCTCACTTATAGAACGTAAAAGACTTCTAGACTTATCTTTTATATTCAAATGTACTAACCCACTTTTGCCATCTATAACTTTATCACTTATACTAGTAGTAAACTTAGTTATAACAGTTTGCTATTTAGGTAACAACTCTTTCTATTTAGTATGCAACTATCCATCATCATACTTAATTTTAAAACTTATATTAGACTATCCACCTCTATTTGTACTAGTAGACTTATCTTTTTTAAGTTGGTACTGTGGATATACATTATACAAAAACTGTGTAGGGAACTAAGAATAATCTTGTTTAAACGGGAAGTTGTTACCAGAATATGTTCTAAACAAATTAATCTATGCACCTATAAGTATAACTTTATATTCATCAGGTTCGTCTATAAACAAAAAACTCTTATCTATTTTAAAGAATGTAATTAGATGATTCAACATAGATGTAAAGTTACCCTATTGTGCTTGTTTAACTATACTTTTACCCTATACATAAAATACATCTTCTGGTAATCCAAAACTGTTATATGAATAATCTTTATTAAACTCATCATTATTTTTAGTATATGTACGACTATATGGATATAAATCAAACTATTCACTCATACTGTATGTTATAAGTTCTGTATATAACTTATAGTTTTTATCATACATCTGTAAAAACTATTTATTCTTCTCAACATTGAAATATGACGGTACATCAAACTAGTTGTCAGTAAACAAACTATCAATTAACTAGTTACCAGTGTTAACACCTCTTGAAACGCTATATATATTAGCTATACTTTCTAACAGTTTGTCATGCCCTTTCTTAGCAAACAAGTTATCTAACATATTAGCAGTAGCGTCAAGAGCTTTTCCAACAGCTGTACCTATACCTTTAACTAGAGTTGTTAAAGCGTTCCATGCGCCAGTTGCTAGTTTACTTATACCATCAGCTATCCAAGAAAATAATCCCATACAATCAACTCACTTTTTAGATATTACCTCTTCTGTATTCAGATAAAAATTGTTGTAACCCATAATCATCGCCTTTATAGTTCTTAAAGAATACAGTAACACCACAGAACATACTAGCATATTTTGTAGCTATTTTATACTAAAACAGTTCGCAGAAATATGTATATTTAATCCAGTCAAACGGATACCAACCAACAATTTTAACACTTTTAAGTTTATGTAAAAACCAGTTAAAGAATCGTTCTAATGGACCTAAAACAAAGAATATAAGTAAATAAGTTAAATCCCATCCTCTATCTTCAGTTATAATAAGTTTCCAAAACAGTTTATCTTTCCATGTACCACTATCAACACATTGTTCTAAATCAGGTACAGATAAATCTGTATAGTCATTAGAATAATCTTTATTACCATCAGAATATGTAAAGTTACTAAGCTTTTCCTATGTAGGCTATATATTTTCAACAACTTTAGTCTAAGCTATATAATCATCGTAATATATAGCATATGGAGACGCTTTATATCTTTTAGTTGATTGCTAAACAGTAGTATCAGGTGATAGTGCAGCATATGTACTTTCTAAATATCCTTTATCTTCTTCTACAGATACAACCTAACTATTACGTATATCGTCTAACTACTGTATAACTTCTTTGTCATGTATAGGGTCTAACAATACAATTTGGTCTGATAAACTATTATCAGCAGCTTTTTCTAACAACGTCTACTGTGATTCTATTATGTTGAGTCTGTCTAATAACTCATTTTCTATTGTATCTTTTACAGGTACTCTACTTTCTATACTGTCTTCTTTTTTAATTTCTTGTGAACTTTGTTTTAATTCAGATACACGTACAACTTGTTTAACTGATTTTTTAATTAACACAATTATCGTCTCCTTTGTAACTTTATATACGACCGTTTTCTAAACAATTCTTTTTTGTCTAATACACTTTTAGAATTGTAATTAATAGGTCTTAACTATTTACCTATAACAGCTTTTGATGCTTGTATACCTGTTTCAACAGCTTCATCGTATAACTATACATCAGTACCTTCAGGAGATAGTTTCCACATAAACAGTAACTATAACATAAACTATTCTAATGTATGTACATTACCTTTAGAATATCTAGGTACATTACCTTCTGATATATCTACTATTTCGTATTTTCTCATCTGGTCAATTAGTTTACCTCGTTTATCTAAACTTTTTGGTAACACTAATTTGTTCTATTCTAAATATCTAGATGTTATAGATACCATAAACGGTTTTGTCTTTTGTCTAATAATCTATCCAGAACTTAAGTTTAAATCAAAGTATCCATTAAAATCTACAGGTACAATCTTATATTTAAGACCAGATTCAGGATGTTCGTCAGCATATTTGTATAAATATTGTAACTGTGTATTACCATACCCTATATCAGTAGCTATAAATTTAGGATCGTATATTTTATTAAGTTCTATAAGTGCATTAACAGCGTTTATTTGTGTAAACCTCTCTGGTGATATAACAATGAAATTACACAGTTTAACTTTATCGTTTTCAATCTATTTAAGTACAACTATATGTACACCAGTATTACTTTCATTCCAGTCAACACCTATTGTATATATACCTCTTGGTATAGGTAAATCAAATGAATCTAAACTGTACTCTTCTATATTAGGATCAATAATCTTTGACGGAAACACGTTTTTATCAGTAGCAGTAAACTCAGCTAACACTTCACGTACATACTATTCATACGACGGTAACTAATCTCGCATCTGCTAATCTAGTTTTGGATTATACGTTTCTAGTTCTTGAAATCTGTAATGTATTTCTTTAACTGAAGGAGACTGTGTTAACTAATAAAAATAATCACCTTTATCACTAGGTGTAGACTAAGCTATAGTACATGTTTCTTGTTTAGCACCTGTAATAGGTGTAATAGTTTCAATAGCTTCTTTAGACATATACTATACTTCATCCATAACAATTAAATCAGCAGATTTACCTCTAGCCTAATCAGGATTACCAGTAGATTTACCTATAACAGACTATCCATTTAAAAATGTGAACTCATAGTCAGGTGCGGATTTATAATATTTGTTTCTACGTTGCGGTATCTATATAGATTTAAGTAATATACTTTCATTTATATAATTATTAATTTCTTTAAACAGATCTTTTACTTTAGAATCTGAATGTGCTAACAATAACACTTGTTTTTTTGGATTACACAACACATAATGCTATATAGCTACAGCTAAACTAACAGATTTACCTTGTTGTCTAGGAAGTCTTAATACTTTACTTCTAGACGTACATAACAATATCTCTTTTTGAAATTCTCTTAACTCTAAATCTAATTCGTATTTAGCAAATAACACTATATCTTCTTTCATCTATGCTATATATTCGTTCTCTGATTTTAACGAATACTGTTTCTTATCTTTACGTAACGGTGTACAATCTATTTCCCAGTCTAATTTCTTATTAATAGTATGATTATACACACAGTTCTAACACATATCCTATACTTCATAATTTACACCAAGTATTTGTTGCTAATATTTACGTTTATACTCTATACCAGGTTCTTCATCTTTCAAATCTAAACCTTTGTTTAGTAACATAAGAATCCTCCTTAATATCGATACATTACATATGGGTTCTTTATATTCTGTATAGTCTGCTATTGTTGTGTAACTATATACTAACTACTCATTTCTTGTAACTACATTTGTCTATACATAGACTTCTGCTAATTCTCGTCATACTAACTAGACACATCATGTAATACATCACGTTTTATCATATACGATTCTTGTCTATTTTCAGCTTCTTCTAATGCCATACCACGTTGTACAAATGGATCAAAAAATAATGATTTACCTACAGAATATAGTAACGAATATCCTACTTCTGACATCTCATATAACTATATTTTATTAATTGCTTGCTATGCATTAAACCCTCGTATTAACCGTTCACCCTATTTACGTTCTTCAACCTTTATACTAGGGTTTTTATACCATTGCTACACAGTTTGTTTAAAATCACGTTCCATCATCTTCCATTCTCTGTTCCTACCAAACATACCTATATTAGCTTTATTATACTGTCTTGGAAACGTCATGCCCTAATTTTTAAACTATTCTTGTAAACTAACACCTTTTGGTAATCCGTATACTGTACGTACTACTAAATTTTCATATATCTTATCAGTAACTTTACCTATACCAGGTATTGAAGATAAGAACGTTTTATTTGCATTAGGGTCTGCCATAACAGATTTCTATAACCGTTCAGCGGTATTTTCTATAGTACCAAAAATAGCAACTGAAGTACCCATTTTAAATAACGATTTAAACAATTTGGGTTTATCTTGCATATGTGGGTATTGTACTGTATACAAATATAAATCAGATGGCATACTATATCACCTTACAATGTTGTGTTATTTAACATACGTATTAATCTGTCTCTATAACTTACAGGTTGCTATGTATAATACTATGGGTTTCTATACTCTAAATTGTTAACTAGTCTAGGTTGAGAAACATATCTT
>Ga0208564_1000329_pt1 | contig 43608 bp, 44 predicted proteins | sample AD_UKC073_MetaG_FD_184439 | JGI IMG/M metagenome (GOLD analysis project Ga0208564, IMG submission 184439) | Active sludge microbial communities of municipal wastewater-treating anaerobic digesters from USA - AD_UKC073_MetaG (SPAdes) (version 2) | ecosystem: Engineered > Bioreactor > Anaerobic >... | reverse complement strand
TCGTGCGCCAGTGCCTTGAGCGGGGACACATAAAGTGTGTGGAGCCCCTCTGGCGGCACGGCACCCGCCAGCGCAGTGGGGCAGAAGTCGGCCAGGGTTGGCAGGAACCCGCCCAGCGTCTTTCCCGCCCCCGTGTCCGCGACCAGCAGGGCGTGGCGCCCCCTGGCGGCAACCTCCAGCATCTCCGCCTGGTGCCGCCGCACGGACCAGCCCCGCGCGGCGAACCATCCGGCCAGTTCGGGAGGAAGGGGGGCGCTGCTCACCGGGCCAATCTAGGGAGCCGAGGCCCCCGTGGCAAAGGCCATGCGGCTTGCCCCCCGCTCGCCGCCCTGCCATCAGGGGCCGAGATGCTTCCCGACTTGTCCGAATTGACCGGTATCGGCCTTGCGCTGGCGCTGGGCCTGCTGATCGGCCTTCAGCGCGGCTGGGTGCTGCGCGGGGAAAAACCGGGGAGCCGCTTCGCCGGGATCCGCACCTATGGCCTGCTGGGCCTGGCAGGCGGTATCGCCGGAGAGCTGCAGGCACGCGCAGCCGGCCTTGCTCTGGCGCTGGTGGCCGGCGCCGCGGTGCTGGTGGTGCTGGGTTACTGGCGCGCGACCCAGCGCAACGCATCGATCAGCGGGACCGCCAGCCTGACCGGGCTGCTGACCATGGCGTTCGGCTTCCTGGCCGCAAGCGGCGAGGCAGTCCTGGCCAGCGTGGCCACGGGGGTGACCGTCCTGGTCCTGTCGATGCGCGGCCCGCTGCATCACCTGCTGCGCCACATCGAAGAGCGCGAGATGATGGCGATCGCCCGGTTCGCGCTGATCGGGCTGGTGATCCTGCCCTTGCTGCCCGACACGCCCTTCGGACCCTATGGCGCCTGGCGACCGCGCCAGCTGTGGCTGGTGGTCGTGCTGGTCTCGGGCTTTTCGTTCACGGGCTATATCGCCGCCAAGTGGCTGGGGCCATCGCGCGGGGTTCTGGCGACTTCTGCCGCAGGTGCGCTGGTTTCCTCGACCGCCGTCACCGCCGCGCTTGCAGGCAAGCTGCGTGATGACCCCTCCACGGCCACCATCGCCAACGCCGGGATCGCGCTGGCGGGCGGGATCATGTTCCTTCGGGTGACGCTGCTGACCGGAGCCCTGGCCGGCTTTGCCTTGCCCGAACTCGTCAAGCTGACCATGCCGGGGATGGTCGCCAGCCTGGCCGCCGGTGCCTTCCTGCTGCGCCACGGCCGCACTGGAAACCTGCACGCGCCAGAGGAATTGAATCTGCGCAATCCCTTCGATGTTGGTCCGGCCCTGCTGCTGATGGTGCTGACCATGGCGCTTACCGCGCTCGCGCGATGGGTTCTGGCCAGCTACGGCGATGCCGGCCTGGCCACCGTGCTGGCCATTTCGGGCACGGTCGATGTCGATTCGGCGATCATCACCATGGGGAACCTGCCCCCCGGCACCCTGACAGCGCAGACCGCCGCGCTGGTGCTGATCCTGCCGGTCACGCTGAACACCCTGTTCAAGACGGCAACGGCACTCGGCCTTGCCGGCAGGCGCGCCTGGCCCGGGGCTGCGGCGATGCTGGGCAGCCTGGTGGTTACCGCCGCGGCCTTGCCGCTGGTCCTCTAGGTCCGGACCGCGAGCGCGGCCCCGGGCAGGCTGCGAGCCGCACCAGCGATCAGTGGCCGGCCTGCGGGCCCCGCTCCACCCCCGACAGCGCCAGCTGCTCGTCGATCTGGGCGATCAGCCGGTCGAGACCAGCCTCGGTTTCACTCTCGGCACGGGCCACCAGCACGTCCTGGGTGTTGGATGCGCGCAGCAGCCACCAGCCGTCGGCCGTGGAGACGCGCACGCCATCGATCCCGTTGACGTCCGCGCCAGCGGCGGCGAGCCGCGCCGCCACTTCGTCGACCACCGCGAACTTGCGGCTTTCATCGACCTGGAAGCGCATTTCCGGCGTGTTGCACAGCGCAGGCATCGCCGCGCGCAGCTCGGTCACCGACTTGCCCAGCCTGGCCGAGGCGGCGATCAGCCGGACTGCGGCATAGAGTGCGTCGTCGTAGCCATAATACTGGTGCGCGAAGAACACGTGCCCGCTCATCTCGCCGGCCAGCGGAGCGGAAAGCTCCTTCATTTTGGATTTAATAAGGCTGTGTCCGGTCTTCCACATAAGCGGATGTCCACCCAGCCTTTCGACCTGGTCGAATAGGGCGCTGGAAGCCTTCACATCCGCGATGATCGTGGATCCCGGCTCCATCGCAAGGAGGTCTTCGGCGTAGATCATGAGCAGCTGGTCGCCCCAGATCACGCGCCCTTCGCCGTCGATCGCGCCGATCCGGTCGCCATCGCCATCGAAAGCGATTCCGAAATCGAGCTTCTTTGCCGCGACCAGGGCCTTCAGATCGGCCAGATTCTTCTCCTCAGTGGGATCCGGATGATGGTTCGGGAACGTCCCATCCACTTGGGTGAAGAGCGTATGGTGTTCGCCAGGAAGCTTCTGGACCAGCAGTTCGAGCGCGGGGCCGGCGGCCCCATTGCCCGCGTCCCAGCCGATCCGGCGATCGGAGAGCTGATCCAGCCCGATCCCGGCCAGCCCTTCTACCAGGCGGTCGACATAAGTGCCGAGGATCTCGCGATGCTCGAACGCGCCCTGGCCGACCATCCAGTCCCCGGCGGCAGCGAGGCGGCCGAGCTCCTGGATATCCCCGCCAAAAAACGGGCGCCCCATGAATACCAGCTTGAAGCCATTGTAATTGGCGGGATTGTGGCTGCCAGTTATCTGAATGCCGCCCTGCACATCTTCCATTGAGGCTTCGGCGTAGTACAGCATCGGGGTTGGCCCCATGCCGACGCGAACCGCGTCCACGCCGCTGGCGTTGAGGCCTTCGACCAGGGCGGCCTCCAGTTCGGGAGAGCTCAGCCGGCCATCGTAGCCCACCGCCACCTTGGTGCCACCAGCACGGCGCAGCAGGGTCGCGAAACCGCGACCGATCGCATAGGCATCGGCATTGCCCAGGGTTTCGCCGATGATCCCGCGGATGTCATATTCGCGCAGCACGGTTGAGTGGAACTGGTGGCTGTTCATGGCTTCATCCGGTCCTTTCAAGCCGCGCCAGCAACAGGTCGCGCGCGGCATTGGCATCGTGCACCGCTTCGTTGCTGCCGCCCCGGTCCGGGTGGACCCGTGCGATCAGTCTACGATGGGCATCGACTATCTCCTCGCGCCTAGCCGAGCGGTTTACGCCCAGCAAGGCCCGAGCCTGGGCCTCGGCCTGCGAACGCTCTGATTTGGCCCACAATTGCCATGGCCACTGCCCGGTCAGGACCCGGCAGGCGATGGCCGCGAGCAGCAGGAGGGTGAGGAGCTTGCCCAAGGCCTGCTTCAACCCTGCGCCGCGGCCAACGGTTCCGGTCGCTGCAATGCGGGCACCGGCAGGTTGAGGCTGGCGAGCAGCGTGCGCAGTTCCTGGCGCGCGACGAGGTGGCTGGTGCCAAGCTCGCCAAGGTGCCCCTTGTCGAGCAGGGTCAGGCCCGAAGGGAACAACTCGCGATAGATCACGCGTTCCGACAGGCCGCCGGCGATGCGAAAGCCGACCCGCTTCGACAACTCGGTCAGCGCGCTGTCGAGCCGGCGCATGTTGCGCGCCTCGGTATGCTGAGTGCGGTTGCGCACCACCACCCAGTCCATTTCCCGCCGCTGTTCGCGGATCGTGGCCATCGCGCGCTTCTTGCGCGCTTCCCAGATCAGTTCCGCGTAGAACGACAGGCGGCGGACCTTGAAGGTTTCGGCATCGACCTGGCCGATCAGGTCGAAGTCGACGAAACTGTCGTTGAGCGGGGTGACCAGGGTATCGGCCGAGGTTGCAACGTGGCGCGCCAGGAGATCATCGCGGCCCGGGGTGTCGAAGACCAGGAAATCGGCCTGCTGCCCCAGTTCGCTGGTCAACTGGTCCAACCCTTCGCTGCTTTCGCCTTCGTAGACGGCGAATTTGGCGCTCGGCAGCACGATGCCGCGGCGGCGCATGGTTTCTGCGCGGTTCTCGAAATAGCGGTGCAGCGTGCGCTGGCGCGGATCAAGGTCGATCGCGGCCACGCGCGCGCCCTGATAGGCAAGGGCGATGGCCACGTGGACGGCCGTGGTGGACTTGCCCGTCCCCCCCTTTTCGTTGGCGAAGACGATGCGATGCGGGACAGGTTGCGCGGACACTGGAGCTGGGTGGCTTTCGTTTGCTGGTTGCTGGGTGCTGCAATGCAGCGCTAGGGCGGGCGCAAGGGCCAACCGGTCCGTAATTCTATCCGAGGGGGAATGCCGGTGCAAACTTTGACGCAGCTTGATCCACTGCGCCGTGCCTTGGCGGGGCTGCGCGTGCGCGGACCGGTCGCCCTCGTCCCCACCATGGGTGCGCTGCACGAAGGCCACCTGACGCTGGTGCGCGAGGCGCGGCGCCATGCGGCAAGCGTGGTGGTGTCGATCTTCGTCAACCCGCGCCAGTTCGGCCCAAACGAGGACCTGGGCCGCTATCCGCGCCAGTTGGCGGCGGATTCCGCGCTGCTCGAACACGAAGGGGTGGAACTGCTCTGGGCCCCGGCGGTGGAGGCGATGTATCCCGCAGGCTATGCCACCTCGATCAGCGTTTCGGGCGTGAGCGACGGGCTGTGCGGCGCGGCACGCCCGGGCCATTTCGACGGGGTGGCGACCGTGGTCTGCAAGCTGTTCAACCAGGTCGCCCCGGACATGGCCTTCTTCGGGGAAAAGGACTGGCAGCAGCTCGCCGTTATCCGCCGCATGGCCCGTGACCTTGATCTGCAGGCGCCCGCTGCCTCGGCAATCCACGGCGTGGCCACGGTGCGCGAGGCGGACGGGCTGGCGCTTTCGTCGCGCAACGCCTTCCTGGATCCCGCCCAGCGCGCCCAGGCGGCCTGCCTGCCCCGTGCGATGCGCGAGGCAGTGGCTGCGGTTCGCAGCGGAGCAAGCCATGACTTGGCGAAGGCGGCGCTGGTGGATCAGCTGCTCCAGGGCGGCTTTTCCTCGGTCGATTACGCCGAGTTTCGCGACGCGGACACGCTGGCGCCGATCGGTCCGGGCGAGCGCGGCAATCTGCGGCTGTTCGTGGCGGCTCGGATCGGCGGAACCCGGCTGATCGACAACATCGCGGTTGAGGCAGATTGAGCCGCCGGATTGGCGGAAATATGCAAGACACTCCCCGCAGAGGGATCTAGCTTCCGGTCTGGACAGCTGCGCCGTGTGCGGCGCTTGTGACAAACGACAGGGAGCTTAATTCGATGCGAAAGACTATCGCCGGTGCGCTGGCGCTGGCCATGGCCCTTACTTCCATGCCGGCCCTGGCCAAGGAAAAAGGGTCTTCCGGGCGCCAGGCCCAAGCCAAGGGCACGCGCGAGATTCCGCGCTGCACCCGCAATCTTGGCGCGATCGCGATTGTCGAGCCGGACAACCAGTGGTGGCGCGAATACAACCTGGGCAGCCCCGAGGCGATCCTCAAGATCTTCGTCCAGCAGTCGCGCTGCTTCACCATCGTTAATCGCGGCCGCTCGATGCAGAGCCGGGCGATGGAGCGTGCCATGGCCGATCAGGGCGAACTGCAGGCAGGCTCCAACCTGGGTCGCGGGCAGGTCAAGGCGGCGGACTACTTCCTTGAACCGAACATCGTCAGCGCCAATCGCAATTCGGGCGGCAATGCGCTGGGCGGTGTGCTCGGCGGAATTGGGGGTGGCCTGTTCGGCCGCGGGGCCGGCGCACTGCTGGGCGGCATCAACATCAAGAAGGGCGAGGCCAACGTGACCCTTTCGGTGGTCGATGCCCGTACCACCGAAGAGAAGGCGCTGGTCGAAGGCTATTACCGCAAGTCGGACCTTGGCTGGGGGGCGGGCGGCGGCCTGTTCAGCGGGGGCACCTTCGCTGCTGCTGGTGCAGGCGGTTACCAGGACACGGCGATCGGCCAGATCATCGTGCTGGCCTATCTCGACGCCTATACCAAGATGGTCACCGACCTGGGCGGCCTGCCCGAGAATGCCGCCGAGGCCGCGCCCGAAGCCAAGTAACCAATCCCGACGGGGGGATCGGGGCGGATCTGCAGGGGGCAGGTCCGCCCCTTTTTGCAGGCTGCCCCCCCGGTTGTTCCAGCCCGGACGGTTCCGACCCGACCCAGGCGATCGCCATGGAAAAGGCCCCCTGCGCGATGCGCCGGGGGCCTTTTTGCTAGTACCTCCAAGAGGGAGGAAGGGCTCAGTGGCCCTTCTTCTCCGCCCAGATGTTGCGGTAGGACATATAGGCCAGAACCGTGGCGAAGAGCAGGAAGCCCATCCACCAGGCACCGGTCTGATGGCGCTTTTCAAGCTCGGGCTGGGCCGTCCAGACCAGGAACGCGGCAACGTCCGTCGACATCTGGTCAACCGTCGCCTTGGTGCCGTCGTCGAAGGTCACCTGGCCCTCGCTGGCCAGCGGAGCCGGCATGGAGAGGTTGAGGTTGGCGAAATAGGGGTTGAAGTAGAGCCCCTCGCCCGGCTGGTTCGCCTTGGGCAGCGATTCACCAGCAGCGTTCTTGTAGGTCGCCGGATCGGCATAGCCGGTCAGCAGCGAGTGGATATAGCCCGCGCCGCCGTGCCGCGCCTTGGTGATCAGCGACAGGTCGGGCGGAACGCCCTTGCCGGCATAGGCCACGGTCGGGAAGCGGTCCGCCGGAACGCCCGGACGGTCCTTGACCTCGCCGGTCAGCGGATCCTTGGCGGTGACCGTGAACTTGGCGGCGATCGTCTTGACCTGGGCCTCGTTGTAGCCAAGCGCCTTGAGGTCGCGGAAGGCGACGTGCTTGATCGAGTGGCAGGCCGCGCAGACTTCCGAATAGACCTTGAAGCCGCGCTGCAGCTGGGCCTTGTCGTACTTGCCGAACCAGCCATTGCTGGACAGCGCCAGATGCTCGGGCTTCAGGTGGAACCGCGCCTCGGCGGTCTTGGCCGGAGGTTCGGTGATGTAGCTGTAGGCGCCCGTTCCGAAGGCCAGCAGCAGCGCGAGCGAGAAGAACGCGCCGATCAGGATGGAGAAGATGCGGATCATGGGTTTGCTCTTTCCTTCAGCCCGGGGTCAGCCGTTGCCGCCCAGCTTGGCCGACTCGTCGGTGCCAAGCACGGCTTCGGTGATCGAATAGGGCAGCGGATCGGGCCGCTCGATCGAGGACACAACCGGCACGATCACGAAGAAGTGCAGGAAGTAGTACAGCGAAGCGATCTGGCTGATCATCACGAACGGTTCTTCGGCCGGGGCGCCGCCGCAATAGGCAAGCACAGCCACGTCCAGCACCAGCACCCAGAAGAACTTGCGATAGAGCGGGCGATAGTTGGCCGAACGGACCGGCGAACGGTCGAGCCAGGGCAGGAAGAACCATACCAGGATCGCCGAGAACATCGCCAGCACGCCCATCAGCTTGGCCGGGACGATCAGGAAGTCGACCGTGAAGGCGCGCAGGATCGCGTAGAACGGCCAGAAGTACCATTCCGGAACGATGTGCGCCGGCGTCTGCATCGGGTTCGCCGGGATGTAGTTGTCCGGGTGGCCCAGGGCGTTCGGCATGAAGAACACGAAGGCGCTGTAGATCAGCATGAACAGGCCGATCGTCCAGCCATCCTTGCCCACGAAGTAGGGGAAGAACGGCACGGTGTCGCTTTCGCTCTTCACTTCGACGCCGGTCGGGTTCGACGAACCCGGGATGTGCAGCGCCCAGACGTGGAGGATCACCACGCCGAGGATCACGAATGGCAGCAGGAAGTGCAGCGAGAAGAAGCGGTTGAGCGTGGCATTGTCGGGCGAGAATCCGCCCAGCAGCCATTCGCGCAGCGGATCGCCGACCAGCGGGATCGCGCTGAACAGGCCGGTGATGACCTGGGCGCCCCAGAAGCTCATCTGGCCCCACGGCAACACGTAGCCCATGAAGGCAGTGGCCATCATCAGCAGGAAGATCACGACGCCGAGCAGCCAGATCATCTCACGCGGGGCCTTGTACGAACCGTAGTAGAAGCCGCGGAAGATGTGGGCATAGACCACGACGAAGAAGGCCGAGGCGCCGTTGGCGTGGCCATAGCGCAGCATCCAGCCCCAGTTGACGTCGCGCATGATGTGCTCGGTCGAATCGAAGGCCACCTTGGTGTCGCCGCCGTAGTGCATCGCGAGGACCACGCCGGAGACGATCTGGATCATCAGGCACAGGCCGGCGAGGAACCCGAAGTTCCACATGTAGTTGAGGTTGCGGGGCACTTCGTACCCGCCGCCAACCGCGCCGTAGACCAGCCGCGGAAGCGGCAGCTTTTCGTCAAGCCAGACCATCAGCGGGTGGCTGGGCGTATATTCCTTGGACCAGGGAAAGCTCATGATGGTCTACCTCAGCCGATCTTGACGACAGTGTCGGAGGTGAATTCGTACTCCGGAACCACCAGGTTCTTCGGAGCGGGGCCTTTGCGGATGCGCGCAGCCGTGTCGTAGTGCGAGCCGTGGCAGGGGCAGAAGTAGCCACCGAACTCACCCTTCACCTCGCCTTCGCCGGCGCCCAGCGGCACGCAGCCCAGGTGGGTGCAGACGCCCATGGTGATCAGCCAGTTCTCGTGGCCTTCCTTGGTGCGCTCGGCCAGGGTCTGCGGATCGCGCAGGCTGGCAACGTCAACCTTGTTCGCCTCGGCGATCTCGGCCGGCGTCAGGTTGCGGACGAACAGCGGCTGCTTGCGGAAGATCGCCTTGATCGCCTGGCCGGGTTCGACCTGCGAGAGATCGACTTCGGTCGAGCTTTCGGCCAGCACGTCGGCAGAGGCCGACATCTGGCTGACCAGCGGATAGACGACGGCGATGCCGCCGACGCCCGCCGCGCTCACTGCGGCGATGTTGATGAAATCGCGCCGCCGCACACCCTCGCCGCCGGTAGCGGCCGGAGTGTCGGTGCCAGCATCATGTGCCATGGTCGAACCAATCCTGTCTCAACTGGCCTTCCGTTGATGCCGCTGCCGCGGCCGGAAAACCATCCTGTTTCCTGTGCTCAGGAAGCCCCTTCACCAACCGCCCTGCAGCGGGCACGGCCCACCACGCCTGACGGTTTGGCGCGCCTGATAGACGCGAAGGGCCCCGCTGCCAACTGCCAATTTGCACGTTTTGCCGCACCGCGCAAAAGCGGCTTATCCCGCCCCGATCAGGGCGATCTGCCGGCCATAGTCGGGCTCCGCCAGATGGGTCGCGCGGCGGAACGAATAGAACCGCGCCGGGTCAGCATAGGTATCGAGGCCAAGCCGTTCGACCCCGCCGATTCCCGCCTGAACCAGCCGATGGGCGACATAGGCCTCGAGGTCGAACTGCCAATGTCCCGGCTTGCCCGGGGCGAAGAACCGCCGGTTGGCCGGATCCTCCCTTGCAAAGCGATCGGCAAAGCCCTCGTCCACCTCGTAGCTGACCTGGGCAATGCAGGGGCCAATGGCGCCGACGATCCGCTCGCGCCGCGCGCCAAGCGCCTCCATCGCGGTCAGGGTGGCATCGGTCACCCCCGCGACCGCACCCTTCCAGCCGGCATGGGCCGCGCCCACCACCCCTGCCGCAGGGTCGGCCAGCAGGACCGGGGCGCAATCGGCGGTGACAATGCCCAGCAGCAGACCGGGGCGGTCGGTGACCAGCGCATCGGCGCGCGGCCGCTCGGCATCGCTCCACGGCTCGGCCACGGTCACGCAATCGGCCGAATGGACCTGGTAGACGCTGACCAGCCGCGCGCCTGGCCGCACCGCTTCGACCGCGATTGCCCGGTTCCGGGCCACCGCCGCATCGGCATCGCCGCTGCCAAGGCCAGCGTTAAGCCCGGCGACGGCGCCCACCGACACTCCGCCGCGCCGGCCGAGGAAGCCGTGCGGGACGGCGGCCAGCAGGCCCGAACGGATGACCTCAGCCAAGGCTCTTGCTCACTTGCTCGAAAGTGTCGCGCGACAGTTTCGGTGCCGCCGCGATCCGCTCCAGCTCACTGCGCATCAGCGCGGCGCGCGCCGGTTCGATCCGCCGCCAGCGCCCCAGCGGAGCGACGAACCGCGCCGCCGTCTGCGCATTGAGCGGGTCGAGCGCGAGGATCAGGTCGGCAATGGTCCGGTAACCCGCCCCGCTCGCATCGTGAAACGCGCCGGGGTTCACTGCCATCGCCATGTAGAGCGCCCGTACCCGGTTGGGGTTGTGGAGCGTGAAATCGGGATGGGCGGCGAGCGCTGAGACATGGTCCAGCACGCGCGGATGAAGCGAGCCGGCCTGAAGCGAGAACCACTTGTCGATCACCAGCGGATTGTCCGCATGGCGCGCGTGGAACGCCGCCAGGCGGTCTTCCCGCGCCGGGGTATCGAGCCCCGCCAGCACCATCAGCGCGCTCTGCCGGTCGGTCATGTTGTCCGCCGCGTCGAACTGCGCGGCGGCCATGGTCGCGGCCCGCTGAGGTACGCCGGCGGCGAGGTAGACCAGCGCCTGGGCCTTGAGCTTGCGGCTGCCGCGCGCTGCGGCCGACAGGCTGTAGGGCACGGCGCTGGCACGGGTGTGCAGTGCGGTCAGCTGCTCCTGCAATTCCCGGCCCAGCCACGCCTTCAGCCCCTCGCGCTCGGCGCGGATCGCGCCGGGATCGGCGGATGCGAACTGTTCCGCGAGGTAGGCCTCGGAGGGCAGCACCAGCAATTCGCCGCGCATCAGGTCGTCCAGCGCCGGGTCGGCGATCACCGCCGCCAGCGCGCGCCCGATCGCCTCGCGCCCGGTGCCCCGCTCCGCCTCGCACAGCATGCCCCCGCCGATCGCGGCGACGAGGTGCTGGACGACCAGCTGCTGCAACGCCTCGTATCGGGCGAAGGGATCGTCGTCATGCGCGGCCAGGAAGACCAGGTCGGACTGCGACAGGCCCGCATCGACCGCGATCGGCGCCGAGAAGCCGCGACCCAGCGACAGGACAGGGCGGCTGGCGAATCCACCAAACCTCAACTCGACTTGAGGTTGGTTCAACGTAACCATTTGTTCACCATGATGTTTCCCGGTTTCCCGGTCGAACAGGGCGAGGCGCAGCGGAATCACCATCGGCTGCTTGACCGGCTGACCCGGCGTGGGCGGAACCGTCTGCGAGAGGGTCAAAGTGGCCGTATCGCCGCTGTGATCCAGCCGCGCGGTGACCTGCGGGGTGCCCGCCTGGCTGTACCACAGCCGGAACTGGCCAAGATCGAGGTCCGCGCCCTCCTCCATCGCCCGGACGAAATCCTCGCAGGTCGCGGCCTCGCCATCGTGGCGCGCGAAATAGAGATCGGTGCCCCGGCGGAACCGCTCCGGCCCGGCCAGCGTGCGCATCATCCGGATCACCTCGGCGCCCTTGTTGTAGACGGTCGCGGTGTAGAAGTTGGAAATCTCCTGGTAGCTGTCCGGCCGGATCGGATGGGCCAGCGGCCCCGAATCCTCGGGGAACTGGGCCGAGCGCAGCACCCGCACGTCCTCGATCCGCTTGACCGCTTCGGACCCCATATCCGCGCTGAACATCTGGTCGCGCAGCACGGTGAAGCCTTCCTTGAGGCTGAGCTGGAACCAGTCGCGGCAAGTGACGCGGTTGCCCGACCAGTTGTGGAAGTATTCGTGGGCGACCACGCCTTCGATCCCGTCATAATCCATGTCGGTCGCGGTGTCGGGATCGGCGAGGACGTAGCGGGTGTTGAAGACGTTGAGGCCCTTGTTCTCCATCGCCCCCATGTTGAAATCCGACACGGCGACGATGTTGAACAGGTCAAGGTCGTATTCGCGCCCGAACACCTCCTCGTCCCACTTCATCGAGGCCTTGAGCGCCTGCATGGCATGGTGGGTGCGGTCCTGATCCCCTTCGCGCACCCAGATGTTGAGCGCGACCTTGCGGCCCGAGCAGGTGGTGAAACTGTCCGAATTGGCGACGAGATCGCCCGCGACCAGCGCGAACAGATAGCTCGGCTTGGGCCAGGGATCGTGCCATTCCGCCCAGTGCGAGCCGTCCGCGCCCTCGCCGCTGGCCGTGCAATTGCCGTTGGAGAGCAGCACCGGGAACTGCGCCTTCGGCCCGCTCATCCGCACCGAATAGACGGAAAGCACGTCCGGCCGGTCGGGGAAGAAGGTGATGCGGCGGAAACCCTCGGCCTCGCACTGGGTGCAGAGCATCCCGCTGGAGGCGTAGAGCCCCATCAGCTGGCTGTTCGCCGCCGGGTTGATCGCCGTTTCGACCGCCACCTCGTGCGCTTCGCCGGGCAGGTCGACCAGCAGGTCGTCGCCATCCATCCGCCAGGCGTTGGTGATCTGGCCGTCGACTCGCACCGCTTCGGCGCTCAGCCCGTCACCCTTCAGCCGCAGCACCGTGCTGGTAGCGGCGGCAGGGTTGCGCTGGACCGACAAGCGCGCGGAAACCCGCGTGGATTCGAGGCCGAGTGCGAAATCGAGCGCCACTTGCGGCACCAGCCATTCGGGCGGCGAATAGTCCTCGCGGCGGATCACGGGGGGCGGGGCTTCGGGGGTCGCTTGGATATCCATGGCTCCATTCTAGACAAGCCGCTTCCGATTGCCAGCCGCGCGGGTTAGGAAGCCGCCATGCGGCGATGCTTCATTTTCGGGCTGGGCTATAGTGCCGGGCGGATTGCCGCCGCGCTGGAGGCGCGGGGGTGGGAGGTCATTTCGACCGGACGGGCGGGGACTCTGTCGTTCGATGATGCGGCCAATGTCCGCCTGGCCCTGACGGGCGCCGATGCGGTCCTAAGCTCGGTCCCGCCCTCGGCTGACGGTGACCCGGTGCTAGCCACCTATGGCGCGGACATCGCGGCTCACAAGGTGGTCTATCTGTCCTCTACGGGGGTCTACGGGGACACAGGCGGCGCCTGGGTCGACGAAACCGCGCCCACCGGCACCGGACGCCGCACCGCGCGCGCCGAAGCCGATGCTTCATGGCTGGAACGCGGCGCGCGGGTGCTGCGCCTGCCGGGGATTTACGGTCCGGGTCGCTCCGCGCTCGACCGGGTGCGCGAGGGCAAGGCCCACAGGATCGACCTGCCAGCACAGGTGTTCAGCCGGGTCCATGTGGACGACATCGTCAGCGGGGCCGTTGCCGCGTTCGACGCGCCGCCGGGGGCCTACAACCTGGCTGACGACGAGCCGACCAGCCAGAACGCGGTGATCGAGGAGGCTTGCCGCCTGCTCGGGCTGGAACCGCCGCCGCTGCAATCGCTGGACGAGGCCGGGCTCTCCCCGATGGCGCGGGGGTTCTATGCCGAGAACCGGCGGGTGGCGAACGGCAAGGCCCGGCGGGTGCTGGGCTGGCGCCCGCGCTTCCCGAACTACCGCGAGGGGCTGCGCGCGATCCTGGCCGGGGATGGCTAGGCGCTAGGCCTCGCGCCGCTTCGACAGGGCGATGAGCAGGCCGGTCATGGCCAGGGCCGCGCCGCCGGCGGCCAGGGCGGTCCAGCGATAGCCTTCAAACAGGGTGGACAGCGTCATCGCCACCACCGGCACGGCCACCCCGTTATAGGCTGCCTTGCCCGGCCCCCAGTCGCGGATCAGCGCAAAATAGAGCGGGAAAGTGAAGACCGAGCCGACGATCGCAAGGTAGAACAGTCCCGCCAGATGGCGCGGGCTGGAATCGAACACCGGCGGTCCGGCCGTGGCCAGCGCGAAGACCCCGTCGGCGATCGCCCCGGCGACCATCGCCCAGGCGATCAGCACGACCACGCTCTGCCGCCGCGCGAGATCGGTTGCCTGGAGGACATTGGCGCTGGAGGCGCAGAGCAGGGCGGCGGCGGTCAGCGCAACGCCGACCAGCACTTCCTCCGCCCCCGCCGGAGCAGCGCGGTATTCGTGGAGCAGCAGCAGGGCGATGCCGCCGAGCGCCACCACCGTCCCGGCCACGAACCGGGCGTTGACCCGCGCGCCGACGAAAATTCGCGCCAGCACCGCATTGGGCACCAGCAGCAGGGCAAAGATCACCGCGACCAGGCCGGATGTGATGTGCTGTTCGGCCCGGTAGACCAGCTGGAAATTGCCGAAGAACTGGAACAGGCCGACCGGCACCGCCAGCATCATCCCCTCACGCGAGAGCAGCAGCTTTTCGCGCCGCACTGCCGCGAGCACGAACATCCCCGCCGCCGCGATCATGAACCGCCAGGTCACGGCCCAGCCCGGCGGCACGGCGCTGACCTGGTCCTTGATCACCAGCCAGGTCGAACCCCAGATCAGCGCGACCAGGATGAAGGCGGCCAGCGCCCGGCTCTGCGACTGGGCGGGGACGACCGGCGGCGAGGACTCCGTCGCCGCCGTCACAGCGCGCGAATCGCGCTGGCAAGGCGCAGGACCTGCGCCGGGTCGCTGTTCCAGGCGGTGACCAGCCGGGCGGCCTCCGGCCCCCAGTCATAGAACGAGAAGCCCTGCGCGCGCAGCGCCTCGCGCTCCGCCGCAGTGGCTTTCAGGAAGATCTCGTTCGCCTCGACCGGGTGGAGCAGCCGGTCCCCGGCCGCCACGGCGATTTCCCGCGCGGCGGCATTGGCGGCGCGGGCGTTCTCCAGCCAGAGGCCGTCTTCGAGCATGGCGAGGATCTGCGCGGCAAGGAACCGGCCCTTCGATTGCAGATGCCCGGCGCGCTTGCGCCGCAGGCGGGCAAGATCGGCCAGGCCGGAATCGAAGAATACCAGCGCCTCGGCCCCCAGCCCGCCGTTCTTGACGCAGCCGAACGACAGGGCATCGGCTCCGGCGCAGGCTTCCCACGGGGTGCAGCCAAGGTGCGCCACGGCATTGCCGAAACGCGCGCCGTCGACGTGCAGCTTCAGCCCGCGTTCCCGCGCGAAGCCGGCCAGCGCCGCCATCTCGGCGGGCGTGTAGCAGCGTCCGTATTCGCTTGCCTGGGTGACCGACAGGGCGTGGGCCTGGACCTGGTGGATGTCGCCGCGAATCGCATCAAGCACCGCCGCAACCCCGGCGGGATCGAGCTTTGCCCCCTCCCCTTCGGCCAGCAGCAGCTTGGCGCCATGAGTATAAAAACCGGGCGCGCCGCATTCGTCCGTCTCGATATGCGCCTCGCGGTGGCAGACCACGCCGCCATGCGGCGGCACCAGCGTCGCCAGCGCCAGGCAGTTGGCAGCGGTGCCCGTCGCCACCCACAGCACCGCGCAGTCGCGCCCGAACAAGTCGGCAAAGGCCGAATCGAGCCTCTGGCTCAGCGCATCGTTGTCATAGGGCGCATCGGGGGCGTCGGCCGCCTGCATCGCGCGCCAGATCGCGGGATGGACCGCTGCGGCATTGTCGGAAAGGAACTGCATCGCCATCTTGCATGGTGAAGGGGCCGTGCCCCGTCAAGCGAGAGGCCATTTTGCCCGAGGGAGCGCGCCGCCGATGACCGAGGTTACCATCACCCGCCATGGCACTGCCGATGCCGGGGAATATCACGCCCACTTGCCGGGCGAACGCGCGATCGGCCGTCTTACCTGGGTCCGGCGCGGCACGGCACGCGCGGCGGAGCATACCCTGGTCCCCACCGAGATCGGCGGGCGCGGCGTGGCGGCGCGGCTGGTGGAAGCCCTGATCGAGGATGCCCGGACGCAGGGCTTCACCATCGATCCGGTCTGTTCCTATGTCGAGGCGCTGTTCCGCCGCCATCCCGAATGGGCCGACCTGCGCGCACAGCCTTAACGGAACCGCCTGACGCGGAAACCGCATCCGCTCACCCTGTCCGGCAAGCCGGAATTAGCCGTTCGGGCCCCATCTGCACCCGCGACCGGGGAATTCCATGCAGCAAGCCGGGTAGATGGAGGATCCATGCGGTACGTGTTCATCGCAGTCGCGGCGCTGGCAGCCGTGCTGGTCTGGCTCGACCAGTCGAGCGACGGACGGCAGGTCCGCCGCCACATGATGGACCATCCCGGGGCGCCAGCGGGGCCGGACTGAGGACTGGTGCTTAGGGTCCTGACCCTGGCTGCGCGCCGGGCCGAATCACCCAGGCCCCCGCAAGCGGCACGGCCCCGCGCAAGCGGAGCACTCACTATCGGGGATCGGGGGGAGCCGCGCAAAAGGCGGAGGAATGGTGCTGCTGGGGAGGATTGAACTCCCGACCTCACCCTTACCAAGGGTGCGCTCTACCACTGAGCTACAGCAGCAGCTGTTTCCTGGCCGGCACGAAGCGCCCCGGCAGGCGCGGGCTATTGGTCTGCACCGGATCGATTGTCAAGCGAGGCTTGAGCTTTCGTTGCGCCGAGGCCAAGGAATCTTGCATGAGCACTGCAACGGGCAAGGATCGAAGCGCGGTTTCGCGCGAGGAACGGCTGGCCGCCAAGCTGCGCGAGAACCTGCGCCGCCGCAAGCAGCAGGCCCGCGCGCAGGGATCACGGGAAGGTGACAATGAAGCGCCAGCTACGGACCCGCTTGCCCTTCCCAAAGACGGGGTGAGCCGCTAGGCGCAGCACGTCCGATACAGGGGAGCATCAAGTGCCGCGTCTGATTCTCGTTCGCCACGGCCAAAGCCAGTGGAACCTTGAAAACCGCTTCACCGGCTGGTGGGATGTCGACCTGACCCCCAAGGGCGAGGAAGAGGCCCGCGCCGCGGGCGCGCTGCTGCGCGACAAGGGCATGCTGCCGACCGTTGCCTTCACCAGCTTCCAGACCCGCGCGATTCGGACCCTGCATTTCGCACTGGAAGCCGCCGGGCGGCTGTGGATCCCCGAAACCAAGGACTGGCGCCTGAACGAGCGTCACTATGGCGGGCTGACCGGGCTGGACAAGGCCGAGACTGCGGCGAAGCACGGCGACGAACAGGTCAAGATCTGGCGCCGCAGTTTTGACACCCCGCCGCCGGTGCTGGATTCCGGCAGCGAGTTCGATCTGGGCAAGGATCCGCGCTATGCCGGGATCGCCATCCCCTCGACCGAAAGCCTCAAGGACACGATCGCCCGCGTCCTGCCCTATTACGAATCGGCCATCGTCCCCGCGCTGAAGGCGGGCGAGACGGTGCTGGTCGCCGCCCACGGCAATTCGCTGCGCGCGCTGGTGAAGCACCTGTCGGGCATTTCCGATGCCGAGATCACCGGCCTGGAAATCCCGACCGGCCAGCCGATCGTCTACGAACTCGATGACACCCTCGCCGCGCTTGAGCGGTACTATCTTTCGGAGCGGTAAGGTGAGCCAGCCTCACGTCGCGATCGTCATGGGCAGCCAGTCCGACTGGGCGACGATGCGCTGCGCGGCCGAAGCGCTCGACAAGCTGGGCGTGCCCTATGACGCACGCATCGTCTCGGCCCACCGCACTCCGGCGCGGCTGGTGGAATTCGCGCGGACCGCGGCGGACGAGGGCTTTCGCGTGATCATCGCCGGGGCGGGCGGTGCGGCGCACCTGCCGGGCATGGTGGCCAGCATGACCCACCTGCCGGTGCTGGGCGTGCCGGTCCAGTCCCGGGCATTGTCGGGGCAGGACAGCCTGCTCTCGATCGTCCAGATGCCCGCCGGGATCCCGGTCGGCACTCTGGCCATCGGTGAGGCCGGGGCGACCAATGCTGGCCTGCTCGCCGCCTCGATCCTCGCCCTTCAGGACGAGGCGCTGGGCGAACGGCTGAAGGACTTCCGCGCCGCGCAGACCGCCAGCGTTGCCGAGCGGCCGAGCTGAGCCGGTGATTCCCCCGGGCGAGACCATCGGCATCCTCGGCGGCGGCCAGCTTGGCCGGATGATCGCCATGGCCGCAGCGCAGCTGGGCTACCGCTGCCACGTCTTCGCGCCCGAGGCGGATTCGATCGCCGCCGAGGTCTGCGCGCAGTTCACCTGCGCCCGCTATGACGACCGCGCCGCGCTGTCCGCCTTTGCCGCTGACTGCGCCGTGGTGACCTACGAGTTCGAGAACGTACCGGTCGCGCCGCTGGCAGCCATCGCTCCGGTGCCGCTGCTGCCGGGCGCGCGGGCGCTGGAAGTGGCGCAGGACCGGGTCAGCGAAAAGCGCTTCGTCGAAGGACTGGGCGGACGGCCCGCGCCGTGGCTTGCCGTCGATACGACCGAAGACCTTACCCGCGCGCTGGACACCATCGGCTCGCCCGGCATCCTCAAGACCCGCCGCGAAGGCTATGACGGCAAGGGCCAGTGGCGGATCATGGCCGACCATGACGCGGAAGGCATCGTCATCGGCGACCAGCCGCTGGTCTACGAAGGCTTCATCCACTTCTCGGCAGAGTTCAGCGTGATCCTGTGCCGGGGTGCGGACGGCGGCATCGTGTTCTGGGACAGCGCCGAAAACGTCCATGAAGGCGGGATTCTCGCCCGCTCCACCCTGCCCGCCTCGGACATGGTGCGCCAGCAGGTGCCCGCCGCGCGCGAACTGGCCGCGCGGGTGGCCGATGCGCTGGGCCATGTCGGGGTGCTGACGCTGGAATTCTTCGCGACGCATGAAGGCCCCGTGTTCAACGAGATGGCCCCGCGCGTCCACAATTCCGGGCACTGGACCATCGAGGGCGCCTTCACCAGCCAGTTCGAGAACCACGTCCGCGCGATCTGCGGGCTGCCGCTGGGCGACACGGCGATGGCCGCCAGCGCGGTGGAAATGAAGAACCTGATCGGGAGCGACGCGCACGACTGGGCGCAGATCCTGGCCGATCCGCGCAACCACCTGCACCTCTACGGCAAGGCCGCCGCGCGCCCCGGGCGCAAGATGGGCCACGTTACCCGGCTGGAGCTGTGAAGCGCCCCTCGCTCGTGCTGGTGGTGGCCGTGGCCGACAACGGGGTGATCGGCGCGGGCGGGGCCATGCCCTGGCACATCTCCGCCGATTTCCGCCGGGTCAAGGCGCTGACCATGGGCAAGCCGCTGGTAATGGGCCGCAAGACCTTCGATTCGCTGCCCGGCATCCTTCCGGGGCGGCGCCACATTGTCATCACCCGCGATGGCGCCTGGGAAGCCGAGGGCGCGGAGCGCGCGGGATCGCTGGGCGAGGCGCTGGCACTCGCCAATGCGCCGGAGATCATCATATTCGGCGGCGCGCAGATCTATGCCGAGGCGCTGCCGATCGCCGGCCGGATCGAGCTGACCGAAGTCCACGCACAGCCGCAGGGCGACACCCGCTTCCCCGCCTTCGATCGCGCCGGGTGGTCCGAGACCTTCCGCGAGGCCCATCCCCCGCAAGGCACCACGCCGGGCTTTGATTTCGTCACGCTGGTGCGTAAACCGGCCTGAACGGGGGAGGAACGCTGATGCGCAAACGCGTGTGGATACCGCTGACGATTGTCGCCGTGGCGGCGCTGGGCTTTTTCGGGCTGGGACCGGGCTATCTCGAAAGCAGCTTGAACCGGGTGGACGGCAAGCCGCTCGCCCCGATCAGCGCCGAGGCGCGGGCCCTGCACAAGACGCTCCAGATCGTCGACCTCCATTCCGACACGCTGATGTGGGACCGCGACCTGCTGAAGCAGGCCGACCGTGGGCACGAGGATCTGCCGCGCCTGCAGGGCGGAAACGTCGCGCTGCAGCTGTTCTCCAGTGTCACCAAGAGCCCGCGCGGGCAGAATTACGACGGCAACACCGGCGATACCGACAATATCACTCCGCTGGTGGTGGCCCAGCTGCAGCCGCCGCGCACCTGGACTTCGCTGCTGCAGCGCTCGCTCTATCACAGTGAGAAGCTGGACCGGGCGGTGGCGGGATCGTCCGGCGCGCTGGGCAAGGTCGACAGCGCGGCCAGCCTCGACGCGCTGATCGCCGCGCGCGCCTCGGGCGCCGCGGACAAGAGGCCGGTCGGCGCGATGCTGACGATCGAGGGGCTGCAGAACCTCGAAGGGAAGATCGAGAACCTCGACAGGCTCTATGCCGCCGGCTTCCGCATGGCGGGCCTGACCCATTTCTTCGACAACGACGTCGCCGGATCGATGCACGGGGTGAAGAAGGGCGGGCTCACGCCTCTCGGTCGCAAGGCCATCGCGGCGATGGAGGACAAGGGCATGATCGTCGACATCGCCCATTGCAGCCACCAGTGCGTCAGCGAGATCCTCGACATGGCGCGCCGCCCGGTCGTATCGAGCCACGGCGGGGTCCAGGCGACCTGCAAGGTCAACCGCAACCTCACCGACGAGGAGATTCGCGGCGTTGCCCGCACCGGCGGAGTGGTCGGAATCGGTTACTGGGACGCTGCGGTCTGCGACACCGATCCGCGCGCCGCCGCCCGCGCGATGAAGCACGTGAAGGACCTGGTCGGCGTGCAATACGTTGCCCTGGGCAGCGACTATGACGGGGCGACCACCGTGCGGTTCGACACCGGCCAGCTGGTGCAGGTCACCCAGGCGCTGCTCGACGAGGGCTTCACGCCGGACGAGATCCGCGCCGTGATGGGCGGCAACGCGCTGCGCGTGATCCGCGCCGGGCTGGTCCCGCTCGCCCAGCTGAAGCCGGAGCAGATGCAGCAGCAATGACGATTCCCCGCCTTTCCGCTTGCGATCCAATGCCCGAATCCCTGCGCGGCGGGATGATTGCGCTCGGCAATTTCGACGGCTTCCACCTTGGCCACCAGGCCGTGGCCGGCGAGGCGCTGGCCTGGGCCCGGGCCGAGGGCCGCCCGGCGATCATCGCCACCTTCGATCCCCACCCGGTGCGCTATTTCGCGCCCGATGCCCCGCCGTTCCGCCTGACCACGCTGGACCAGCGGCAGGAACTGTTCGAGGCGGCCGGCGCCGACGCCATGCTGGTGTTCGAATTCGGCACCGAGCTGGCCAGCACCAGTGCCGAGGATTTCATTGCCCTGCTGCTGGGCCAGCGGCTGGGCGCAGCCGGGGTCGTCACCGGCGAGGACTTCACCTTTGGCCGGGGGCGCGGCGGCAATACCGAAGTGCTGCGCGCGCTGGGCGCGCTCCACGGGATTTCCGCCCGCGCGGTCGGCGCGGTGAGCGAGGAGGGCGAGGTCGTCTCCTCCAGCCGCATCCGCGAGGCGCTGCGGGCCGGCGATTGCGGCACGGCCACCCATCTGCTCACCCGCCCCTTCGCGATTCGCGGCGAGGTCCAGCACGGGGACAAGGTGGGCCGCACCATCGGCTTTCCCACTGCCAACCTCGCGCTCGGCAATTACCTGCGCCCGCGTTATGGCATCTACGCCGTCACCGCGACCCTGCCGGGCGGGCGCGTGGTCCACGGTGCGGCGAACATGGGCATCCGGCCCAGCTTCGACCCGCCGAAGGAACTGCTGGAGCCGCACTTCTTCGACTTTTCCGGCGACCTCTACGGGCAGGAGATCGAGGTGGAGTTCCACCACTTCCTGCGGCCCGAGGCGAAGTTCGACAGCCTCGATGCGCTGACCGCGCAGATGGAGGCCGACTGCCAGCGCGCGCGCCAGCTGCTGGGCTCACCCGCATAGCCAACAGGCCGGCGCAACATCCTGCCCCGGCCTGCCTGGTTCGATTCGAGCTGCCCTCCTCCGGTTTCAGAGGGGATTATCGAGCTTGATCACCTGTTCGGTGGTTTTGCGCTTGCCGTCCCACGGCTTGCGCGGCGCCGCCAGCGAAGCGATCACCGGCGCATCGCGGCCATAGATGTCGCGGAAGGTGCCCATCTTGCCGTTGATGTCGGTCGCCATGGTGAAATAGGTCAGGTACACCGGGAACTGGGTGGTCATCGGCACCTTGGTGTACTGCTTCGACAGGAAGATGTCGGTCACTTCCTGCGGGGTCTTGCCCGCAGCCAGGATCGCCATGGTCATGCCCAGTTCCACTGCGCGTTCAGTGCGGATGCAGCCGTGGCTGTAGGCGCGCACCGGGGTGTTGAACAGCGACTTGGAAGGCGTGTCGTGCAGGTAGATCGCGTGCTCGTTGGGCATGTCGATCTTCATCCGGCCCAGCGAATTGCCATCACCCGGCTGCTGGACGACATAGATCGTGCCGTCCTTGGCCTTGGTCACCTTGTAGTTCTCGCGCGCGGCGCGGGCCGGGTTGGCCAGCAGCGCCGGGCCAAGCCCTTCGCCCACCACGATCGACTGCGGCACGGTCCAGGTCGGGTTGAACACCACGTTCTCGACCATTTCGGCCAGCTGCGGGGTCGCCGTCTTGCCGGGCTTGCCGACGACCGTGCGGTACGAGCGGATCACCTCGTTGTTCACGGTCAGGCGCAGCTGGAATTCGGGCACGTTGGTCAGCAGGTAATACTTGCCGAGATCGCGCTGCAGCCACCGCCAGCGGTCCATGTTGGCGCGGATCAGCGAACGGCCCGCCTTGTTGGCGACAGGCGTGCGCGCCAGCATCGCCTTGAGAGCAGCGTAGTCGGCATGGCTGGGGGCCAGCTTCGCAATCTCCCCGGCGATATCACCCGTGGCAAGCGCGCGGGCCATCACCTCGTGCGTCGGGTTCGCCTCGACATCGGGATCGACCACGAACCACTGCACGCGGGCGTCCATCCGGGTGCGGCCGTCGCGCACGTCCTCGACCACCCAGGCGAAGACCTTGCTGGCCTGGGCGTCGAGCGCCGGGCCAGGGCCGGCGGCAATCGCCGCGGCCAGGGCCTTGGGTTCGTAATCGGCCGGGAACAGCCCCTCGGCGTCGAGGCCCTTGATCACGCCCAGCAATTGCTGGGCATCGGCGACGGTCCAGGCCATCACCGGCTCGTCCAGCGGCAACTGCGGAGCGATCACCGGCGGGGCAAGGTCGGTCGCGCTGGCACTGGGGGTCGCGCTGGCACTGGGGGTCGCGGTGGGCACCGGCGCCGGGGTCGCGGCGGGGGAGGCTGCCGGCTGAGGCGCTGCGGCGGGCGCCGGCTGCGGCTGTCCGGCGGCCAGGGCCGTGGCCGAAACCAGCCCCAGTCCCAGCGCAGCGCTCCACTTGAATCCAGTCCGTCCCAGGTACTTCATCTGCAAACTCCAGCCGTCAGGCAACGCGCGCTAGCACGCGAAGTCTGTACCCAATATTGCCACGTATTGCCTTATCGCCGCTGGGGGCTTCGGGTTCAAGCGTGTCAACGGCCGAGTAACAGGTCCAATCATGCATCGCCCAGCAGCGGGGCCAGCGAATCGCGTGTCTCCGGGGCCCTTGCGCCGGATCGGGCGGAACGATTCCCCGATCGGGATGGCGCTCCTCCAGATCAGCGGGGTCGAATCATTGTCATGGTGGCCGTCGGGATAGCGCAGCACCGCGCGCATCTTCAGCGAATAGGGTGAACCGAGCGCACCGTAGAGCGTATACATGGCAATTGCCTCCCGCCCGGGCATGATGGCGGTGGCGGCGCGGCCGTCAATTGGCCGGATCGGCACCTTTGGCCAGTTGCGGGCCGCCGCCCGGCACCTATATCGGCTGCGGAAGGGGCGCTGGAGGAAACATGAGCAATATCCTGCATTTCGTTCGCGCGCCGCTGGCGATGATCGCCGCGCTTGCCCTGCCGGGGGTGGCCGCCGCGCAGACCGTCGCCGGCCCGCCGCAGGGCGCGGCGCCCCCGCCCGACCGCAACAGCCTGACCATCGGCCTGGGCGGCGGGATCGGCCCGGACTACGAAGGGTCCAACGAAACCTCGTTCCAGCCGGGCGGAGTGGTGCAGGGCCAGGTCGACGGGTTCGATTTCCAGGTGCGCGGCACCAACCTCTATGTCGATCTGCTGCGCGACGCGCCCCGCGCCCGCACGGCGCTGACCCTCGGCCCGGTGGTGCAGGTGCGGCTGGAGCGGACCGGCAAGATCCGCGATCCGCGCGTTGCCGCGCTGGGCGATCGCAAGACGGCGGTGGAACTGGGCGCCTATGCCGGGGTCAGCCAGCGCGGGGTGCTGAACCGCTATGACAGCGTGAACGTGGAGCTGGCTTTCCTGCATGACGTCGCGGGCGCACACCGCAGCTTTCTGCTGACCCCCAGCGTCTCGTATTCCACGCCGCTGTCGCGCCGCACCTTTGCCCGCGCGATTGTGTCTGCGGACTACGTTGGCGAGGGCTATGGGCGGACCTATTTCGACGTCACCGCGGCGGGCGCGGCAGCATCGGGCCTTGCGCCCTATGCGGTGAGCGGCAGCGGCTTCAAGAGCGCGGGGCTGACGGGCCTGGTGGTGCAGGACCTGGGCGGCGATGGCCGCAAGGGCCTGGGGCTGTTCGCCCTCGCCGGCTACAAGCGGATGCTGGGCCAGTATGCCGACAGTCCGATCGTCCGCGATGCGGGCAGCGCCAACCAGGGCTTTGCCGTGGCGGGACTGACCTACAGCTTCTGAAGCTCCCGACCTCTCCCGTCAGCGGGGCAGGTCGGGGCGGTCCGGCCACCACGGGGTTTCGGGCATGTCCGCCGAAACCGTCAGCGGAAACCGCGGTGCGCGCTTTTCGAGGAAGGCGCTCACCCCTTCGTGAACATCGCCCTTGGCGCCCAGCGCGATGTTGAGCGCGGCATCGACTGACAGCGCCCCGCCCGGCCCCGCCTCGCCCGAGAAGTGCCACAGCATCCGCCGGGTCAGCGCCAGCGCCACGCCCGAGCAGTTCTGCGCGATTTCCAGCGCCAGTTCGCGCGCGCGGCTCTCCACCTGATCGGCCGGAACCGTCTCGCTGATCAGCCCAGCCGCGAGCGCCTCGCTCGCGGGCACCAGCGCCCCGGTCATGCACCATTTGAGCGCGGTCGACAGACCAACCAGGCGCGGCAGGAACCAGGCCGAGCCCGCTTCCGGCACCAGCCCGCGCCGGGTGAAAACGCAGCCGAACTTTGCGCTGTCCGCCGCGATGCGGATGTCGCAGGGCAGGGTCAGGGTCAGCCCGACCCCCGCCGCCGAGCCATTGAAGGCGACTAGCGAGGGCTTGCGGCAGTTCATCATCGCGGCGATGAAATTGCTGTCGGCGCGGGCACCATCCGCGCGGTTTCCGAAGTTCTTGGCTCCCTCCCCGCTTTTGGTGTCGAACGCCTCCGCCCCGGCGGAAACGTCCGCCCCGGCGCAGAACACCCGGCCCGTGGCGGTCAGCACCACCACGGCCACGCTGTCGTCCGCATCAGCCTGCCCGAAGGCGCGGACCAGTTCCGCGCCCAGTTCATTCGTATAGGCGTTGAGCACGTCCGGGCGGTTGAGCCGGACCCACAGCAGCGGGCCCTCCTGCTCGACAATCAGGTTGGCGTAACCTTCCATCCGCCTCAGTCCTGCTCGATCCGCACAGGCAGGGCGTTGAACCCGTGGAGGAACGGGCTCGCCAGCCGGTCAGGCTCGCCCTGCGGCACGATCCGGATGCGGCGCTGGGCGATCTCGGAAATCACCATGGCCAGCTGGCTTTCCGCCAGTTTCGCGCCCACGCAGCGGTGGATGCCGTGGCCGAAGCCAAGATGCCGCCGCGCATTGTCACGTCCCACGTCGAAGCGCTCGGCGTCCGCGAACACCTTCTCGTCGCGGTTGGCGGAGATGTACCACATCACCACCTTCTCGCCCTTGCGGATCACCTGTCCGCCCAGCTCGGTATCCTCCAGCGCGGTGCGGCGCATGTGGGTGACGGGGGACTGCCAGCGGATGATTTCCTGCGCGGCATTGGCGGCGAGCGAGGGATCGGCGCGCAGCCGTTCCAGCTCCTCCGGGTAGCGGTGGAACGCCTCGACCAGCGCGGTCATCGAATTGCGCGTGGTATCGTTGCCGCCCACGATCAGCAGGGCGATATTGGCGATCCGCTCCATCGGCGAGAGCTGGCCCATGGCTTCGGAATGGACCATGCGGCTGAGCAGGTCATCGGTTGGCGGCTTGCCGCGCCGGTCCTCCAGCTCGCGGTCGAAGCGGGCCAGCATCTCGCCCATCTGGATGAGGAACTGCGCGCGGTATTCTTCGGTCAGGTTCTCGGCCGAAACCCCGCTCGCCCAGTCCGACCAGCGCTTGATGTCGCGCCATTCGTCGAACGGCATGTCGAACAGGATGCACAGCATCCCCAGCGTCTGCGGGATCGACAGGCGCTCCACCCAGTCGAAGTCTTCTCCGATGGGGAGGGAATCCATCAGCATCCGCGTCCGCTCGCGCACCTGCGCGTCGAGCTTGACCATCTGGCTGGGCGAGAAGGCCGGGGCGATCACCCGCCGCTGGGCGGTGTGGATCGGCTGATCCTGCGCGATGAAATTGGGAAAGCCCTCGCCATTGACCGCATCGGCGATGGTGATGTTGCCCATGTCCCAGCGCGATGAGAACACGTCGTGGCGCAGTTCCACTTCCTGCACCAGGTCGTGGCTCACCGCCGACCAATAGGCGCCGAAGGGGCTTTCGGGCCGCCACGACAGCGGCATTTCGCGGCGCAGGAAGGCGAAGGGTTCGCGCCACTTGTCATGAACGTAAAGCGCGTCCTCGCTGACGTCGTAGGGGTTGATCGGGCGGCTCGTCGTGTCGGTCGTCATGGCTCAGGCCTCCTCCAGCTCGCGCGCGGGGACGGGCAGCGCATTGCCCGCTGCCGCCGCCCGCTTGGCGCCCTTGTCCAGTTCCTTGTTCAGCGCGCGAACATAGTGGTCGAAATCCAGCTGGATCGTGTGGCGCCGCGCGGCGTAATATTGCCCGGTGTAGTAATCCTCGTCCGCCGTGATGATCCGCTCCATCTCGGCGGGCTCCGGCGGCAGGTACTTGCCCGCAAGGTAGGCGCCGACCAGCTTCGATTGCTGCTCGGCGAAGTTGACCAGCGTGGGCAGCGGCTGGGCGAGGCCCATGTAGAACAGGTCCGGCACCCCCGGCTTCATGATCCGCTTGAACAGCGGCGGCGGGCGGTTGTCGGCATCCGCGGTAAAGGCCGGCTCGTCGAAGAACGGGAAGGAAATGTCATAGCCCGTCGCCCAGACGATCACATCGACCTGTTCCCGGCTGCCGTCGGTGAAGACCACCCCGTCCCCGTCGAGCCGCTCGACCCCCGGCTTCATCGCGATGTCGCCGGAACCGGCGCGGACCAGGAACTCGCCCGAAACGGTGCCATGGCTTTCGAACGGACCGATTTCCGGTTCCGGCAGGCCATAGTCGCTCATCCGCCCGACCAGCTTCTTCACCATCCGCGCGCCCAGCCACTGGCGCAGGCCCTTGGGCATCCAGGCCGGGGCCGGGTTCTTGTCGAGCGGCTGGCCCTGGTAATACTTGGGGAAGATCCAGACCCCGCGCCGGGCGGAAACGAACAGCTTCTCCGCCATCGGCCGCTGCGAAAGCTCGCTGGCGATGTCCATCGCCGAATTGCCCATGCCGACCACCAGCACCCGCTTGCCGATGCAGTCGACCGGCTCGAACGGGGTGCGGTACTGGTGGGAATGAATCTGCGCGCCGGTGAACTCGCCCGGATAGTCGGGGATGCGCGCCGCCCAGTGGTGCCCATTGGCGACGCACAGCGCGTCGTAGTCCTTCACCTCACCGGTCGAAAGAGTGATCGTCCAGCCGCCGCCGGCCTTGCGCCGCGCCTTCTCCACCCGCGTGTTGAAGCGGATGTGCGGACGCAGGCCGAAGTGGTCGACGTAATCGTGGAAGTATTTCAGCAGCAGCGAATGGTGCGGATAATCGGGCCATTCGGCAGGCACCGGATAGTCCTCGAACGCCAGCCGCCACTTCGACGTGTCGATGTGCAGGCTCTGGTAGCAGGCCGACATGCCGTTGGGATTGTTGTAGTACCAGGTCCCGCCGATGTCGTCCGAAGCCTCGAAGACGTCGAAGGGAATCCCGTGATCCTTCAGCCGCTTGGCCGTGGTGAAGCCGGAACACCCGGCCCCGATGATGCAGACGCGCGGCAATGCCATCAAACTCTCCCATGTGTCCGTTGGCCGGACTTGGGGCGGAGTATGTTTAAGCGCGCGATTAATGTCCAGTGCCCAGCGCAATTGCCCCCCTGGCCTCTGGACAAGCGCCGCGCCGCCCCTATCACTGGCGCAAAGACAAGAAATCGTCCCGGGGAGATACGGGGTCGGGAGTTGAGTAAATGGAAGAAATACTGGACGTGACCGGGTGGACGGCGCTGGTGCTTGGCCTTTCGGCGCTGTTCGCCGGGATCGGCGCGCTGCGCAAGCCCGGCATCTGGCGCACCATGATCGAAGAGGTCGAGCGCTCGCCCGCGCTGCAGTTCCTGTGCGGGATGCTGGAATTGCTGATCGGCACGGCGGTCTACCTGCTCAACCCGTGGATCCCCTCGGACGTGCTGACCTGCGTGATCAAGACGATGGGCGCGGCGATGATGCTGGAAGGGCTGGTGATCCTGGGCTTCTGCGACATCTACACCCAGTTCTGGCTGCGCAGCCTGGCCCACATGCATCGCGGCTGGGCGCTGACCACCACGGTGGTCGGGCTGGTCCTCGCCGTGCTGGGCGCCTCGCACTTCCACTGAAGGCAGGCGCCGGGGCCGGTTCAGACCTCCGCCATCCGCGACGAGGGATAGGGGGCGAGCAGCGGGCCTGCGCGATCCCAACCCGCGCGCAGCCAGGTGCCGCGCGCGCCGGGATCGTCTGGCAGGATCGCGGGCATGGCGTGGTGCCCCAGCTCTCGCCACAGGGCGTTTGCCTCGGTGGTGAGCAGCGCGAAGCTCGGCACCTCGCTGTCCTTCCACACCCCGGCCATGGCGAAGAGCGGCTGGTCGGTGCAGCCCAGCCAGTGCTGGCGGCGGCGGCCGGTCGCCGGATCGACCCGGCCCCAGACCATCAGTGCGGTCGCGGGCACCAGGCAGCGGAACTCGCTGTTGCGCAGGTTGCCGATCCAGAACGGGCTGTCCGCGTTGCGCACGCTCAGCACGCCGCGCGCCGGATCGGACGCATTCGGAGGAGGCGGCACGCCCCACAGGCGCGGGATCAGGCGCAGCGGCTGGCCGGGCCGCGCGGGGCCGGCCACGAATTCGCGCCCTGCCGTCAGCACCGGCGCGAACCGTCCCGGCGCGATCGTCCCGCCGCTCCACGGATCGCTGCCCGCCGCAGCCCCGAACCGCTCGGCCAAGGCGGCGGCGGAGGCATCGAGGCGGTAGAGCACGGTCATCGCATTCTCATGGCCATGCGTTGCATTTCCGGCAAGGCGGCTTAGCCTGAGCGGCACGACCAACAGGGAGAAACCGATGACACTTCGCTGGACCGCCAGTCTGGCCGCGCTTGCGCTGGCCGCCTCGCCCGCATTCGCCAAGACCACCGTGATTCGCGCCGGGTCCGTGCTGCGGGACGCTTCTTCGGAACCGAGCGGCCCCGCGACGATCACGGTCGTCGACGGGCGGATCACCGCCATTGCCGAAGGCTCGCCGCCCGTGCCCGAAGGCGCGGAAGTGGTCGACCTGTCGGGCAAGACGGTCCTGCCGGGGCTGGTCGATCTCCACGTCCACCTCGCCAGCGATCCTGGCGGGGACTTCCGCGACGAGGCGGTCGACCCCGACGAATGGGGCGTGGTGGTGGGCACCCGCAATGCCCTGTCCACCCTGCGTGCGGGCTTCACCACCGTGCGCGAGGCGGGATCGGGGCAGTATGTCGCCTTCTCGCTGCGGCGTGGCACGGCGGAAGGCGTCATTCCGGGGCCGCGCATCGTTGCGGCTGGGCCGGCGCTCTCCATCGTCGGCGGACATGGTGACACCACCGGCTTCCGCGAGGACGTCCACCATGTGCTCGACCAGGGCTATACCTGCACGGGCGCGGTCGAATGCGCGGAAAAGGTCCGCAAGGCCAGCCGCGCGGGCGCGGACGTGATCAAGATCACCGCCACGGGCGGCGTCCTGTCGCAGCAGGGGCGCGGGCTGGGCGCACACTTCACCGATGGGGAGATGAAGTCGATCGCCGACACCGCCCATTCGCTGGGCCTGAAAGTGATGGCCCATGCCCACGGCGCGCGCGGGATCGAGGCGGCCTCCAACGCCGGGATCGACACCATCGACCACGGCACTTTCGCCGACGACGCCGCGCTGAAGGCGATGAAGGCCAACGGCACCTGGATGATTCCCACGCTGATGGCGCTGGAAGGCGTGCGGGCGCGGCTGGGCAAGGGGGTCTATACGCCGACGGTCGAGGTCAAGGCGCGCCAGGCACTGGAAGTCGCGGGGCGGCAGGTGACCCGCTCAAAGGCGATGGGCGTGAAGATCGCCTTTGGCACCGATGCCGGCGTGTTCGAGCACGGACGCAACGGGCAGGAGTTCGCCCTGCTGGTCAAGGCCGGAATGACCAACCGCGAGGCCCTGGCCAGCGCCACGACCAGCGCCGCGCAGGTGCTGGACATGGAGAACGAGATCGGCCGGATCGCGCCTGGCTATTCGGCGGACCTGATCGCGGTATCGGGCAACCCGCTGGCCGACGTGCGGGTGCTGGAAAAGGTCGACTGGGTGATGGCGCGCGGCCGCGTGGCCCCGTGATGGAACCGGCGGGGCGGCCACCGGGCCGCCCCGCCGATCCCTTCTGCTTTTACCAGCCGAAGGTCACGCCGACCCGGCCCGCGGTCTTGCCACGGCGGTTGAAGCCGGTGGCGACGCCCGCGTTGACGGCAACGTGATCGCTGACCAGCGCGCCGATCTGCAGCGAACCCGCATGCGCGCCGTCATAGGTCGCGACGTTGGCGGTGAGGTTGAACTTCATCCCCGGCAGGAAGGTTGCCCCGCCCATCGCCACGGCGATCGCGGTGGAACTGGCCACCCGGTCGTCCAGTTCGGCGACATGGGCTTCGAGATTGCCGACCCGATTGCCCAGGGCGCCGATCTGGTTCTGCAAGCCCAGGTCGGCGGCAAGGCGCGCGTTGGTTTCGCTGGTCAGCGCACCGGACAGGGCGGCGCGGGCCGATTCCTCGGTGGCAATGCGCTGGGTCAGCGCAAGGTCGGCCGACTGGCGGGTGTTTTCTTCCGTGGCGATGCGATTGGTCAGGGTGACGTCAGCGGCCTGGCGCGCGGTGCTTTCGGCGTCGAGCTGGCCCTTGTTGACCGCATCGGTCGCGGCGGTCCCGGCGGCAAGGCCGGTGATCCTGCTGCCGTTCATCTCGATCCCCTGGGTCACTTCGACCTTGGGGGTGGCAAGCCCGGTTTCATCGAGGCGCGTGGTTTCCACGGCAGTCAGGGCATAGTCGAGCGCGAAGGGCGAAACCCAGCCGCCGGTCGGATTGCCGCTGCCATCCAGCAAGATCGGCGCGGGGCTGACGACCAGGCCGGCATTCGCCGCGACCAGCTGCGCGGTTCCGGCAATCGTGCCGAACACGATGGCCCCGCTGTTGGTCGGGTCGGAGCGGTAGACGCCGCTCAGCGCGGTCGCATTGTTGGTGATCGCGGCGGGGTTCACCGCGCTCAGATCATAGGTGTAAGTGGTGCCGGTGCCGACATCGGTGATCGACCCGCCTTCGACATCCACGTCGATCGAATTGGTGGTCAGCGAGCTGAAGGTATAGCGCTGGAACAGGCCCTGCGGCGCCGACAGCGCGCCAAGCGCCGCACCGACGTTGGCATTGGGCACGGTCACCTTGATCTCGCCATCATAGGCGGTCGTGACATTGACCTTCACCGCAGCGGGATCGAACACGAAAGTGGGCGGCACGGTGAAGGGGGTGGTGCCGCTCAGCGTGACCGGACGGCCCGCAACCTGCAGGTCGCCGTTGAAGGTGACGCTTTCGGTATGGGTGATCGTCGAGCTCGTCGCATTGGCCGGGGCGACGGTGTTGACCGGCGCCGTGTTGGTGCGCGTTCCGGTGACCGTGCAGTTCGCCAGCGCGACATTGGCGCCGGTGCAGGCCGCGTCCGACAGCGGCTCGCGGATTGGCACGAAAGTCTGCGCGGCGGCAGCGGTGGCAAGGGTCGCAGAGACAAGCGCGCCCGACAGCGCAAGCGCGCTGCGGAAGGAATGCAAAGACATGGAAAAACCTCTCCTGATCCAATTCAGCGTTGGAATGCCTACATTTTTGCGATCCTATTGCAACTGCTTTCTGGCCCGGCGCCGGGCGCCGTTCCGCAGCGCGACTGGCGCACTGGACTAAGTCCCGCCCCTCGCCTAATGTCGCGCCATCCCCGGGGAGCGCGCCTGCGCTGAGAGGGGCGGATGGCACCGCCCGACCCGTCGAACCTGAACCCGTTAGCACGGGCGGAGGGAGTGGTCGGCCGTTCACGCCCGCGCTCCGCTTTCGCCTTCGAAGGAGCGTTTCCACATGGCCGACATCAACAGCAAGCTTGAAATCGGAGTGACCACCGGTCCGATCCGGGGCAGCCGCAAGGTCCACGTCGGCCCGCTGCGCGTCGCCATGCGCGAGATCACGCTGGAGCCTGGCAGCGGCGAGGCGCCGGTCAGGGTCTACGATCCCTCCGGCCCCTACACCGATCCCGATGCCCGGATCGACATTTCCGCCGGCCTGCCCGAACTGCGATCGCCCTGGATCCGCGCGCGCGGCGATGTCGAGGAAGTGCTGCAGCGCGAGGTTCGCCCGGAGGACAACGGCCAGCTCGGCCCCGACCGTTCGGGCGGCGTTCCGCCCTTCCCCAATGTCCGCCGCACGGTCCTGCGCGCCAAGCCGGGGATGAACGTCAGCCAGATGCACTATGCCCGGCGCGGCATCGTCACCCCGGAAATGGAATATGTCGCCACGCGCGAGAACCTGGGCCGCGAAATGCTGCGCGAATACGTCCGCGACGGGCAGGACTGGGGCGCGGCGATCCCCGACTATGTCACCCCCGAATGGGTGCGCGACGAGATCGCGCGCGGCCGGGCGATCATCCCCAACAACATCAACCACCCGGAAAGCGAGCCGATGGCGATCGGGCGCAATTTCCTGGTCAAGATCAACGCCAACATCGGCAATTCCGCCGTCGCCTCGGACGTTGCCTCGGAAGTCGACAAGATGGTCTGGTCGATCCGCTGGGGCGCGGACACCGTGATGGACCTCTCCACGGGCCGCAACATCCACGACACCCGCGAATGGATCCTGCGCAACAGCCCCGTGCCGATCGGCACCGTGCCGATCTACCAGGCGCTGGAAAAGGTCGGCGGGATTGCCGAGGAACTGACCTGGGAGATCTTCCGCGACACGCTGATCGAGCAGGCCGAACAGGGCGTCGACTATTTCACGATCCACGCGGGCGTGCGCCTGCCCTATGTCCCGCTGACCGCCAAGCGCGTCACCGGCATCGTCAGCCGGGGCGGCAGCATCATGGCCAAGTGGTGCCTGGCGCATCACAAGGAATCGTTCCTGTATGAACGGTTCGACGAGATCACCGAGATCATGAAGGCCTATGACATCGCCTATTCGCTGGGCGACGGCCTGCGCCCCGGATCGATCGCGGATGCCAACGACGAAGCCCAGTTCGCCGAACTCTATACCCTGGGCGAGCTGACCAAGCGCGCCTGGGAGCAGGACGTGCAGGTGATGATCGAAGGCCCCGGCCACGTGCCGATGCACAAGATCAAGGAGAACATGGACAAGCAGCTGGCCGCCTGCGGCGAGGCTCCGTTCTACACCCTCGGGCCGCTCGTCACCGATATCGCGCCGGGATACGACCACATCACCAGCGGCATCGGCGCGGCGATGATCGGGTGGTACGGCACGGCGATGCTCTGCTACGTCACGCCCAAGGAGCATCTCGGCCTGCCGGATCGCGACGACGTGAAGGTGGGCGTCGTCACCTACAAGCTGGCCGCCCACGCCGCCGACCTTGCCAAGGGCCACCCGGCGGCCAAGGTCCGCGACGATGCGCTGTCGCGCGCGCGGTTCGAATTCCGCTGGCGCGACCAGTTCAACCTCAGCCTCGATCCCGACACGGCGGAGCAGTACCACGACCAGACCCTGCCCGCCGAAGGGGCGAAGTCCGCGCACTTCTGCTCGATGTGCGGGCCGAAGTTCTGCTCGATGAAGATCACGCAGGAAGTGCGCGATTTCGCGGCCAAGCAGAACGCGGGCATGGAAACCTTCGTCGCCGCCGACGAGGCTGAAAAGGGCATGCAGGAGATGGCTGCCAAGTACAACGAGACCGGACGCGAACTCTACATCGGTGCAGGCGGACGCGAGCACGATTGAGGCGTGCGACCTGTCAGGCGTGAGAGGGTGACGCGGGAGGGCGGACCGGGCTAGGCTGGCACTTCAAGCAAGAGGTGCAGCCATGTCCGATCCCGCTCAATCCGCCCGCCCGCTCGCCTCGTCCTGGCGCTGGATGCTGGGCGCGGCCTCGGCCTACAACCTGATGGTCGGCGTGCCCGGCCTGCTCTCCGCCGAGGCCGGGGTGACCGCGCGGGTCGTTGCCCTGCTCGTGTCCTGTTTCGGGGTGCTCTACGCCCTCGTCGCCTGGCAGCCGCTGCGGCTGGCCCCGGCGCTGTGGGCCGGGGTGATCGGCAAGATCGGCGTCGTCGCGCTGATGATGCCCGAAGTGCTGGCCGGACGCGCCGTTCCGGGCACCGGCGCGATCCTCGCGGGCGACGCGCTGTTCACCCTGGCCTTCCTGGCCTTTCTGCTCGGTCCGGCGCGGCGCGCGGCGTGACGGATTTGTCCTAGGCGGGCAGCCCTCCGCGCTGGCAAGGATGGGCGCTACTTTCGGGAGCGCGGGCAATGCGGTTGAGCGGATTGGGCTTGGGACTGGCGGCGCTGACCGCACTGGGGCTGGCCGCGCCGCTGCGCGCGGAGGATGGCTTTGCCCGCTACCAGTTCAACACCAACCGCAACGAAACCAACCAGGCGATGAGCCGGATGATGGATCTGCGCGAACGGCTGCGCCACGTGCAGAGCTTTGCCGAAGGGTGCAGCGTGACCCGCGACCTGATCGCGACCGAGCGCAACGTGCAGGTGCTGGCCGAACGGCAGGCCAATCTGGCCCGGCAGCTGGGCGAGGACGTGGTCGGCCAGGCGGCGGTCGATCTGCACAACGAGGTGATGGAAGAGCGCCAGCGGCTGGAGCGCGAACTGCTGCCGAAGTGCGAAGGGGCCTAGGCGGCGTGGACAAATTCCGGCTGGGGCTCTCGTGACGGCCTTTCAAAATTTCAGGCCGGAAGCTGCCTGTCCGGACACGACAACTATGCGGACGTTAGGAGTTAGCCTTGACCATCGGAAGCAAGGAACAATCCGGCCCGGTTGTGGCATCAAAGCGTTGATCATCGAGCCACGCCGAGAGCCAAACATTTGGAATGGTGTCTGGATTTCGAAAAAGATAGCGATCTGCTGAGAAAGTGTTGATCCTGCGAACGTCTTTGGACAAATCGCCGGACGAGCGCACTAAGATGACTTGGTGGAATGAAACGACGCTCCCTTGGCTCAAGGCCGACAGGTTGCTGTAGCAAACGCCCGTTGATCCGGGGCGCTGTTGGATCGTAGAAGTTGGCTTACACCCGGTCAAAAGAGTTGCGCATGCAAGTATTGCTGCCGTGGTCGCTTTTGATGAGACGTTCGCCAACTGCCCCTCCCTTGCTGGCCAGAATTCCGCTGGCCTGCACTGACGTGGATATAGGCCCAGATTCGCAAGCATGGAACGCCGGATAAGGGCGACATGGCCCAACGTCAGCTTCCCCCAACCTGCCTGCCTTTGAAGCCGATCCTCGGACGCCCGGATAGTGGACGCTTTTTGGGCTAGGAATTTGTCCACGCGCCCTAGGGTCAGGACCCATTAACCGCACCTTCGAGGCGGCGGGAGGAGCGCGGTCTGCATCGGTGCAGGGTGGCGGCTGGATGCGCCGCCCGCCTTGACTTCCGTCAAGCTCTCGCCGGAACATGGCACGGAAACCGGCCCTCGCCCTGGTGATCCGGGGCGCGGCTAGCTCCAGTCGATCTCCGTCAGCAGGCGCTCGAGGTCTTCCGGGTGGCACAGGCCGGTGCCCGGATGCAGCACCGCCGCCGTTCCCGCCGCGATGCCGCGATGGAACGCCTCGCGCGGGGTTTCGCCCAGCAGCAGGCCGTGGACCATCCCGGCGACGAAACTGTCGCCCGCCCCGGTGGTGGAGCGCGCGACGATGCCCGTGCCCCGGTGGATTTCCGCCCCCCCGCCATGGGCCAGCACGCCGCCATCCTCGCCCATGGTGACCGCCACCATCTGCGCCTTGCCGGATGCGACCAGTTCGCCCGCCGCCCTGGCGACATCCTCGTGAGAGGCAAACTTGTGGCCCGCCCAGGCTTCGAATTCACCGATGCTCGGCTTGACGAGGTAGAGCCCGCCCGCCGCCAGCGCGGCCTTCAGTGCGGTGCCCGAAGTATCGAGCACCAGCTTGCGCCCCTGCGCGGCGAGCGGCGCGGCAAGCCGGGCGAAGAAATCCTCCGGCACGCCGCGCGGCAGCGATCCGCTGGCTACCACCCATTCGGCGGGACTGGCGAAGCAGGCGCCCAGCAGCGCCCGCCATTCGTGCTCTGCCACGTCCGGGCCTTCGGGGATGAAGCGGTATTCGTGGCCCGTGGAGCGTTCGAACACCGCCAGGCTCATCCGGGTGTGGTCGGCAATATGGATCGCCCGGCGGGGCAGCCCCGCCTCGTCCAGAAGCCCGTCGAGCAGCGCGCCGGTCGGCCCGCCCGACAGGTAGATCGCCTCCACCGGCACGCCGAAACGGTGCAGCACCCGCGCCACGTTCAGCCCGCCGCCGCCCGGATCGTAGCGTTCGGCAAAGGTGCGGATCTTGTCGGTCGCGGAAACGTGCTCGGCTTCGCAGGCGGAATCGATCGCGGGGTTGAGCGTGATCGTGGCAACACGTTCCATGGCGGCAGACCTCAGCGCTTGCGGACGAACTCGGCGCGCAGCACCAGGCCCTTGATGCCCGGATACTTGCAGTCGATCTCCTGCGGATCGCCGGTCAGGCGGATCGACTTGATCAGCGTGCCCTGCTTCAGCGTCTGGCCCGCGCCCTTGACCTCAAGATCCTTGATCAGCGTCACCTGGTCGCCATCGGCCAGCAGGTTGCCCACCGCATCGCGGACCTCGACCGTGTTGGCCGCCGCCTGCTTGGCCGCAAGCTGCGAGGCCGGCAGCCATTCGCCGCTTTCCTCGTCATAGACATAGTCCTCGTCGTCGCCGGCCATCGTGTCCTCCATTTCAGTGCCAGCCATGGCAGGCGGGGGCCCGTTTGGCCAGAGCGGCATTCGCGCGGGGACGGCTTGACCGCGCGCGCTCCAGCCGGGACAAGCGGGCATGGATCGCAGCATCGTCCAGCTTGGCCCGGGCCATCACGCGGCAGCAACCGCAACGCTGGCCGCCGCGTTCCATGATGATCCGGCGATGTGCTGGATGCTGCCCGCTGCCGAAACCCGCGCGCGCCGCCTGACCGCGCTGTGCGGGTGGATGGTGCGGGAGCACCTGAGCATCGGCATGGTACTGGGCACGCCGGGGTGCGAGGTCGTCACGCTGTGGCGCGCTCCGGGCAAGGTCCATTTCCACGAGCCGCTGTGGCATCCGGGTGCGCTGCGCTTCGTGCCGATCTTCCGCCGCCACCTGCCGCGCGCGCTGCGGGTGGACGACGGCATCCGCCGCCACCTTCCCCCCGACGAGCGCTGGATGTACCTCAAGATGGCCGGGGTCCGGCCCGACTGCCAGGGCAAGGGGCTGGGCGGACAGGCGATCCGCGCGGGCCTTGCCGAGGCGGCGCGGCTTGGTGTTCCCGCCGTCCTCGAAACCGCGACCCCCGCCAATGTCGGGCTGTACCAGCGGCTGGGCTTTGCGACCCGCAGCGAATGGGACGTCGCGGGCGGCGGGCCGCACTTCTGGACCATGACCCGCCCGGCCGAGCCGGACCCGACCACTCCCTGAACCCCGCCCCGGAGCATCCATGAAGCCGTCCATCCTGCTGTCCGCCCTGATCCTGGCGCCCGCACCCGTGCTGGCCGATGCGCCGGCACCCCGGATCGTGGGAGGATGGAGCGAGATTCCAGCCGCAGAGCTTCAGGCCGCAGCCGGCCCGGCGGCGCGCTTCGCCGTGTCGCGGCTGCCGCGCCCCCATGCTCCGTTGAAGCGGATCGTCGGGGCGGAGCGGCAAGTGGTGGCGGGCACCAATTACCGGATGCTGGTCGTGCTGAAGGATGGCAAGCGCTGGCGGCTGGTGGTGTGGAGCAAGCTCGACGGCACGATGGAGCTGACTTCGGCAAAACGCGAGCGCCAGCCATTGCCGGAAGCGCGCCGGGCGGGCTAAGCAACCGCCTGCAAGACTGGAGAAACCGATGAACCTGCCGACCACCCGCGCTGCCCTGGCCCTGGCCCTCTTCGCGCTTGCCGGACCCGCCCTGGCCGCCGCGCCCGCCGCAAGCCCGGAAGCGGTGGCTGCCGCCGCGCTGAAGGCCGCGCCGGTGTGGGACGGGCACAACGACGTGCCGGAGCAGCTGCGCGACCGCCGCAGCAACGTGATCGCCGGGTTCGACTTCACCGACACCACCGCAACGGCCGACCCGGCAAAGAACCTGATCGCCATGCACACCGATCTTGCGCGGCTGCGCAAGGGCCGGGTGGGGGCGCAGTTCTGGTCGGTCTACGTCTCGGCCAGCCTGCCGGAGCCGCAGGCGGTGCAGGCCACGCTGGAACAGATCGACGTGATGAAGCGGCTGATCGCCGCCAATCCCAGGGACATGCAGTTCTGCACCGATTCCGCCTGCGTCGAGAGCGCGATGAAGCAGGGGCGCATCGCCTCGCTGCTGGGCATGGAGGGCGGCCATTCGATCGGCGGCTCGCTCGCCGTGCTGCGTCAGATGTACGCGCTGGGCGCGCGTTACATGACCCTGACCCATTCGAAGAACAACGCCTGGGCCGATGCCAGCACCGACAAGCCCGTCCACAATGGCCTGACCCCGCTGGGCAAGGACATGGTGCGCGAAATGCAGCGTCTGGGCATGCTGGTCGATCTCAGCCACGTCAGCGAGAAGACCATGATGGACGCGCTCGACGTTGCGGCGGCGCCCGTGATCTTCAGCCATTCCAACGCCCGCGCGCTCAACGGCCACCCCCGCAACGTGCCGGACAGCGTGCTCGCCCGGATCAAGGCAAACGGCGGGATCGTGATGGTCAATTTCTACCCGCCGTTCGTCAACCGCCCGACCTGGGAATGGCAGGCCGCCCGCGCCGCCGAGAAGGGGCGGCTCGACGTGGTCTTCAATGGCAACCCGGATGGCGCGGCAAGCGCCCTCGCCGCCTGGGAAAAGGCCAATCCCGCACCGCGCGGCGGCATTGCCGAGGTGGCCGATCACCTTGACCACATCCGCAAGCTGGCAGGCGTGGACCATGTCGGGCTGGGCGGCGATTTCGACGGAATCGAGGTTTCGGTCCAGGGGCTAGACGATGTCTCCGCCTATCCCGCGCTGTTCACCGAACTCGCGCGGCGCGGCTGGAGCCAGGCCGATCTGGAGAAGCTATCCAGCCGCAACATGCTGCGGGTGCTGAAAGCGGCGGAGGCCTATGCCGCCAGCCAGCGCGGCAAGCCCGCCTACGAGAATCCGACCACGTTCTGAGGGAGCAAGGCGGTCAGTGCGCTTCCATGCGGCCGAGCATGCGGAAGAAGAACGCGGTCGACCAGCCGAGCAGGACCATGCCAAGGATGCTCTCGAACGCGCCGAGCAGCCGCCACTGCTCGGCGATGTGGGTATCGTTGTAGCCCACGGTCGAATAGCTGATGGTGGAGAAGTAGAGCGACTGTTCAAGCCCGCTCACCGCGCCGGTCGCCAGGTAGACGAAGGTGAAGGCCCAGATTTCAAGACCGTGAAGCACCAGCATGGCGACCACGATCGCCAGGGTGAATGCCACCCCGCGCGGGCTGAGCGCATTGACCCGGCGCAGGCGCTCCTCCGCCGCCTCGGTGCGCAGTGCGCGGGCCAGCGCGAACAGCCCCGATCCGTGAATCACGACGCAGACGATCACCATCACCGCAGACACGGCGAACTGTTCGATCATCGGCGCCACGGCGGCGCTCAGTCGCGCAGCAGTTCGTTGATTCCGGTCTTCGAACGGGTCTGGGCGTCGACCGTCTTGACGATCACCGCGCAGTAGAGCGACGGCCCCGGAGTGCCATCGGGCAGCGGCTTGCCCGGCAGCGATCCGGGGACCACCACCGCATAGGGCGGCACGCGGCCGATGTGGACTTCGCCGGTCGCGCGGTCGACGATCTTGGTCGAAGCGCCCAGGAACACACCCATCGACAGGACCGCGCCTTCACCCACGACCACGCCTTCGGCCACTTCGCTGCGCGCGCCGATGAAGCAGTTGTCCTCGATCACCACCGGTCCGGCCTGGAGCGGCTCCAGCACGCCGCCGATCCCGACGCCGCCCGAAATGTGCACGCCCTTGCCGATCTGCGCGCAGGAACCGACCGTCGCCCAGGTATCGACCATCGTGCCTTCACCGACATAGGCGCCGATGTTGACGAAGCTGGGCATCAGCACCGCGCCCTTGGCGATATAGGCCCCGCGCCGCGCCACGGCGCCGGGAACGACGCGGAAACCGGCCTCGCGGAAGCGGGCCTCGTCCCAGCCGTCGAACTTGGAAGGCACCTTGTCGAACGCCGGAGCGCCGCCCGCGCCGCCGGGGACCAACGCGTTGTCGTTGAGCCGGAACGAGAGCAGCACGGCCTTCTTGAGCCACTGGTTGACCTGCCAGCCGCCCTGCCCGTCAGGCTCGGCCACGCGGGCCTGCCCGCTGTCGAGCAGGTTCAGCGCCTGGTCGACCAGCGCGCGCACGTCGCTGCTGGCGGGAGTGACACCATCGCGCGCTTCCCAGGCGGCTTCGATTCCGGCGGCGAGTTGGGCGGTCATGGCAGCACTCCAATCCAGTCAAAAGCGGATGCAGCGCGCCTATCGCCTGCCCGCGCCGGGGGCAAGGGCGAGTCGGCGCGGGGCGCCGAAGAAATTGCGACCCCCAGCGGCTGGACAGGTCGCCAAGCTCCCGGCATGGCGGCGCCATGAATGACAGCCCGCGCGCGCTCGACGGGGTCAAGGTGCTGGACCTTTCGCGGGTCCTCGCCGGACCCTGGTCGACCCAGATTCTCGCCGATTTCGGCGCCGACGTGTTCAAGGTGGAGCAGCCGGGGCGCGGCGACGATACCCGCGCCTGGGGCCCGCCGTTCCTGCAATTGCCCGATGGCAGCGACGACGCCCGGGAAAGCGCCTATTACCTCTGCACCAACCGCAACAAGCGCTCCGCCGCGATCGACATTGCCCGGCCCGAGGGCGCGGCGCTGATCCGCCGCCTCGCCGCCGAGGCCGACGTGCTGGTGGAAAACTTCAAGGTCGGCGGGCTGGCGAAATACGGGCTGGACTACGCCAGCATCGCCGCGATCAATCCGCGCATCGTCTACTGCTCGATCACCGGCTTCGGCCAGACCGGGCCCTATGCGAAGCGCGGCGGCTATGACTATCTCGCGCAAGGCATGGGCGGCCTGATGAGCGTGACCGGCACTCCCGAGGGCCCGCCCATGAAGGTCGGCGTCGCGATCGCCGACCTTTCGACCGGGATGTACGCGACCGTCTCGATCCTGATGGCCTTGCGCCATGCCGAGCGCACCGGCGAGGGGCAGCAGATCGACGTTTCGCTGCTCGACACCCAGATCGCGATGATGGCCAACCAGGCCTCCAGCTATCTCGTTTCGGGCAAGGTGCCGCAGCGGCTCGGCAACCGCCACCCGACGGTGGTGCCCTATACCACTTTCGAGGTGGTTGGCGGGACAGTGATCCTGGCCGTGGGCAACGACAGCCAGTTCCGCGCGTTCTGCAACGAGATGGGGCGGAGCGAATGGGGCGAAGACCCGCGCTTTGCCACCGGTCCGGCGCGCGTCACCAACCGCGACGAGCTGGAACGCCTGATCGCCGAACTGCTGCGGCATGAACCGCGCGAGGCGCTGATCGCGCGGCTGGAAGCGGCGGGCGTGCCGGTCGGCCCGGTCAACACGCTGGAGGATGTCTTCGCCGATCCCTTCGTCGAGGCGCGCCAGACGGTTCACCGTTTCCGCCGCGAGGACGGGGTCGAGGTGCCCAGCGTCGCCTATCCGGGCAAGCTGTCACGCACTCCGGCCGACTACCGCCACCTGCCACCGCGCGTGGGCGAGCAGACGCGGCAGATGCTGGCCGACTGGCTGGACATGGGCGCGGATGAAATCGCCGCGCTCGAAGCGCAGGGCGTGATCGTCCAGGGCTGATCGCTGGCAGGAACGGGCGTCCCGGGCGAACCCGGGACGCCGCGATCACATCCCCGCAAGCTTCGCGAACTCGGTCGCGCGGTCGACCAGCGGCTGGACCCGCTCGGACATCGCCTTCGCATGGGCCGAGCTGGCGGTGCCGTCGATCACCCGCTTCTTGATGCCCTGCATGATCCCGGCAAGGCGGAAGAAGTTGTAGGCGAAGTACCAGTTCATGTCCGGCACCGAATCGCGGCCCGTGGCCTTGCAGTAGCATTCGACCACTTCGTCGAGTTCCGGAATGCCGAGCGCCTTGCGGTCAAGATCCTGCACGCCCGAACGCCCGCCGTTGTCGGTCACCCAGGCCATCGCGACATAGGAGAAATCGCCCAGCGGGTCGCCCAGGGTCGATAGTTCCCAGTCGAGCACGGCCAGCACTTCGGGGCGGTCCTTGGCCCAGATCATGTTGTCGATCCGGTAGTCGCCGTGGACCACGCCGGTGCGCGTCTGGTCGGGCAGGGTGGCGGGCAGCCACTCGATCAGCCGCTCCATGTCGGGCATCAGCTCGGTCTCGGACAGCTTGTACTGCTTGGTCCAGCGATCGACCTGGCGGCCGAAGTAGTTGCCCGGCTTGCCATAGTCCGACAGCCCCACCGCATCGACATCGACCTGGTGCAGCTTGGCCAGCGTCTCGATCATCGCGAAGTAGGTGGCGCGGCGGTATTCCGGCGTGTCGCCGGGCATGGCGCCGTTCCAGATGGTCCGGCCATCGACCATGCCCATCACGTAGAACCAGCTGCCGACCACCGAATCGTCGGTGCACAGGCCGTATTGCGGCGCCACGGTCCACCCGGCCCGGGCCAGCGCGGCCTGGACCTTGTATTCGCGGTCAACCGCATGGGCCGAGGGCAGCAGCGGCCCGAACGGCTTGCGGCGCAGCACGTAGTTTCCGCTGGGCGCCTCGATCTTGTAGGTCGGGTTGGACTGCCCGCCCTTGAACTTGGTGAGGACCAGCGGACCCTGGAAACCGGCGACATTGGCCTCCATCCACTCGGTCAGCTTCGCGGTGTCGAGCCGGTCCGCGCCTTCGGGTTCGACCGTGCCGACGAAGGCTTCTTCGGCGTTGAGTTCAAGCTCGCTCATTGGTCGAACACGATCACGCTGCGGGCGGAATGACCGGCCTTCATCTTTTCAAATCCCTCGTTGATGCCTTCCAGCGGAATCCGCTCGGCAATGATGGTGTCGAGATCGAGCAGGCCGCGCATGTAGAAATCGACCAGGCGCGGCATGTCGACCGGGAAGCGGTTCATGCCCATGATCGCGCCCTGCAGCTTCTTGCCCGAAAGCAGGTCCATCGCGGCAAGGCCGACCGAATGATTGAGGGGCATCATGCCAAGGATCGTCGCGGTGCCGCCACGGCGCAGCGACTTGACCGCGAGTTCGCCCGAGGCCGGACGGCCAACGGCTTCCACCGCGTGGTCGACGCCGCCCTTGGTCAGCTCCAGGATCTGCGCGGCGGCATCGGGAGCCAGGGCATCGACCACGTCGGTCGCGCCCAGCTTGAGTGCCAGCGCGCGCTTTTCCGGCATCGGGTCCGCCGCGATGATCCGCCCTGCACCGGCGATCTTGGCCGCGTTGACCGCCGCGAGGCCGACGCCGCCACAGCCGACCACGGCCACGGTCTCGCCCGGGGTGAGCTTGCAGGCGTTGAAGATCGCGCCCGCGCCAGTGGTCACCGCACAGCCG
>Ga0208564_1000328_pt1 | contig 43618 bp, 35 predicted proteins | sample AD_UKC073_MetaG_FD_184439 | JGI IMG/M metagenome (GOLD analysis project Ga0208564, IMG submission 184439) | Active sludge microbial communities of municipal wastewater-treating anaerobic digesters from USA - AD_UKC073_MetaG (SPAdes) (version 2) | ecosystem: Engineered > Bioreactor > Anaerobic >... | reverse complement strand
CTATGCCTGTAAGGTAGGTATCTTTAACAGGTGCAGGTACTGGATTCACCTGGGGATCGACATCCCCGGTTGTTTTGCGGAATATGTTGCTGTGCCTGAGGAGATCCTCTTCCCGGTACCGGAGTTCATTTCAGACGAAGAGGTAGCACTGCTGGAACCTATCACTACTGCGGTTAGGGCGTTTAGAACCAATCACATCCCTCCCGGAGGTTTCGTTGTAGTCTTAGGGCCTGGTCCTTTCGGATTATTCCTCCAACAGGTGGCTAAGCTTTCCAGCCCGCGCAAACTGGTAATGGTAGGGTTAAGCAGAGACAAAGCACGATTGGAACTTGCCAAGAAGCTTGGAGCAGATGAGATAATAATAAGCGACCAGGAAGACCCGGTGGAAAAAATAGCGGAAATGACAGACGGCTGGGGCGCTGACTTAGTGCTGGAAGCCACAGGCAATGTGGAAGCCGTAACACAGGCTCTCGAGATTACTTGCCCAGGCGGACTCTTCCTGATGGGCGGCAGTGGATTCGGCGGTAAAGAGGTAAGGTTCAAGCCTTGGAACGTGGTACGTGACGAAAAACGAATGAAAGGCTTGCAAGGGTTTACATGGCCTGACTATCTGCTGGCTCTTGAGTTTATTAAGAATGGATCCGTTAAAGTAAAGCCCATGCTGAGCCACGTTCTTCCCTTGGAAGAGATAAACCATGCTTGCGATCTTGTAGAAAACAAAGAAGCACTGAAGATCGTGCTCACTGTGTAAAAGCTGTCAAGTCAAATATGAGGTGGTACAATGTTGAAAGCAGATTCAATTTTAGAAAAAATCCGAGAAGAACGTCATGCCTTCCGGCAATCGGAACAAAAAGTTGCTGAGTATATACTCACCCACCCGCGAGAGGTAATCGGTTCGCCCATAACTGAACTCGCTGAGGTAATAGGGGTGAGTGAAGCAACTATTGTCCGGATGTGCAAGAAAATCGGGTTCAAAGGCTTTCATGAGCTGAAGATTAGCCTGGCGGCACAAAATGTCCAGCCTCTGCAAACAGTTCACGAACAGATTCAAGACGGCGACGACATGGAAACCATCGTAAAGAAGGTGTTCGCCGCTAATATTCAAACCATGAATTCTACACTGAACGTATTACCTGTGCGCGACCTAAAACAAGCTGTGGATGCCCTTGCTACAGCGAATCAAATCCATTTCTACGGTGTGGGAGGCTCAGGCTCCATAGCGCAAGATGCAGCTCACAAGTTTATGAAAACAGGGAAACCTGTTGCCGCGTACGTCGATACTCATATGCAGGTCATGGCGGCTTCTCTCCTAGGAAAGGGCGATGTCGTAGTGGGTATCTCTCACTCCGGCAGTAGTCGCGATATTATCGAAGCCTTAGAACTGGCCAGAAAGAAAGGTGCGACTACCATCGGCCTTACCCACTATGCCAAGTCGCCCATAGACAAGGTCCTTGATATTAAGCTGTGCACCGCCTCTAACGAGACTTTCTATAGAACTGAAAGCACATCATCACGTATTGCTCAGTTGTCCATAATCGACGCTTTGTTTATCGGGGTTTCTCTGCGCGACCCGGAGAAAGCAATTGAAAACATTCAGTTAACAAGGGAAGCAATAGCCAGCAAACGGTTCTAGCTTATTCCTATGGACTCTACTGTAGCTGGGAGGTTCACACGTTGAGCTGTAAAATCCTGATCACCCCGCGAACGTTCGGAAAAACGGATCCAGTGCCCATAGCCATTATGGAAGAAGCCGGTTATGAAGTGATCCTCAATCCGTTCGGAAGGCCCCTTACACAAGACGAGCTTATCCCACTCGTCAAAGAAGTAGACGGTATAATAGTAGGACTCGATGAGATAGACGAAAGAGTCATGTCTCACGCCCCGAAACTGCGAGTTATCTCGAAATACGGTTCCGGGGTTAATAATATAGATCTTGAGTCCGCCACAGAAAAAGGCATTATAGTCACTAATACTCCCGGGGTCAACAGTTCCGCAGTGGCGGAGTTGACTATCGGGCTGATGTTGGATGTCGCAAGACATATCTCGGATTCAGATCGCAAGATGAGACAGGGCAAATGGGGAAAGTACATGGGGTTTGAACTCCGGGGAAAAACCCTGGGTATTGTCGGCACCGGCCAGATCGGTAAGATGCTGGTTTCAAAGGTCCAGGGGTTTGGGATGACAATAATCGCTCACGACATTGAGCCTGACTACGAATGGTCAAAGAGAATGGGCGTTTCATACGTTGGTTTCCGTGACCTGATTAAGAATGCCGATATTGTCACCCTCCATCTGCCATTAACTGAGGACACTTATCATCTGATCGGAGCAGATGAACTTGCTATGTTTAAACCAACAGCCATCCTGATCAATACGTCCCGGGGCGAAATGATAGATGAGAACGCCCTGTATACTGCCTTAAAAGAGAGGCGAATATGGGGTGCAGGATTGGATGTCTACGAGGATGAACCGCTTAAGGACTCCCTGCTCACAACCATTGATAACGTAGTCTTAACATCGCACATCGGTGCACATACTGACGAAGCAGTGAAAGCCATGGGGCGCATGGCAGTTTCAAATCTTATGAAAGCCCTAAATGGCGAACTGCCTGAACACATTGTCAACAATGAAGTCGACAGCCTGGCTCTGAAAGGGATGAAAGACTGTGTTAACTAAGGAAGAATGCACTCAGATACTGATGGATACCGGCGTAGTCGCAGTTATTAGAGTGGATTCTGGCTCGGAGTTAGTGGACATAATGCGGGCCTTGAAAAAAGGAGGGGTTTTAGCTCTTGAGGTCACAATGACCTCTCCCGGGGCGCTGGAAGCAATACGCGAGGCGTCTTCTATTTTCAAGGATGAAGCCGTTATCGGCGCAGGTACGGTTCTTGATCCTGAGACAGCCGAAGCTGCTATCAGAGCAGGCGCCAACTTTATTGTCAGTCCTGTAACCAATTTCGACCTGATTAAGCTCTGTCGAAGGTACAGTGTAATGTGCATTCCAGGCGCGTTTACTCCTACGGAAATCCTGGCAGCCTGGGAAGCAGGCGCGGACTTTGTCAAGGTTTTTCCTTCAAGCAGCGTAGGTCCGTCATATCTGAAGGATATCTTAGGACCGCTACCGCAGGTGCGCCTTACCCCGACAGGAGGCGTTAATCTCCAAAACGCCGGAGACTTTATCAGAGCCGGAGCATCTTTTGTCGGTGCCGGCTCATCACTGGTTAAGAAAGACTTCGTCAAGGAAAAAAGGTGGGACGACTTAGCTGAACTGGCCTCGAAGTTTATTCAAGAAGTGAAAGCAGCTCGAACACGCAAATAGAATAGGAATCCAAGTATCAAATGTATCGAGTGCATCAGCATCCATTGCACTAAACGATCAAGGTTTTCAAAATGAATGGCATGCGCTCCATGGGAAAAACCCTCAGGTCATCTGCATTGCCCAGGCAGACTTCTGCCTGGCGTAATCCATCAATATGGATTTCTCCGTACTTATTTGCCATGTTTAGCAATGCAACATAAGCTACGTTATTACTTCTCCAGGTAAGCTTAATAATACCCTCCGCCGGCTCCTCAACAGAAAACTTGTCGCAGCCGGCCTTGATGTCTTTGGCAAGCCCTAACACCTTCTGCATAAAAGACATAAGCTCAACGTCTGCATCTTCCAAGTTTATCGGGCCCTTCTCATAAAGGCTTGGAGTCGTCTCTGCGCCGATTTCCTGGCCTGTATAAACAAGAGTTGCTCCCGGGAGTAACGTATAGAAGACGAGCCAGTTGAGTAAAGAGTCTCTACTCCTTATAAAATCTGCTGCTCGTGGAGTCCGGTAGTCTTCCAAGAATCTAAGCTTTGCTGCGTTCTCAGGGTAAAGCGTCTCCTGGATGTGCAAATAGTTGAGATAGTCTCTGAGTGGGCGCTTGCCGTGGAAGTAATCTGTAATGTACTCAAACCCATCGTAGTCGCATGTCAGATCAAAGGCTTCGTGAAGTTCCGGATCGGAGTAGGCCTTATAGCCTCTATCTCGGATGTATTTGACGAAAGACTTTTCTATACTCCCTGCAATCCAAAGGATTTCTCTATCGCTTTTTCGTTTTAGCCTCTCGCGGGCGGCCAGCCAGAAGTCCAGCGGAACAAGGGATGCCAAATCGCAACGAAATCCATCCACGCCAAACTCAGCCCACTGCTCAAGGGTTTCTATTTGATACTCCCAAAGGTCAGATGACCGGTAGTCCAGGTCGTACACATCTGTCCGGTCAGGCACCTTGGTAAAGAACTCCCCTTTCGGATCTTTAAGAAACCATTCAGGATGTTCGGTGAAGAGAACACTGTCTTTGGATGTGTGGTTGTACACGATGTCAATAATTACCTTCATGTCCAGATAGTGAGCCTTGTCTATTACCATCTTCAAAGCTCGCGGGTCTCCGAGTTCAGGGTTGACAGCACGGTAGTTTCGGACAGCATACGGATTGCCCAGGGTCCCTTGGCGGTCGACGATACCTATAGGATAGACAGGCATCAGCCATAGAACATCCGTATACAGGCTTTTAATCCTTTCGAGATCACTGAAAATGTCCATAAACGTGCCGTCGGCAGAATGGTTTCTGGGATAAACCCCATAAATGACGGCATTTTTCACCCATTTGGGAGTATCAACAGCCACTATGATAACCCCCTATCCCTCTCGCAACAAAACATACGGATTCCCGATTTCAATGGCGATCGATGACGCTTCCCTGAAGAACCTCGATATGTGTCGAAAAATGTGACCAATTGTCTCTTGAGAAACATATTCCTTACAAACCTTAAGAATCCTTCTTAACCGGCTTTATAACACTTCAGACACGTTTTCACCACAACGGCCTCCTCCCCGCACCATCCACTCCTTTCTATGCTCTCCGGCAAACCGTCCCTATTGGTGAAGAAACCCGGCGGATTCTGTCGCATTCTGTCGTAATGGCCGATACATTCTCGCCCACCGTTTTGTCGTTCTAAACTGAGCAGGGTTTAAGGCTTAAAGTGTAAGGTTTGAGATTTGAGCCTTAAGCGGATCAAGACTTCCAACAAAAACACAAAAACACACGTTTTCTTAAGTTGTAGCTATTCAGTAATGACAATAAGTTGAGAAATCCTACCCCTGTTAAGTAAAAAAGCGCCCGAAATCGGACGCAACATCTTGACAGAATCTACCTTCGATTAAGTTACGAAATCTATGAAAAACTGGTGGAGGCGGCGGGAATCGAACCCGCGTCCGAAAAGCCAACTCGAAGAGCTTCTACGAGCGTAGCGTAGGGTTTAAGTTTCGCCAAGGAAGCTCTCCTACGCGAGTTCCTCCAGGGCTATCCCGTTAAAGTCTTAGCTCAAATCCTCCGAGAACAGAATTTGAACGCATCCTGGTTTATTTGACGCCCGCACCGGCCTCCCAGGAAAAGTCCGGATTGGACGGCTGCTTTATTTCTTAAGCAGCGTAAGCGTAATTGTTGTTGGCACTTATTGTGCGTTCCACCGTTTTACGAGGTTGGCGGAATCTCGGCTCGCTACTCTTGTCGTTGCAACTCCCCGTCGAAACCATAACGCCCCCATAAACCTTATGATATCTTAAACCGCGAAGCTTAATGTTCCTTTCTTAAACCTCGAAGCTTATATTTCCTTGAAAACGTTGTCGAGCTTAGAACGGTCTCCCTCAGTATGATCCCCTGTCCTTAATAGCTCGATCTACTTGTCTCCTGATATCCCGCTTCTTAATGTCTTCTCTCTTATCGTAAAGCCGCTTGCCTCGTGCAAGAGCAAGCTCCACCTTAGCCCAACCATTCTTCAAGTAGACTTTCAGCGGAACTAGTGTAAACCCTTTCTCTTGCGTTTTTGTGGCAAGTTTTCGTATCTCAGACTTATTAAGAAGTAGCTTCCTTGTGCGCCTGGGTTCATGGTTGAACCTGTTGCCGGCATCATAAGGGCTTACATTCATATTATATAGGAAAACTTCGCCGTTCTCCACTCTGGCGAAACTGTCGCGAAGACTCACCATTCCTTGCCTGACAGACTTAATCTCTGTACCGGTAAGGACGATTCCTGCTTCATATGTCTCGCCTATATGATAGTCGTGATAGGCTTTTCTATTTGTTGCAACAACTTTATTTGCCAACCTGTCTCACCTGCACGCCAATTATAGCACGGAGGATCAGGCGGTTCAAGCAACCCTGAACACGGGCTTTGGCCTCACAAACCCAGCTCAGAGGATATGGACTGCATTGCCTCAAGACCGATCTTTATGAATTCTTCGAGACTAAGTCCTAGTTCACAGCAAGACTTCATCTGTTCCCTGTTCGCCCCTCGGGCAAATGAAGGCTCCTTGAATCTGTTCAGCACAAAGCCTACATCTATAGCATTCAGCTTTTTCTCAGGGTGGATCAATGCAGCAGCCACCAAAAGCCCGGTTAAAGGATCAACCGCCCACAGGGCTTTGTCCAGAAGCGACTCTCGCGGAAGCCCGTGGCATTCATTGTGAGCCTTAACTGCATAGACTATATCCTCATCGACCCCCAGCTCTTCGAGGAGTTTGCCTCCGACCAAGCTGTGGCGCTCAGGTTCATCTGAAGTCTCGTCATAGTCGACGTCATGCAGCAGTCCGGCAAGTGCCCATTTCTCTTCATTTTCACCAAGATGTCTTGCTAAAGCCGCCATAACAACTTCTGCCGCAAGCATGTGCTTTACCAAATTCCTCGTCTTCACGTGCTTCTTCACAAGCCTCAACGCATCTTCTCTCTTCATCATCACTGCCTCCTCATTTGCTGCTCAATACTGCCCACCTAACACTAAGGCCAGTTTCATCACAGTGGATCTCACTATAGGCGCTTCACGCGCAATTCCGTGGCCAGCTGATTATGACAGATTCATTATGCTCGATTTGGTGGCCGATCCACTACAGCCGTTTCTATTTCCGATTCTATGACCGATCCACTACAGCCAATTCTGTGTCCTATTCATTACGGCGGGTTCATTATGCTCGATTCCGTGGCTGACCCGTTAGGACTGATTCTGTAACAGATTCCTTAAAACGGGTTCATTATGGCCGACTTTATGACAGTTTCAGCGCCTTCTCCCGCGACCGTTTCCATGGGCCGTCTCGCACTCTCACGATCTCCGAGTACGTGGTTCGATTTCCGGCACCGCCCTAGGAAGCGATAGTCTGTATGGTCGAATTCCTACCACCGTAAGGCTTTTCTGTGGAAGGTTTTCTACCACAGTTTTGGGCGTACGCTCTAAAATGGTAGATTCTCGCCCACAAGGAGGCCTAAAGGTGGAAGGTTTTCTACCACGATCAGGCGTCCAGGTGGTAGAATATCGACCACCGCGCCTCCCACAAGGTGGAAAATCGCGGTTTGGTAGTCGAAACTCGCCCACATTTTCTGAAAAAGTGGGCGAAAAACTGCCACGTTTTTAAAAAAAGTGGTAGAGAATCTACCACCTGAGCCCCAAAAAGCTCCAAAAACCGGGTTGCAACCTGAAAATGTGGTCGATTCTCTACCACCTGAGGCGCTTTGGGTGGTTCAGAATCGCCCATTTATGAACATTTGCTCGGAAAAATCCGAAAGGGTGGTCGAGATTGAACCACTTCTCTAAGGAAAGGTGGTTGAAAACCGACCACTTATGAGCGTTTGCTCAAAAAAACCATTAAGGGTGGCCTCGGTCAACCATCTAATTGGTAAAATGTGGCCGGAAACCGACCACACTGATAATAGTCAGAACAACCCTATAATCGGATTCAATAGTTCGAACAACGTATGAGTTGATTTACCAGTTCGAACAACCTCACAAGTTCACTTAATAGCTATAACAACCCTACGAGTTCATTCAACAGTCCCGACAGCCCTATAGGTTCATTTGACAGTTTGACAGTTAGAACAACCCTATAAGCTCATTCAAATGTACAATCAACGGAGCGAAAACAAGGGCTACAACAGTCATCAACTTAATCAGGATGTTCATAGCCGGTGCGGCAGCATCCTTAAAGGGGTCTCCTACCGTATCACCGATCACTGCAGCCGCGTGTACAGGAGTTCCCTTGCCTCCAAGGTTTCCGGCTTCCACGTGTTTCTTGGCATTATCCCAGGCGCCGCCTGCATTGGCAAGCTGGATAGCCAAGGGCACACCGCTTGTCAATGACCCTGCCAGGACACCTCCCAGAGTTTCAGGGCCCAGAAATACCCCTACAGCAAGCGGAAGGAACACTGCCACAAGTCCGGGGGCCACCATTTCTCGAAGAGCAGCAGCAGTAGTTATGTCTACACACTTGGCATAATCCGCTCTCCCGGTACCGTCCATAAGACCGGGAATCTCGGCAAACTGCCTTCTGACTTCTTCAACTACCTTAAACGCAGCACGCCCCACAGCGCTCATGACTTCGGAAGCGAATATGTAAGGTACCATTGCACCTATCAGAACCCCTGCCACAACTTTAGCGCTTAGCAGGTTTATAGCTTGAAGCTGCACTGCATGCACATATGCAAAGAACAGAGCAAGTGCTGTCAGGGCAGCGGACCCGATTGCAAAACCCTTGGCAATAGCTGCAGTAGTATTTCCCGCAGCATCCAGAGAGTCAGTCACTTCCCGAACTTGCGACGGCATATGACCCATCTCAGCAATTCCGCCTGCATTATCTGATATAGGTCCGTACGCATCCACAGCTACAGTCATGCCTGTGGTAGAAAGCATTCCCACAGCTGCAATGGCTATGCCGTAGAAACCTGCTGTGTAATAGGAGATCAATGTTGAAAGAGCGATAAAGATAAGAGGAACTACCGTGCTCCGCATACTCAAAGCAAACCCGCTGATAATATTCGTAGCAGGCCCGGTAAGGCAAGTCTCAGCTAAATCCTCCACTGCCTTTCCGGATGTATACTTTTCAGCAATCCCTCCGATAACCATCCCTGCCAGGAGGCCGAAGAAGGCTGCCCAAAATACGCTGAGTTCACCGTAGTAATACTTGCTCAGGAAGAAAGCGCCGACAACAACTAATCCTGCGCTGACAAGCGTGCCATTGCGCAAAGCGCCTCCCGGATCTCCTTCGGTTTTTCCGGTTCTTACAAAGAATGTTCCGATGATCGATGAGATAATGCCGATCCCTGCCAAACAGAGGGCAAATATGATCTTCTTGAAGCCGTCAGGAGCGTTGAGGCTGGTTGCCGTAGCAATAACAAGCGCAGATACAATCGCCCCAATATAAGACTCGTAAAGGTCGGCTCCCATTCCTGCTACGTCCCCTACATTATCACCTACAAGGTCAGCGATGACCGCAGGGTTTCTAGGGTCATCTTCAGGAATGCCTTTCTCTACTTTACCGACGAGGTCTGCACCGACATCTGCCGCTTTTGTGTATATGCCCCCTGCAACCCTTGCGAACAACGCCACAAGGCTCGCGCCCATACTGAACCCTGATATCAAATCTGTCGCAGAGAACACATCTCCGCCAGGCAAGACCGACAATATGTAGTACACAATAGACAAAGAAAACAGCCCTATGCTGGCTACATACATTCCCATAACCGCGCCGCCGGGAAAGGCCACTCTAAGGGCTTCATTGAAACCGTCTGCTGCAGCGTGGGCAGTCCTGCTGTTAGCAGCTGTAGCTATCTTCATTCCCACATATCCTGCAGAAACAGACGTTAATCCTCCTATTAAGAAAGCAATCGCGGTATGTACATTAATCGCAAACACTATAAGCAAGAAGATAACACCGATGAAAACCAGAACGACTCTGTACTCCCGCCTCAAGAAGGCCATTGCACCTTCATGTATGGCTCCTGATAATTCTTGTATTCTTGCACTGCCAGGATCTTTCTTTAACACATACTGCACAAGATAGGCGACAAAAAGGAGCCCTAAACCGCCTGCTAAGGCCGCGTACAAAATAGAAGACGCACCGATGGATGTCATACACTACTCACCTCTAAAATTATTAGACCGTAACGGAAGATATGGCGAACTATATTACAAAGATTGCATCGTACCCGTCCTTAAGAGACAACATCTGCTGCATCTATTTTTTTCTTTTCCTTGCACGTCAAATAGGCGAGCAATATTTATCTTATGATACTCAGCAACACTGAGGACATCAAGAAAAGTACGGCTACGACAGAAGTCATCTTGCTCAAAAACTCTTCCATTTTTTTGTTCTTGGAGAAAAATAACCGTCCCCCACCGCCGATGGACCCTAGTCCTTCGCCTTTACTTGGTTGAAGGAGCACTACAGCGATAAGAGCTATGGATATGACGAATTGAAATACTATAAGACCTGTGCGCAATGAAGCTTCACCCCCAATACTTTCAACTCAGCAAGAAAACCCTTCAGCAAACTATCATAGATTCTAGCACACGCCGCCAAACTCAGCAAGGCACTGTCGGGACTACCATGTAGTACACTTCAAAATATTAGGAGGTTGCCCTTATGGAGATTATATCACAAAAGCAGGGGAAAAAGCAGTCATTTAAGTGGAACGAAGCTAAAGAATTAGACGATTTTGACATATGTAACCATACTACAAAACCACGGAGTGTAGAGGAAAAACAGCAAGGCGCTGCCTACTTTAGCTAGCTTAAAGAGACAGCGCCGGAGTCGGTGCCGTGATTTGTTTGTAACCTACAAAAGAGATCTTCGCAACCTACAAAAGAGATCTTCGCCCGATCTATAACCAATCTTCTTTTAGAATTCGCCTAAGAAAAAGACAGCAAATCCACGTACAACTTATTGGAAACACAGCCTAAATCTACATACGGAATCCGCCTCGTCCTGCGTACCGAGCAGTCTCACCTAAAAGGTCCTCAATCCTGAGGAGTTCGTTATACTTTGCTACTCTGTCCGTGCGCGAAGGTGCACCGGTCTTTATCTGGCCACTATTTGTGGCAACTGCGATATGGGATATGGTTACGTCTTCAGTCTCACCTGAACGGTGGGATATCACAGCAGTGTACCCTGCCCTGTGTGCCATATCGATTGCAGCCAGAGTTTCAGTAAGGGTGCCGATCTGGTTCACTTTGATAAGGACTGAATTGCCGACCCCGTCTCTAATGCCTCTTTCGATCCTTTCGGTATTTGTAACAAAGAGGTCGTCACCGACAATCTGGACCCTGTCTCCAAGGTTCTCAGTCATCTTCTTCCAGCCATCCCAGTCATCTTCAGCAAAACCGTCTTCAATAGATATAATGGGATATCTGCTAACCAGGTCAGTCCAGAATTCCACCATCTCTTCGCTTGTGCGCTTTTTCCCTTCACCTTCGAAAACGTACAGGCCGTCTTTGTACATTTCAGATGCAGCAGCATCAAGTGCTATCAGGACATCGTCGCCCGGCTTGTAGCCTGCAGCTTCTATAGCGCTGATTATCAGGTCCAAAGCCTCTTCATTAGACTTGAGGTCAGGGGCAATGCCACCTTCATCTCCAACTGCTGTATTCAAGCCTTTCTTCCTTACCACACTGCGGAGGCTGTGAAAAACCTCAGCGCCCATGCGAAGGGCTTCTCTGAATGTGACTGCGCCTACAGGAGCTATCATGAACTCTTGAATATCAACGTTATTATCAGCGTGAGCCCCGCCGTTTAGGATATTCATGAGAGGAACAGGCAACACATGCGCCCATGTCCCTCCAATGTAGCGATACAAAGGAAGCCCAAGGCTTTCTGCAGCAGCTTTAGCACATGCAAGCGAAACTGCAAGAATGGCGTTTGCGCCCAGCTTTTCCTTATTATGCGTGCCATCCAGTTCTATCATGATGTTATCTATTTCCATCTGCATGGTGGCATCAAGCCCTTCCAGCTCAGGACCGATTGTGTCGTTGATGTTTGCAACTGCCTTCTCGACACCTTTGCCGCCGTAACGATCAGGGTCACCGTCACGGAGCTCAAGCGCCTCATACGAACCGGTGGAAGCCCCGGAAGGCACGGCTGCACGCCCTACAGTACCGTCGGCCAACATGACCTCAGCTTCTACCGTTGGATTTCCCCGGGAATCCAGGATTTCTCGTGCATATACATCTACGATGGTTGTCATGGGACTAGCTCCTTTCCAAAGCTAAGCTTTGACTATAGCCGCAAAATCAGATGCACTTAGACTGGCGCCTCCTACAAGGGCCCCATCTATGTCTGACTGACTGAACAGTTCTCCTGCGTTATTAGGCTTCACACTTCCGCCGTACTGAATCCTCATCTCATGGGCAATCTTGGGGTCAAATATTTCAGCTACAACACTTCGGATAATCCGGATCACCCTGTTTGCCTCTTCAGCCGACGCAGTGCGCCCTGTCCCTATTGCCCAGACAGGCTCATAAGCTATGACAATACCTTCTGCCTGAGCAGCATCTATGCCGTCCAGCGCTCCTTTTGTCTGTCTTGTCACAACTTCCTCGGTCTTGCCTTCCTCCCGCACTTCCAAAGTCTCTCCGACGCAGATAATGGGCAGAAGGCCACCGGCTAGAGCTGCTTTCACCTTTTTGTTTACAATCTCATCAGTTTCGCCGAAGTAAGCTCTTCTTTCAGAGTGTCCCAGGATCACGTACGTGCATCCCAGATCCTTCAGCATGACAGGAGATACTTCCCCTGTATACGCCCCTTCATTCTCCCAATGCATATTCTGGGCTGCAAGCCTGATGTTACTACCTTGAATCGCATCGGCAACTGCACTAAGAGCGGTAAACGCAGGGCATACCACTATCTCTACATGGCTCACATCCTTTACCCGGCTCTTCAAGTCATTAACCAGAGCAGTGGCTTCATCGACAGTCTTGTGCATTTTCCAGTTTCCTGCAACTATACGCTTGCGCAAATGTCTCTCACCTCTACCTATTTATCTTTCAGCGCAGCAACACCGGGAAGGACTTTGCCCTCAAGGAATTCCAAAGATGCGCCTCCTCCTGTGGAAACATGGGTCATTTTGTCTCCAAATCCCATTTCGGAGACAGCAGCAACTGAATCTCCACCGCCGACTATCGTCACTGCCTCCGATTCTGCGAGTGCCCTGGCAATCCGCCTGGTTCCTTCTGCGAACGGCTTCATCTCGAAGACGCCCATTGGACCGTTCCATACCACTGTCTTGGCATCCGCGATCTCCCGGGCAAACAGGTCTCGCGTCTTCGGGCCGATATCCAGAGCTTGCCAGGAGGGAGGAATCTCGTCTATATCAACGACCTTAGTGTTTGCATCTTCTGCAAACTTGTCTGCTATCACTACGTCAACAGGCAGGAGGAATCTTATCCCTTTAGTCTTTGCCTTCTCCATAAGCTCCCCGGCCAAACCTAAGCTGGCATCATCAACAATAGAATCGCCGATCTCAAGGCCTTTTGCCTTCAAGAAGGTATAAGCCATACCTCCGCCGATTATCAGCGAATCCACTTTTTCCATGAGATTTGAGATAACGCCTACCTTATCTTTGACCTTGGCACCACCTAGGATCGCAACGAAAGGCCTCTCAGGTTGAGACAGCGCCTTCCCCATGACTTCAATCTCTTTCTCCATAAGAAACCCGGCGACTCCGTCAACAAACTCTGCGACTCCGGCGGTGGATGCATGGGCACGGTGAGCAGTCCCGAATGCGTCATTTACATATATATCAGCCAAAGAGGCCAAAGCCCTGGCAAATGCCTCGTCATTGGCTTCTTCTTCCTTGTAGAACCTGAGATTCTCAAGGAGGATTACATCTCCGTCTTTCATAGCCAGGACCTCTGCTTCGACCTCCGCGCCAATGCAATCATCGAGCTTCTTGACTGGTTTCCCAAGCAGTTCTTCAAGCCTTTTTGCAACAGGAGCAAGGCTGAACTCTTCCTTCCGCTGTCCCTTCGGACGTCCAAGGTGGGATGCAAGGATCACCCTTGCACCGCGCTCCAAAAGGTATTCAATGGTTGGAAGAGCAGATCTGATGCGCGTATCATCTGTAATGTTCCTTTCAGCATCTAAAGGGACATTAAAGTCTACTCTTACAAGTACACGCTTTCCCTTTACATCGATATCCCTTACCGTGGCCTTTGCCATAAACGCATCACACTCCTCGAGCACATATGGCTTAGACGACTGACATTATCAACAGCCCAGCTTAGAAGCCTTTTCCAGCCATAAACACAGCCAGATCCACGACACGAAGGGAATATGCCCACTCATTGTCGTACCAGGCAATAACCTTTATCATGTCGCCTTCCATGACCATTGTGGACAAGCCGTCAACAATTGCAGAATGAGGGTTGCCATTAAAGTCTTTCGATACCAGCGGCTCCTCTGTGTAAGCCATAATGCCTTTAAGCCCGCCTTCAGCTGCTTCCTTGAGCACTCGATTGACTTCCTCTGCACTGGTAGACTTCTCAACATTAACAACAAGGTCGACCACGGACACGTTAGGCGTAGGAACCCTCATGGCAAAACCATTGAGCTTTCCTGCCAGTTCAGGCAATACTTTACCCACTGCCCGAGCTGCGCCTGTAGTAGTAGGAATAATCGAAAGCGCTGCTGCCCTTGCACGTCTTAGGTCTTTATGCATGAGATCGAGTGTGTGCTGGTCGTTTGTGTAAGAATGGACTGTTGTCATAAGGCCTTTGATAATCTTGAATTCGTCGTTAATCACTTTGGCAACAGGTGCCAGGCAGTTCGTGGTGCACGATGCGTTTGACACGACATGGTGGACAGCCGGGTTGTACGAGCCTTCGTTTACGCCCATGACAACGGTGAGTGCGTCTCCCTTGGCAGGCGCAGTAATGATGACCTTCTTAGCACCGGCCGCAAGGTGAGCGCTGGCCTTCTCTACTGCGGTAAAAACTCCTGTGGACTCTATTACGATATCCACACCCAAATCAGGCCATGGGATAGCCTGAGGGTCCCTTTCAGATAGGACCTTGATTTCTTTACCGTCAACGACAATATTGCCGTCTTTCACTTCCACATCTCCGGGAAATATGCCGTGAACAGAGTCATATTTCAGAAGATGAGCATTGGTCTTGGCATCAGCCAGATCATTGATGGCTACGATATCCACGTCGTTATTTCCATAAGCAGCCCTATACACTAATCTGCCGATTCGGCCGAATCCGTTGATTCCTATCTTTACGGCCATCTTTCTTTCCCCCTGTCTTGAAGCTTTATCATTTCTAAAGCTACAGCCTCGTCTATGACGAGGGCTTCTAGATGGTGGCGTTTTGCCACTGCAAGCAAGGCCTGCGCCTTATTGGCGCCACCTGCCACTGAAATAGTCTTCTTATCAGCAAGATCCTCAGGACGAATACCCATGCTGGGGCTGTAGTAAACCATGTTTCCATCTTTATCAAAGTAATATCCGAACATTTCCGCTACAGCACCTAACGATTTTAGGATTTCCACTTCCTTCGGAGGTATATTACGCCTTTTCACCATTTCTTCAAGTGTTCCAACACCGTGAACGACGATCGTAGCCGTCCTGATAAGGTCTAAAATCTCTTTGATACGAGGTTCATCCATGATCCGGGATATTGTGTCAGGATGAAGATTGTCAGGCACATTCAGCACTCGGTAGGTCCCTCCGAGCAGCTTGGCCATCTCAACGGCTATGGAATCTGCCTGTATTTCCACGTCTTCTCCGAGACTGCCTCTGGTGGGAACTACGGTGATATTTCTCGGCCACCCTGAAGGGACTATCGCTTCCACTACTGCAGCCATGGTGGTGCCGCCGCCTGCTGCGATAGTATCTCCTTCTCTCACAATTTCCCTTAGGATCCCCACAACTGCCCTGCCCATATCCTTCTTGACGGCAGGATCACGTTTAGAGTCCCCTGCTACAACCACAATTTTCCTTGCTGGGAACAGGCGCTCCATCATCTCTTCGAGCCTGGCAATCTCTCTGAGCTCCCTGACGTACTGTCCCAGCTGGTGGAATATATCCTCGCCTTCTTTAGTCAGGGACACGCCTGAAGGGCTTACTGAGATAAATCCTTGCCTCCTTAAAAACTGTAGTTCGCTGCGGACCGTACGCTCCTTGACTGTTAGTTGCTGAGAAAGGGTTCTCCTGCCTATAGGTTGGTAAAAGTGGACATGGCGCAGAATTGAGTAGCGAATATCGATGAGCTTATCAATTTCCGGCGCTATTCTCCTTTGTAAGCTCACGAATTTGTCCACTCATACAAACCTCTTTCGCACGAGCTAAAATGACATCCATCGAACCATTTAAACTGACACCCATCGAAAAATAGACAAAAACTGGGTTATTAGTGGGTCGCGATACGTCCCGCCATAGCTTATATTGTCCCGCTTCAGTCAAAATAAAAAGTGCCATATCTTCCTATAGTGTATTCGTTCCGGCACCTAAAATTCCTTCTGTTGCTAAGAAAATCTTTTTCTAAGTGTAGACGGAGCTATCCGCTCCTCTTCGCGATATTTCGCCACTGTCCTGCGGGAAATCATAATCCCTTTCTCCCGCAACATTTCGCTGATAGCCCTATCGCTAAGGGGCTTATTTGGATCCTCGCCTTCAATTATCTCGCGGATCATCTTTTTCACGCTCTCGCTGGATGCCCCTTTACCGTATACTGTCGGGATCCCGCTTGTGAAGAAGAACTTCAACTCAAACATGCCCCTTGGAGTTGCAACATACTTTCCTTGAGTAGCCCTGCTTACCGTAGATTCATGGACTCCAATCTCGCGGGCCACGTCCTCCAATGTCAGAGGCTTAAGATGCTTGACTCCTTTGTCAAAGAAGTCCCGCTGGAACTTGACAATGGATTCTATGACTTTTTGCAGGGTCTGCCTGCGCTGTTCTATGCTTCGTATAAGCCACAGAGCCGAATTAAGCTTGGATTTCAGGTAATCTACAGCACCGTCCTGTTGTGGATCCACTTGCCCCAGAATTTTGCGGTAGACCGGGTTTATGCTAAGGCGCGGAGCGGACACATCGTGAACAGTGACAACATATTCATCTCCGACTCTCTCAATACTTGCATCAGGTTCAATATATGCAGGCCCACGTCCGCCTGAATACTGCCGTCCCGGCTTCGGGTCGAGAGTCTTTATTAAATCGCACGCCTCCTGAACTTCAACAACATCGACTCCCAAAGCCTCGGCAATCTTAACAAAACCGCCCTGCGCTATATCGTCCAGGTGTTCCTTAATCAATCTCTCTGCCAGTTCCAACTTATCACAGGAAATGCCGGTGCTCCTTAAAGACTCCAACTGGATTAGGAGACACTCCTCAAGGGTCCTGGCACCGACACCGGTGGGGTCAAACTGCTGGATTATGCTGAGGACCTTTGCTGCTTCTTCAGGAGAAACGCCTGCCATATCTGCAATTTCAGAAATGTCCATCCGCAGGTAACCGTCGTCATCGATCCCGCCGATGATCAGAGCGCCTATTCTCATCCGGTCCTCGTCAAGGGGTGAAATACGCAGCTGAAACGTGAGATAATCATGGAATGTCGACTCGGAGCCTATGAAAGATTCATATGATGGCTCAGGCTGATTCCGGTTTACCCGTGAACCTATGTACCCGATATCACTGGCATCTTCAAAATAGAGTTGCCAGTCTATATCATGACGCGCTTCTTCTGCTTCATTGGCAGACAACCCGGCCTCTTCACGGACGTCAGATAAATCCTGGCCTGCCGGCTCGACTTTGTCTCCGAGCTCCAGAAACGGGTTTTCCATTACCTCTTCAGATATGTACTGTTCCAGCTCGATCCAGGGCAACTGAAGAATGGTTATGGCCTGACGAAGCTCAGGAGTAATAACAAGCTTCTGAACTTGCTTAAGGCTCATCTCATAACCAAGCTTCACTGAATGTCACCCCTTTACGTTACAATATTCGAGAAGACCGAAGGATTTCCTTTGTAGAATCCTCCTAGGAAATCTATCCCATTTTACCGTTTAAGCTGTTTGCTATATGGATAAGCCTCCTCATCCTGTGATTTACAGCAGATTTACTGATCGGGGGAGATAACAACTGACCCAGTTCCCTGAGGGTCATCTCAGGATTGGCTAACCTGAGTTCCGCTATCTCCTGAAGTCCCGGAGCAAGGGACTTTAGCCCAATGATCCGCTCAATTCTCTGTATGGCATCTATCTGGGAAAGACCTGCATTCACTGCCTTTGTGACATTTGCGGTCTCGCAGTTTACAACTCGGTTCACATCGCCGCGCACACCCCTCAGCACCCTCACACTTTCCAGCGTAAGCACTGCGGAGTGGGCTCCCATAACACGAAGCAGCTGAGCTACATCGTCCCCTCCCTTGACATAGACCATGTACCCCTTCTTGCGTGGCGCGACCTTAGGCGTTACGTTAAAGGATTCTGCTAGCTGCACTATTCCTTTTGCATGCTCTGAGCTATCTGTCATAAACTCCATATGGTACTCTTTTTCAGGGTTTTGCACATATCCCCTTCCGAGAAAAACCCCTCGAAGGTAGGCTCTCCGGCAACACTGCCTGGATAGAAGGTGCCACGGGATACCGTTTTCCATAGAAATGCCGGAACCGCTCTCAGACATCACGCCAAGCCCTTTCAGTGTCTCCAGGGTCTTCTTACCAAGCAGCAGTTGGATGATATACTGGTTCCTTGAGCGTCCACCTTTTCCATGGATAAGTCTCATTCTTGGTTTGAAACCGAAGATAACGTTGACAAAAGACATTATCTTCCGGGCAGATGCAGCGTTTTCAGTTCGGATTTCAAAAACCGGCATCTCCAACCTGCCCAGACTCCTGGCAATTGCCGAAAACTCTGAGAGCTTACAACATTTGCTTTCAGGCATCGTGCGTGCAAGCTCGCCTTTTGTCTCTGTATAGAACATTCCTGGCACCACCTAAGCTAATTCTATCACACGGCAACGGATCTCTTATATAGTCATAATCTGCCTCGCCTTCGGAATATAGGTATGTACGATGCAGCCTGTACAAGGCTTTGCTGGTTGGATACCTACGAATCAGCTAGGCTATCTCGCTTAATGGAGGATGTCTAAAATGGTAAACAGCATTTGGCTGGCATTGATCGTCCTTGGTGTTGTTACGGGGATCCTGAGCGGCACATCCGCTCAAGTAACAAGAGGCATTATTGAAGGTGCAAACCAGGCAGTAAACATATGTCTCGGGTTTATCGGGATCATGACTCTTTGGAGCGGCCTTATGCGGATCGCAGAATCCGCAGGCCTCACTCGGACTCTTGCCAGGTTCTTTGCGCCTTTGGCAAGGTGGCTGTTCCCTTCAGTACCTGACGATCATCCCGCCCTTTGTGCCATCACCATGAGCCTGGTTGCGAATCTCCTCGGTATGGGGAACGCTGCGACCCCTTTGGGCATAAAAGCCATGGAAGAGCTGGCATCCCTCAATGAGGGAAGAGATGCGGCCAGCGATGCAATGTGCACCTTTGTGGCAATATCAACTGCAGGAATCACCCTCATTCCTACGACGGTGATTGCCATTCGAACACACTACCGTTCTCTGAATCCGGCAGAAGTCGTCATACCTATTGTCCTCATGAACATCCTTGCCACCTCAGTTGCATTACTTGCCGACAGGTTTTTCAGGGATATAACTTGAGGATCATCAATCAAAGGAGAGAGAGATTATGCTGCTTAAGGCTGTTGCCGCTCTCTCAAATCTTGTCGTTCCCCTTATGATTGCAGTTATCTGCATTGCAGGATACGCGAAGAAGGTCAGGGTATACGAGACATTCATAGAAGGCGCAAAGGACGGGTTTGCCATTGCAATAAGGTTAGTCCCTTTTCTGGTAGGTATGTTTGTGGCAATAGGGATCTTTCGAGAATCCGGCGCTTTAGCTTTACTGACGCGGATTCTCTCCCCACTGACACAAACGATAGGCATGCCTTCAGAACTGCTACCTCTGGCGCTGATACGGCCTTTGTCCGGAACAGGCGCATTGGAAGTCACAGTGGATCTTGTCCGGAAATTCGGGCCGGATTCCCTAATCGGCAGAATTGCCTCTACAATGCAAGCAAGCTCTGAGACTACGATTTACATCATTACAGTTTACTTTGGCGCAGTCGGAATAAGGAAAACCAGGCATTCGCTGGCAGCAGGCTTAATTGCAGATTTCGCCGCGTTTCTCTCTTCAGTGGCAATATGGCGTCTTATCTTGACTTTTGACTGATCCAAATCGCCCTCTTTTTCTGCGATTTCTCGTCCTCTGAAATAATACGGAGCAACGTTTCAGCAACGCGCATAGAATCGTGTCTGGCGTAGTTTGCGGTAGACATTAAGTCTTCTTCTACGATCCTGATTCCAAACCGCCTTAGCCTGTCTCTGTCAACTTTGACCGGATACGCGCCTTCAACGCTGTACTTCTCAGCCAGCTTCGGTGGAACACGGCTTCGGTTTACCACAACATAGTCGATGAATCCGTTCCCTGCGTGATCTATAATAGCCTCCACATGGTCTGCGGCAGTAAATCCGTCGGTTTCTCCGGGCTGGGTCATTACATTACACACGTATATCCTGGGTGCATTGCTCTTCAGGATCGCTTCTTTAATCCCTTCCACAAGCAGATTAGGAATTACACTGGTAAACAGGCTCCCCGGACCCAGCACAATGGCATCTGCATCAGCAATGCTTTCAAGAGCCTCAGGAAGCGCCTTTGCATTCTCCGGCAGGAGGGATACCTTCTCTATGCGCACCCCGCACTTCCCAATAGTCGATTCACCATATACCACATTTCCCCCTTGACAATGGGCGACAAGGACCACATCGTCTAGAGTTGAGGGAAGCACCCGGCCTCTTACCGCTAACACCCTGCTGGATTCCTTCACCGCCTCTTCAAAATCGCCGGTAATCGCAGACATTGTTGCGATAAACAGGTTCCCGAAGTTATGCCCTCCCAGCCCTGAGGAGTTGCCTTCAGGGAACCTATATTCAAAAAGACGAGCCATAAGAGGCTCGGAATCAGCAAGCGCCACAAGGCAGTTACGGATATCGCCCGGGGGAAGCACTCCCATTTCCTTTCTGAGTCTCCCTGAACTCCCTCCGTCATCAGCCACTGTGACTATGGCTGTCAGATTTCCCGTGAACTCCTTTAATCCTCTAAGCAGTGTAGATAAACCGGTGCCACCGCCTACAACGACTATCTTAGGGCCAAGCACAAGCTCATACCTCTTGTGGAGGACCTCTACAACATTTTCACCGTAATCCGGTGTAAGGGCTTTGATGACTAGTCTAACCACCACCACGGCGGAAAAGACAGTCATGACAACGCCTACGAGCCCCATGACAAGGCCAGGCATCCATCTGTATGAAAGAGATATGATGCCTGCTATTGTCAGTCCTACTCCAACTGCAAACACCAAAGACCATTTCTTCAAGTCAAGGTGAGGATAAAGCTTCCTAACAGACTTCATTATAGTGACTCTCCTACTCAGCCAGTCTCTCCGGGATGTCTTTATCCCTGTGTTCCACTGTGACATTGTATCCTTGTTCCTTCAAGAAACCAGCCAGGCGATTTGCAATCGCAACAGAACGGTGCCTCCCTCCGGTGCATCCTATCCCGATTATGAGTTGAGTCTTCCCCTCCTTCGTGTATTGTGGCAAGAGAAACCCCATAAGTTCAAACAGCTTATCAAGGAAGGACTTCGTCACCTTGGAACGGAACACATAGTCTCTGACTGCATCAGATTCTCCCGTAAGCGGGCGCAAAGCGTCCACATAATGGGGATTCGGCAGAAACCTTACATCAAAAACAAGATCCGCATCCATAGGTATTCCATGCTTGAATCCAAAGGACACTATGATCACGTCAATTCCCTTGCTGGGACTCTTTTGGGAAAAACTGGATGCGATTCGCTCGCGAAGTTGTTTAGGGGTAATATTTGATGTATCTATGATGCGAGAAGCTTTCTCGCGGACCTGTTCAAGCTTTCTGCGCTCTTCGCTGAGACCCTCAACAATACCGCCTTCTGCGGAAAGAGGATGACGTCTCCTGGTCTCTTTAAACCTCCGTACAAGAGCTTCATCAGACGCCTCAAGGAACAGAATCTCGTAATTGACTCCCATTTCCTCGAGGTCATCTAGCACATAAAACAGCTTATCGAAGAACTCGCGGCTCCTTATATCCACCACTAAGGCTATTCTATCAATCTTGCCTTCGGATTGTGACGCGAGTTCAGCAAATTTCGGGATCAGTGTAGGCGGAAGATTATCAACACAAAAGAAACCGAGATCTTCAAGTGCACGCACAGCCTCACTCTTGCCTGCACCTGAAAGCCCTGTGATTATTATGAATCGCCCTTCATGCAAAGCCAGATCCCTCCGCCTGTTGCCGGCATTCAGTCGGTCACAATCGACAACACGAGTCCCGGTCGAACAGTGTAGTTTAACACTTTCAGTATACCATACTCATTATGCCGGGTCCCTGGACAACATCATCAGATGGCGGCTTTAGCTCGGATGCAGCATCCCTATCCAAGAAAACGGTGCAATCCGGGTGAAGCTGCAGGACTGAACTGGGAACCATATCTGTTACAGGCCCATGTATAGTCTGATAGATGGCACCGGACTTCTCAGGGCCGTTGGCAAGTAGAATAATCTTGCGTGAATTCATTATCGTCTTGATTCCCATGGAAATCGCTTGCCGCGGCACAGCGTCAGGATCATCATCAAAAAACCTTGCGTTAGCTTCAATAGTCCTTTTTGCAAGGTAGATCGGACGAGTAAGCGAACCGAATTCCGTCTTCGGCTCATTAAAACCGATATGCCCGTTACGCCCTATACCGAGTACAGCCAGGTCAATCCCGCCTGCCTTCTTGATCTCGCGTTCGTACGCGGCTGCTTCCTCGTGAGGATCCTCTGCAAGCCCACGAGGAATATGTACCCTATCTCGGTTTACGTTAACATCATTGAAGAAGTTGTCATACATGTAAAAGGCATAGCTGGATTTGTGAGTTTCAGGAAGCCCCAGGTACTCATCGAGATTGAATGTAGTGACACGGGAAAAATCCAAGCCTTCCTCTTTATGCATCCTGACCAGTTCCGCGTAAAAGCCGAGGGGGGTTCCGCCTGTAGGCAGTGCAAGGACACAGTCAGGGTTCTTTTCTATTTCGGCAGCTACAACCTTAGCCGCCTCTCTACTCATAATCTCATAGTCATCGGCAATAATTACTTTCATGCTGTCGCCTCCTATCGAAGCTTCAAGCCAGATTCCGTGGAAAACTCAAACGTCACTTTACCGGAGGACGCCTTCTTGCACATACACCGGATCACCGCACACAAATGTCGCCTTAACTTGCAGATCCTTATCCAACAGAACAAGGTCTGCGTCTTTCCCCACTTCCACACTGCCTTTCTTTTTGTCTAGACCCAAAATCCGGGCAGGAGTTTGAGATGCCATCTTAACAGCATCGCTCAGGGAGCATCCGAGTTCCAGTACCAGATATCTGACTGCCTTATCCATGGTAAGTGCAGAACCGGCAAGGGTTCCGTCAGGAAGCCTGACTGCTCCGTCTTTGTGAATAACTTTTTGTCCGCCCAGCTCATACTCGCCTTCCGGCATGCCTGCAGCCATTGTAGCATCTGTTATCAATGCAACATTATCCTTGCCTTTGCACTTCAGAAGTATTTTGGCAGCAGCACGATGGATGTGAAATCCGTCGAGGATCACATCTACTGTCAGCCTGTCACAGGAAAGCATTGCCCCGACCATCCCGGGGTTTCTGTGGTGCAGACCGCTCATGGCGTTGTAAGCATGTGTTATGTGGGTTGCTCCTTTATCCACCGCAGCAAGAACCTGGTCATACGTGGCAGATGAATGTCCGAGAGAGACTATGAGCCCGGAATCCTTTGCATGCCGAATAAGGTCCAATGCCCCAGGCATTTCAGGTGCAAGAGTAACCATCCTGATATTACCGGACGATGCATCGATAAGCCGGTCCAGCTCGTCTATGGAAGGCCTTCTTATACCTGATAAGGGTTGAGCGCCTTTCATTTTAGGATTAAGCCATGGCCCTTCAAGGTGGATCCCCAGGACCTCAGCGCCACGAGAGGTAGGCCTACCTGTATAACTCCTGAACAGCCCGGCGACTTCCAGAAGCAGGCCTCGAGGAGGCGACGTAGTGGCAGGGAGGATTCCCGTGGTACCGTGGGCTGCATGGGTAATGCACATCTTCTCCAAAGATTCGAAATTGCCGTCTTCGATGTCGCATCCTCCGCCGCCATGGGCATGAATATCTATAAACCCGGGAACCACTGTCAAACCTGTCGCATCAATCACGCTGTGTTCGTCTACACATCCGCATGTCCGTCCGGCACCTTCGCATCCGCACTCCGGAGGGCTGATTCTCGTTATAATACCGTCTTTAATCTCGATAATTCCTGATTCTATTATGCCTTGGGGAGTCAAAATGTCTGCGCCTTTTATTATCATACGCGACCTCCTTCAGACACCGACAGAAGGTTCGAGCCTTGCCAGCGACCTCCTTACGCGCTCCACCACATCCTCATTAACGGAGACCCCAAGTTCCTGTAGGGCCAGGAAATATGCGCCGGCTACAGGAGGGAATTGAGGTTGAGTGAGTATTGCTCCGGGAGCCGCCTTCATCAATTCACGCATAAGAGCGTCAGTAACCCGCCTGCCTGACTTGAAAACCCCGCCTGTAGTGACACATGGAAACCGCGTATCTTCCATATTCAGCGCCTTTGCCACAGCGCAGGCTGCAATCCCCAGTTCAGTGCCGGCCAGGTCAAGGATCTCAGAAGCTACTTCGTCTCCTTTATCAGCTGCTTCCGCCACAATGGGAGATAAATTCGCAATTTCAATTCTACCTAATCTCCCGCCATACGCCAATCCCACAAGATCATCTACACTGTTTATTTTAAAATGGCTAATGATTGCTTGAGACAAGACAGTCGGTTTGTTGCGGCCGTCTTTAGCTTGGGTTACAGCATTAAGAGCCTTGTGGCCTATGTAGTATGCGCTGCCTTCATCCCCCAGGATATATCCCCAGCCTCCTGACCTTGCTCGCTTCCCTTCTTCATTAACGCCAAACGCCAATGAACCTGTGCCTGCAATTACAACGATTCCGGGACCTCCCATTGTTCCGCTGGCAAGTGCTACTACACCGTCATTATCTATAACGACCCTCTTTGCCACTTGCATATCTCGAATAGGTGCTGCAAGCTGCTCCCTCTCTCCTGGACGATCCAAACCTGCAATACCCATCCACATCAATTCAAACGTAGGTTTTTCATGTATCAGGCACTTGTCCGCCTCTCGAAGCAGCCGGCGTATGGTACTTGTGACACCGTCTATTCCAACCAAGTGGTAATTGGCAGGGCCGGCAGCCAGCTTTGCCAGGATCTCCCCGTCTGTCTTCCCGATGAGGCAGTCAGTTCTCGTGCCCCCTGCATCCAGTGCAACAATAAGCCCCATCCCTACTTCCGCACCTTTCCTCTCTTCCCTCTATCAGCCAAGAACTCGCGTATCTTATTGACATCAGTGTTTAGCACCAACTCACTGTCAAACCCTACTGATTTTACAAGTTCTACGGCCTTATCAAAATCACCTACCAAAGAGGTATGATGAGCGTCGCTGCAGATCACTATCGTTGCGCCGTATTCAGCTGCCTTCTCAACGAACTTGACACAGTTTTCCCAACTGCCCCACCTGGCGACAGTAAGAGATGCATTATTGATCTCTATGAGCTTGCCAAGGTCTTTAGCTGCTCTGACTACTTCATCGATATCCACCGGATACGTGGGGTTCCCGGGGTGGACGATACCGTCTACGTGTGGGTTTTCCATAGTCCTTATCAGCGCATGGGTGTTCTTCACGATTCCGCTGTCATCATAACCTGTATGAGTGTGGAATCCGGCAAATACAATATCCAGTTCGGAAAGAGGAAGATCAGGAAGATCAAGCTCTCCGCCAGGTCCTGCTATGTTCGCTTCAACGCCTTTTAGCACCCTGACGCCGGCTATGACAGACGGGACTACATGAATACTACCGAAGTGGTATAGATGGGGCCCGCCAGGCATATTGGGTCCGTGATCAGTTATGGCGATCATTTCCAGACCAACATCGGCAGCAGCCTGAGCCATTTCATTGACAGAGCAATAAGCATGTCCGCTGGCTACAGTATGAGTGTGAAGATCAGCTACAAGCTTCATTCAGTTACTATCCTCCTCGACCCGGGGTAATGCGCCTGGGCCGGCGCTTGGCCCGGGAACACCATCCCAGGCGAAGAGATTCAACACTTCGTCCGGAATCCCTGCCACTACATGAACAGGGTAAAATCAATGTCGGGGAACACGGCATCAATAGACTCGACTTGCTCTAAGTAGTCAATGATGTCAGGCGATATCACATCCTTGGACAATGCATGGGCCAATCGTTCGAATCTGTGCCTGTGTTCGAGGAATCTCCGCTCTCCGTAGTCTCTTGCTTGTCGAGTGGTGACAAGGAAAGGCCAATCACTGCTTTGAAGGAGCATGGCCTCACGGGCAGCCTGCTTCAAGAGCCTGTTTCTCAAAGCCGCGTCATCGGTGTCCTGCTCTTGCCCGTGCCTACTGCTTATTTGCGATGCAGCGCTGCAAATCTCCTTTTCTACATTGTGAATCTCCTGCCACATCCAGCCGGTCAAATCATTGTCCCAGATATAGTGGCCCCCACCTAAGCCCCATGAGCTTTCAAACAAATCGATCTCCTGATGCGGCACGTGTTTTTTCAGGCAACTTGAAGCAGACAAGACCTCTACATGGGGGCTCTTACCGAGGCTTTCCAATGTCCACCTTAGCCAATCAAGGCCTTCCAGCCACCAATGGCCGAAAAGCTCCATATCGAAGGGAGCTACAATAACCCCCTGATTCCCGGTTTCTCTGTTGAAATCCAAGAGAAGCCGTTCCACTAAGCCGGCAAAGTGATCTGCATGCTCCTTTGCTCGCCGAAGAGCGGCATCGGGATCATATACTTCCTTAGCAGAGAGATCCACTAATCGACTGGTAACTTTCCAGTAACCGAAACCGGAAACAGGATCACGCCTGTGGAATTCCCGGTAGTTCCCGTCACCTGGGTAGCCCCATTCTGAAGACCATACTTGCAAGGCGGTACGCTGGTTTCTCCCGAGGACTGCGATTCCGCTTCCTGAAAGCAGGTACGGAAGATACGAGGTATAATCTTGTGTTCGTTTTCGGATAGCAGGTTTCACCTCAGGCTTTCTCAGCGATCTATCTGAGTACACGCTTATCGGAGCCCCGCCTTCGATTGCATGGGCATCAACAAAAAAGTAAGTATATCCTAAATCCTTGAGCACCCTATCAACACTGGTCGTCTCTGACGGCGGGCGATACCCGCATTCAGGCAGCCAAATCCCTTCCGGAGGACGCCCGAAGCTCTCTGTATATACATCACGCCCGAGTTTTAGCTGGGAATAGACAGAGTTCTCAGTGGAGAGAAGCGGCAAGTATGCATGGGTAGCCGCTCCGGCCACGATCTGAACCAATCCCCTGTCTTGAAGTGCCCGAAATGCACTCACCAGGTCTCTGTCGTACCGAAGATGAAAACTGCTCTTTACTTTTTCATACCGTTCCCTGTAGAACTTGGCCAGCTCTTGAAAGCTCCATTCCCTCTCAGCCTTGAATCGTGCAATGTCAGCCTCTGCTGCAGCGATCTTAGCGTCTAAGTACTCGTCGAACCGGAGGAGCATATACGGATCTTGCAATTGATCGAGCAGCACAGGTGTAAATCCTATTGTAAAACTGCCAAAGGCGTCAGTGTCAGCCAGAGAATTGATAATATCCAAAAGCGGTATGTACGTTTCCGCCATAGCCTCAAAAACCCACTCCTCACCGAAAGGCCATACCCCTGCCTTTCTACAGTACGGCAGGTGGCTGTGGAGAACGAGTACAAGCGACCCGATTGACATTTTTTTGTCCTCCTTTCCAGAATGGAACATATTTAGTGTAAGTCATAAGCCCAGACAGTATTCCGATGGTATAAACCTGCACAGCAGTAGAGATATTATTACAGAGGTGTCCGCTTAGAAATGTCCACACAATTCAGTGGGGAGGTAACCTGATTGCCGAAATTGGAAAACACAAGTGAAAATAGCCTCAGCCAAGGCACCGGCCCCTCTGAGCCGGTGGAAATCAGCATCTCACAGACTATCCCTGAGATTGAAGTCATTGAGCCTCGCGAATTACACGTCGGAGAACCCCCTATCGAATTCCGCGGAACCCCGGAAGACAAGTGGGAGAGTCACTATGAGCTTCCCATTGGGTATGGTTCTACCAGGCTTGTTTTGATGGTCCGTGACCCTTATTGGATCCACGCGTATTGGGAGATCGCTGAAGATATTTCAGATATCGTAACGACGGAATTGGGGCCGCAAGGATGGTCTACTTCCAGACGAGTCCTTCGAGTGCATGATGTGACCGATATTGAATTTGACGGCAACAACTCCCACAGATGTATGGATATTGACATCGGAGATGTCGCCACAAACTGGTACATAAACGTTGACCGGCCTAACCGATCATACTGTGCAGAACTGGGACTCATGGGGCCCGACGGCAGATTTGTATGCTTGTCCAGGTCTAACACAGTCAGGACTCCCAGGGCAGGCGTTTCAGAAATCATTGATGAAGAGTGGATGACGATCTCAGCCATAGAAAGGTACTATTCCAAACCTACCGCAAGCCCGGCATCACCTGAAATAATCTCTGCCATATCTGAAAGAATGCACCTGGACGTAGGCTCAGAATTTGTCAGTGAGATTTCCAGCCCGGGAATGGCAAAGCAGCCGCCGGCAAAGGAGTTTTGGCTGAATGCACTTGTAGAAGTGATAATCTACGGCTCCACTCAGCCTGACGCACATCTTACGGTTGGAGGACAACCTGTCAAGCTTCGCCCGGACGGATCTTTCCATGTCAGATACGCCCTGCCTGACGGGGAGAAAATCATAGATATCAAGGCAGTATCGAAAGATGCCTCCATGAATCGGTCGATTACTACAAGACTCACCCGTAGTACATGGTAAAACCGGAACAGCACCTGGTAATTCCAACCTGTTATTCACCGGTATTCAGAAATAAGGAGATGGATCTGGAAGATGGGATGCGAAAAAGGTTACCTTGCTATTGTCCTTCACGCCCACTTGCCGTTTATAAGACACCCGGAGCATCCGGATTTTTTTGAGGAGACCTGGCTTTATGAAGCCATTACAGAGACGTACATTCCGCTTATAAAGGTCTTTAAGCGCCTGGCTGACGAAGGGATAAGATATCGAATAACAATGTCTCTTACTCCGCCGCTAGCATGTATGCTCCAGGACAGCCTTCTACAGGAGCGGTACCTTCGCCATATAGAACGCCTTATTGAGCTTGCAGAAAAGGAAATCGAACGCACCCGCTGGCTCCCGGAGTTTCATAAGAATGCCGTTATGTACCTGGAGAAATTCCGCGAAGCCAGGCGTGTATTCTTAGATGAATATCAATGCAACCTGGTGACCGCATTTGCTGAACTACAGGACAGGGGTTGCCTGGAGCTTATCACTTCGTGTGCAACCCACGGCTATCTTCCTCTTATGGAAATATGCCGCGAAGCAGTGCGTGCTCAGATAAAGATAGCAGTTGACTACTACAGAAAGCGCTTTAACCGTGATTCGCCCGGTTTCTGGCTTCCTGAATGCGGCTTTAACCCCGGTGATGATGAGCACTTGAAACAGGAAGGCATAAGGTATTTCATACTGGACTCTCACGGAGTGCTGTTCGCGTCCCCTCAGCCAAAGTACGGGGTGTTTGCACCTGTATACTGCAGGTCCGGAGTGGCTGCCTTCGGCAGGGATATGGAATCATCGAAGCAGGTTTGGAGCGCACGGGAAGGATATCCGGGAGACTATGATTACAGGGAGTTTTACCGGGACATCGGATATGATCTGGACTACGAATACATAAAACCGTATATCCACTCGAGCGGAGCTCGGATCAGCACAGGAATAAAGTATTACAGGATCACCGGAAAGACCCATGACAAACAGCCTTACGACAGGGAACGCGCACTGAGAAAAGCCGCGATCCATGCCGGGAACTTTATGTTCAACAGAGAAAGGCAGATTGAGTATCTCGCATCTGTAATGGACAGAAAGCCAATCGTGGTCGCACCGTACGACGCAGAGCTCTTCGGGCACTGGTGGTTTGAAGGGCCTGAGTGGCTCGATTACCTGATACGAAAAGTCACCTATGACCAGAATATATTCAAGTTGATTACGCCAGGAGATTACTTGGACATATATAAGCGCAACCAGGTATCGACACCGTCCTTGTCCAGCTGGGGGTATAAGGGCTATAATGAGGTCTGGCTGGAAGGTTCCAACGACTGGATCTATCCTCACCTTCATAAAGCAGCTGAAAGAATGGTGGAGCTGGCCAAAGCCTATCCTTCAACAGACGGCCTGAGGAGGCGCGCCTTAAACCAGGCAGCCAGGGAGCTGCTGCTTGCTCAGAGCAGCGATTGGGCTTTCATCATGAAGACAGGGACTGTGGTCCCGTATGCGGTAAGGCGCACCAAAGAGCACCTGTGGCGCTTTACAAAGCTCTATGAAGATATCCGGCGGGATTCCATTGACGAAGGCTGGCTTTCGGAGATGGAATACAGAAACAACATCTTTCCTGAGATAGACTACAGTGTCTATGCTAAAGCTTAAGCACTGTGAGCGCTCGATGTCTATACAAGGGCTTTAAGCACTGTAATCGATCTATGTCTATGCCAAGACTTGAGCACAAAAGACGACCGCGGAATGCCACAAGACCCAGTAAAGTCTCCGGTACGTGCCGCTCTGTTCTTATCTTCGATTAGATCGTCCCGATCTCCATAATACGGTTCATGTAAGCTTCTCGCAGCGCTTCTGCCTCGTCCGGACTGGAAGCCTCACTGTAGATGTGGAAGAGCGGCTCTTCCGAATCAGGCAGAACCAATGCCCAGCCTTTTTCGTGGTAAACCTTAATACCGTCTATAAGCTCCACTTGCTTGGTGCGGGTCTCATTAATGAGAGTCCTCATTACCTTGCCTTTAGCTTCCCAGGGACATTCCACGCTGCGCTTGCTGATATAAAATTCAGGAACCATGGAAACCAATTCTGAAAGCCTGATGCTGTCCCGTGCCATGGTCTCCAGGATCTTTCCAAGAGAAAAGAGGGCGTCAAAAGGCGCCTGAAATCCCGGGAGGCCTTTTTCTCCTATGAAGATCTTTTCTTCAATAGCCTTCTCCATAACTGACCTGGGATTGGCTCGGGTGCGGACTACGCGTCCCCGGTATCTTCTGGCCATTTCCTCGATAATTCGCGAAGCTGTAACAGGCACTGCCACAGTAGCGCCTTCCCTGGATTTCAGGACAAGAAGGGACATTAAGGCTGTGAACAGGTCCTCAGACACCCTGTTGCCTTTTTCATCAACCAGGAGAAGCCTTTCTGCATTGCTGTCAACGATTATTCCGAGATCCGCCTGCTGAACAACGACGGACTTTGCAAGAAACGATAGAGAATCCAGCATATCCAGGAGGTGTCTTGGCCCTTGTTCTGCATTGCTTTCCCTGTCTGACGTAGATACAGTGCAACCCAGCGCAGAAAGGAAAGACGGCAGGAGCAAAGAGAGGTTGCCGGGGTCGTAATCTACAACGACTTTAAACTGCTTCTCTCTTATCACATCTACGGAGATGGTCTCGAGGAGACAGTCTAAGTACTCTTCCATAAGGCGGGTTAGAAAAGCCACTTCCCCGATATCGTCCGGGCTTACCCTGGTAAAGTCCTCGCTGAAGAAGGCATTCTCGATTCTTCGTTCAGTGGCTTTATCGATATTCATGCCTTTATCGTCAAGGAATTCGATTAAGGCGATATCCGGGTCATAGGGAGAAAGCCGCACGTGCAGGCCCCCTGCAACTCCCAGGGCTGTAACGGCGTACCGAGTCACAGGTGTGGTGGTACGGCCAACATCGTAGACAGCTGCACCGCCTGAGAGAAGGCCTGATGTCAGTGCCCGCTTTATCATCCGGGAAGGCTTGTACGCATCTGAGCTTATAACCACCTGACGCCTCTCTTTGAAGCATGAGCTGTAAGCTGCCCCTAATTTGGCTGCGATTTCGGGAGTAAGCTCCACGTTGACAAGGCCTGAGACTCCATACGTCCCGAACAACCGCTTGGACCATTTAGCCCCCCACACCAAGCTTGTGGTAATGGTTGTGCCTGCGTCAATAACCTTTTCAGGCCATATCTTTACGCCGGGCTTGATAACGGAGCTGCCGCCTACTACAGAGCGAGACCCAATGATAGATCCTTCAAATACCGCTGTCTTTGCCTTGAGGCTTACTTTGCTGCAGACGATAGCCCCCCTTAGTTCAGTGTCCTTCCCGAAGAAGGAGTCATCCCAGAGCACGCTGCGTTTTGCGGAAGCACCGTCGTTTAGGATATTATTGTGTCCGATGACCGTGCTTGAGCCGATCTCCACACCTCGCCTGATACGGCAGAAATCTCCGATTATAACAGGGGCATCAAGCTTTGCGCTTGGATGGATTTCAGTGCCTCTTCCTATGTAGATGCCTTTTGCGATTTCTTCTCCCGGAATTCTGACGCGTACTAATCCTTGGAGGATATCATAATGGGTCTGGCGGTACTGGTCGATATTACCCACATCACTCCAGTAGCCCTGGGCTACATATCCAAAGAGAGGCAGGCCTTTCTTTAGAATAAGCGGAAACAGGTTCTTGCTGAAGTCAAACTCAACGCCCGGGTCAAAGAGACGCAACACATCCGGTTCCAGCACATAGATGCCGGTATTCACCGTATCGCTGAATACCTCGCTCCAACTGGGCTTCTCAAGGAACCTTGTAATGCGGCCGTCATCGTCGGTGATTACGACCCCGTATTCCAGCGGGCTTGTAACGCGAGTCAGGACGATTGTGGCGATTGCCCCTTTAGCTTTGTGAAACTCCACAGCTTCAGTTAAGTTGATATCTGTCAGCGCATCTCCTGAGATCACGAGGAAGGTTGAATCCAGCAGGTGTTCACATGCTTTGACACTTCCTGCTGTGCCAAGGGGTGTATCTTCAACAGCGTAATCCATGGAGACTCCGAATCTTTCTCCTTGGCCGAAGTAGTCCATGATTACTTCCGGCATGTAGTAAAGTGTGGCGAGGATATCGCAGAACCCGTGAAGTTTCAGAAGGTCAATGACATGCTCCAGCATGGGGCGGTTCACCACCGGCACCATGGGCTTCGGCCTGTCACATGTAAGAGGTCTAAGCCTTGTCCCTTTTCCGCCTGCCATCACTACCGCCTTCAAAGGAATCCTGCCTCCTTTTCTCTGCGCTGCCTCGTTGATAGTGTGTCGCTCGCTCGTGTCGCAGTCGCACTAACTAGCCGCTGTTGTGCGCAAAGTATCGGGAATACTCGCGAGAATACTCGTGCGGGACAGCCTCCTGCGCCTGAAAGATCCACCTCGGCCTAGTTACCGCCCACGGACTTGCCCTGTATGCCTTAAGGACTTCGTCGTAAACCCGAGACGTGGATTCAGCTATTATGTCCCAGTTAAACTTAGTTAGAACATCATGTGTTGCATTGGCACGGATTTCGTCGCACAAGCGCTTGTCTGCAAGGAGGGTTAGGATATTATCCGCAAGTGAACTGGGGTTACCGGGGTAGCATTTCATGCCTGTAACCCCGTGTCTGACTACTTCTCCTAACCCTCCTACATCTGAAACCACAACCGGAGTCCCTGATGCCATGGCCTCCAGCGCAGTTATGCCAAAGGGTTCATAGAGGCTGGGCACACAGGCCACGTCTGCACACTTATAGAGCTTATTGCGAGTTGGATCATCGACAAACCCTGCGAAGTAAACCCTGTTGTAGATGCCCAGATTGCCGGCATATTCTTTTAGATATGCATCAGCAGGGCCTTTGCCCGCGACAACCAGTTTAACCTTGTCCCTGTAAGCAAGGACTTTGCAGAACGCATCGAGAAGGACATGGACCCCTTTCTCATGCACCAGCCTGCCTATGAAGAAGATCATCTGCTCATCAGGTGCAGCCCATCTTGAACGAAAAGCAACAAGGTCCTCGCCTTCAGGCACTTGAAACCTGGTTGGGTCTACCCCGTTGGGGATTTGGCGCAGTTTATCTCCGGGAAGCTGAAAGATCCATGATAACTCGCGGCGCATGTGCTCACTGCAGCATATGACACGCCACGATTCGAACCCCAGCCACCACTCGACATTACTGATGTAGCGCTGCAGATCATTGTGAAGGCCCCAATTCCGGCCGTATTCCGTGGCATGAATTGTACCGACTAAAGGAATGTTAAAAGCATGTTTCAATGCTTTCCCGGCGTAGGCAACTATCCAATCATGTGCGTGCACAAGATCCGCACCCATAGCAGCCCGTTCAATCCCGCGCTCCATAAGGTTCAGGTTCATCTGCATGACCCAGGTGAGAAAGTCAGGAGGAGAAGGATTGTGAAAAGGAACTCTGAACACCCGGACCCCTTCGTCATCCTCTTCTTCGCAGGCATTACTGTGGCCGCAGGTGATAACATCAACATCCACTCCCTGCTTAACCAGGGCTTTCGAAAGGTCCTCCACATGCCTGGCTATTCCCCCGACCACCCTCGGCGGATACTCCCAGGAAAGCATAATCACGTGCACTGTATCTCCTCCTTTAATGAGCCGCTACGCCGCTAATAGCCCGCTAATACGCTGCTAATAGCCAGCTGGTTAACTGCGAATAGAGTGCCAAAGATTGCTGTAGACTGCTAGCTGCTAACAGACCGGTAATAGACGGCTAACAAACCGCTGTTAAACTGCTAACCGACTGCTGACAGATGGCTAACGGACTGCAAAAAGACTGCTAATCGCCCAGTAATGGCCTACCAATAGGCCTCTTGTGGCCTCTAGCAGGCCGGTAACGGACTGCTGACAGACCGCTAACGGACTGCTGACAGACTGCTAACGGACTGCTGATACCCTACTAATAGGCGCCTAATGAACCGCCGGCAGACCGGTGACAAGCCGCTGTTAGACTGCTAACGGCAACCTGAGAGACTGCTATCGGACTGCTAATAGCCTACTCATAGGCCACTAATGTCCTCCAGCAGGCCGGTAACCGACTGCTGACGAACTGCTAACGACCTGATGATAGACTGCTCATAGCCTACTGATAGTCTCCTAATGAGCCTCTAGTAGACGGTCAACAGACTGGTGACACATTGCTAACGACCTGCTAATAGATTGCTAACAGGCTCCTAATCAGCGGCTAGCGAACCGGTAATGGACTGCTGACAGATTGCTAATGGCCTGCTAATGGCCTGCTGCCAGACTGTTAACGACCTGCTAATAGACTACTCATAGCATACCAATAGGCTCCTAATCAGTCGGCAGTAGGCCGGCAATGAACTGCTGATAGACTCCTTATACACTCAAGGTAAACCGGTAGGGAACCGGTCATAGGCCTCCAATCGACTGCTCATAGACTACAAGATGTTTTCTGGCCTCAACGGATACCGACACCCGACATCTTTGCAAACTAAGGAAATCTCATAATACCGACTACTACGGCAGATACAAATCGATGCCTTGACCTCGGTATGCATTGCCACCTATCCTACGGTCCTTACCACCTCCGGCACCTTCGACAGCGCAGACCATACCTGTTAACTCCCAGCAAGGATAGATGCATCTCCTGCTTTGTCCAGGTGTACAGATACCCTAGGTGGCTCTGGAAGAGCACGCCTGTTCTTAGGATTTACTCCAAGTCAGGAATTATTCGTAAGTCAGCCCTGTGGTCGAGAATCGCCCACCATTTGGCTGTTTGATGGCAGTTTTTCTACCACAGTTTTGAGCGTAAGCTCTAAAATGGTAGAGTCTCGCCCACCAAGAGGCTCAAGGGTGGAAGGTTTTCTACCATGATCAGGCGTTAAGGTGGTAGGATATCGACCACCACGCCTCCCAAAATCTTACACATCACGGTTTGGTGGTCGAAACTCGCCCACATTTTCTGAAAAAGTGGGCGAAAAACTGCCACATTTTCCAAAAACGTGGTAGGAATTCTACCACCTGAGCCTCAAAAAGCTCCCAAAACCGGGCTCCAACCTGAAAATGTGGTCGATTCTCTACCGCCTGAGGCAGTTTGGGTGGTTCAAAATCGTCCATTTATGAACGTTTGCTCGAAAAAATCCAAAAGGGTGGTCGAAATTGAACCACCTTTTTAAGGAAATGTGGCTCAAAATCGCCCATTTATGAGCGTTTGCTCAAAAAAACCGCAAAGAGTAGCCGAAATTGGTCCACGTTGTCTGCAAACGGTGGTTCAATTTCGATAACCGTTCTTAGCTAGATTTGTTTTTGAACGGTTGAGTCAGAGTCCGGGTAAAAAAAGCAGCAAAATCAACAGGAAAGACAGCGCAAAATGGAATATCAGAATGCCACAGAACAGACCTCAAAAGAGGCAACAGAAGAAGCAAAAGAAAGAAGCAGGACAGGCGCCGGAAGATAGAATATGAGAACGCCACCGAAGAGCCAGCAGACGAGATCTTAGAAGAAGCAACAGGAGAAAGAGCAGAAGATAGGAGCAGGAAAGGCTCTGGAAGATAGAGTACAAGAACGCACAGAACAGGCACCGAAAGAAGGAGCGAAAGAAAGAACAGAAGACAGAGCAGCAGAAAGAACTGAAGGAAGAGCAGGCGAAAGAAGGGAAACCGTCAGCTAGTCGTAAAGATGGCCGACTAGTCGTAAAGATGGCCAACTAGACGTAAAGATAGCCAACCGGCCGTAAAGATAGCCAACTAGGTGTATAGATGGCAGCGGACTTTGCGTCCGTCATTCATTGTGACAAAAGGCGGCTCAATATTGAAGCACACAGAGTGAGCATCCTTGCAGCGCGGTGTAAAGCTGCACCCAGGAGGAAGATTGGTAAGGTCGGGAACCTCGCCTTCTACAGGAACAAGTTCGCGCCTCTGGCCTATCTGGGGAATCGATCTTAGAAGACCTTGAGTATAAGGATGAAGCGGCGAAGTAAGCACATCGTCGATATCTCCCGACTCTACGATTTGGCCTGCGTACATCACGGCAGCTTTGTGACAGAATTCCGCTGCAACGCCCAGGTCATGGGTGACAAGGATTATCGCTGTCCCAAGCTCTTCATTAATCTCACGCATCAAATCCAGCACCTGCGCCTGAACTGTGACGTCCAAAGCAGTGGTGGGTTCGTCGGCCAGTATAACCTTAGGCCTGCACGCAAGGGCAATAGCAATGAGGATGCGCTGCTGCATCCCACCGCTGAACTGATGGGGATACTCCAGATGCCTGTGCTCCGGAGAAGGTATCCCCACCTGCCTTAGAAGGTTCACCACCAGTTCCCGCTCTTTCTCGCGCTCATCACGCCGAAGGCGCCTGAGAAACCCCGGCAGCAGCCCGTGAACACGAAGAGACTCCGAAATCTGCTCCCCCACTCGGTAAGCAGGGTTCAGGGTCGTCATAGGATCCTGGAAAACCATTGCGATATCTTTTCCTCGCACGTCCCGCATTTCTGCTTCAGACAGAGTCAGAAGTTCCCTTCCTTCAAACTTAACAGACCCGTTGACAATCCGCCCCGGACGAGGGACAAGCCGCATTATCGAAAGCAGGCTTGCGCTCTTACCGCAGCCTGACTCTCCCACAATCGCCAGGATGTCGCCTTTCGCCAACACAAGGTCGACATCACGCACAGCGTGGACAGTCCCTCGAGGGGTTGGATACTCTGTAGACAGCCCGGAAACCTCAAGGACCCAAGGAGTCTCAGGAGATTTTTCATTATGAACAGATTTCTTAGATCCAGCTCCGATCAAAGCTCGATGTTTAGCTCGTTTGTTAAGGGTGTCCATCTGCTAACCTCCCTGTTAACCCTCCTGTTAACGGTCCTGTTGACCTTCCTGTCAACCCTTGCGTTAACCCTACTGTCAACCCTCGCGTTAACCCTCCTGCAACCTGGGATCCAGGACATCCCTTAGGCCTTCGCCAATAAGGTTGATGGCAAGCACCAGAATCACAAGGGCAAGCCCTGGCAGAGTCGCCACCCACCAGGCATTCAGCATGTAGCGACGCCCATCTGACACCATAGAGCCCCATGCAGGGATCCTAGGCGGGATACCAAGACCAAGGAAGCTCAAAGACGACTCCATGACTATCATGTTCCCCATGCGCAGTGTCCCCAGCACCAAGATGGAATGGATTATGTTGGGAAGGATCTCGGAAACCATGATAGCCCAGTCAGATCTACCTAGCGAACGGGCTGCCTCTACATATTCACATGTCTTCTGCGACATCACCTCAGCCCTGGTCAGCCTGTAAAACTCCACCCAACCTTTAAAGCAAAGTGCAAAGATGAGATTCCAGAATCCAGGGCCTAACACCGACATCATCCCTATGACAAATATCAGGTATGGGAAGGCCAGCAGAAGATCGGTAAACCTTGACATAATCTTGTCAAACGCACCTCGGAAATATCCTGCTATTAGCCCTAACCCTACACCTATCGCCATAGAAATCGCTATCGTCAATACTCCTACAAGAATCGAGACACGGGCACCGTACATGATCCTTGTGAGTATATCCCTTCCAAGCTGGTCAGTACCAAGAGGATGCGCACCCGCCAAAGACGGAGCCACGAATCTCTTGGTAAGAGCGACTTGGTCCGGGCTGTACGGTGCTATGTAAGGTGCCAACACCGCGCAAACGACGTAGATCAGGACCACAATCCCTCCTACGACCGCACCGCGATGGCTCTTCAGTTTCAGTAGTACGTCCCATATGCTTTGAAGCCTAGACCACGGACGCCTGTATGTCCTGACAAAAGGCCTTTCAAGAGGATAAGCTTCAGACCCCCAGGCGTGTGTCTTGATGTCTTCAGCGCGTTCAATGTTTACTGACATGTTATAGGCACCCTCCTTTCGCTAAAATGTAACCTTTCGATTCACACGACTATGTCTTGCTAAGTGTCTTACTGACTCCGTTTAGCATCATCTCCGGCCGTTCAAAGCCTGCTTGGCCCGCTTAGACTGCTTAGACTAATGGACCTCTGTCCTGTGTTTTTTCAGTAATCTCTCCCCGTGCACCCCCTACCCTACAGGGTTAGCTTTGGATTGAGATAAGTGTAAATAATATCCGTGGTAAGATTCATCAAAACGAATGTCATGGCGTAAATCATAACCGCCGCTTGAACCACCGGATAATCCCTGGCAAATATCGCATCTACGACCACGCGTCCCAGGCCGGGCCATCCGAAGATGGTCTCTACAATCATGTTTCCTCCAAGCAGCGTCCCCACCTGGAGCCCGACGACTGTCACCGTTGGAATGAGCGCATTTCGCAACGCATGCTTTACTACAATGACAAACTCGGGCACACCTTTAGCCTTGGCGAACAGGACGTAGTCGGTCTTTAACGCTTCAAGCATGCTGGATCTCGTAACTCTGGCAACGATAGCTGCCACACCCGCTCCCAAAGTGATGGTGGGAAGTGCTAGATGCCTCAACGCATCTTTCAGCGCCTGAATATCCCCGGCAATCAAAGCGTCAAGCGTCAAAAGCCCGGTTACAGCAGCCGGCTCCATTCCATAGGTAATCCTGCCTGATGTCGGAAACCAGCCGAGCCTTAAAGAGAACACGATAATCCCGATTATGCCCAGCCAGAAAGCGGGCATGGATATCCCCAGGAACGATGCGGTCATTCCGACACGATCAATGACCGAGTTCTGGTGCCTCGCAGAGGCGATTCCCAGGGGAATACCTACTACAAGGGCGAAAAGCAGCGCAAACATTGCCAGCTCAATAGTGGCTGGGATGGCTTCGAAAATAATCTCTCTCACAGGACGGGATCTCTGAATCGAGTACCCCATATCGCCTCGAACAAGCCTTCCCAGATACCTTGTGAGCTGCACATGAATGGGTTTATCCAGGTCAAACTCGGCTCTCAGAGACTCGATCTCCTCAAGAGTCACTCCGCCTGCTTCGCCCATCATGATGTCTACAGGATCCCCTGGGATCATTCGCATGAAAAGAAATGCGCATATTACAACACCAAGCATTATGGGGATTGCAGCGATTATGCGTTCTAGTATCTGTACCTGTGTTCGGGTCATTCCAACCTCCTACATTCGTAAGATGTCTCAGTTACCTCACAGAATAGCCTGCTTCGCGCAATAGGGCCTTAGCCTGTTCAGGATCATACGGATAAGGCTCAAGGCTTGGATCAAATCCGAACCCGCTGGGCAAGAACGCAGATGCCAATCTGATACCGTTCCCGCCGTAGATAGACGTAAGGATTGCATCCCAGTCCACCGCGTAATTCAGTGCGCGCCGCACCCTGACATCGTCAAAAGGAGGCTTCCGGCAGTTCATTTCTACGATATATACACGCGTTCCGTCTACATTCTTTACCTGAATATTTCTGTCTGCAGCAAGGGCACTTGCAAGATCCGGCGGAACTTGCTGGATAATGTGGACTTCGCCTGCTTTCAAAGCAGCCACACGCACTGTCGGCTCAGGCATCATCCGGAAGATCACCTGTCTTGCAGGTGCGGCCCCTACCGGAGGGATCTCCGGCGAACCACCGTAGTATTCGTCGAACCTTTCCAACACTATTTGATCGTCAAGCCGTCCTTCCTTAAACTTGAAAGGGCCTGCGCCAACCGGTTTCGCCGCAAACTCAAGATCCCCGACTTCTTCGATATAGTCCTTGGGTACAATCTGGAAATGCACCAGCGCTTGCGGGAATATCGGGAACGGGTTGGCAAGGGTGAACTTGACCGTATATTGGTCAACCTTTTCTACCTTCTCCAGCGGGCCGAGGAGCCCCTTACGCGGTGATGATTGCCCTGCAATCGCTCCATCTTCGAGGATCCGCCGAAACGTAAACACTACATCATCTGCATCAAGCGGTTCACCGTTATGGAACTTCACGCCTTCGCGGATCTTGAAGATATAGACGTCGCCAGATGGAACAGTCCATGACTCAGCTATTTCAGGAACCACCTCACCGTCCCAGGTCCGAGTTACAAGCCCGTCAAATATGTTGCGAATAACGGTTTCCGTGTCTCTGTCTCGATACGCACCGGGATCCAGTGTTAAGATCTTGTCTGCCCTCATTCCTACAACGATAGTATCGCCCCGAGTAATGCCAACATCATGAAGATTTATTCTGGAATCCATTGAAGGCTGCCAGTCTGTGATCTCGACTCTCGCAGCTTCGGTTTCTTTCAACATGTACCCGAAAATCCACGGCGCATCATCATAGATAATCCTCTGAGCATTGAAATAGGCCTCCTTGCGCTGCTCCTGGTCTGCAGTCATCTGAACCAGCGTAAGGAGCTCATCCAGTTCAGGATTGCTGTACCCTGAATAGTTGCCTCTGTCTGCTGTGGCAAGTTTAGGTATTACGAGGTCAAAGGGATCAAAGTATGCGCTACCCCAGTCGCTGAGCCATATCTGCCGTTCACCTTCAAGAGCACGCTCTCTTAGAGCACTCCACTCCCATATGCGGACTTCGGCCTCTACTCCGATTTCACGCAGATATGCAGCGATTATTTCTGCCTCATCAGCGCGATCAGCTTGAGCATCGATTATTAAGGAAAGGGTCTTCCCTGCCGCCTGGACAGAGTGATCAATTGCAACCCCTGCAGAAACCAGGAAAACGCACACGACAGCCAGGGCTGCAAAACGCCTCAATACGGCATAACCTCTCCTAGATCCCATGTCATCAGCCTCCTTACCCTAAGTTATCTCACAGATCCTCGAGTCTTTCATGCGGACATCGCATGGAGAGCTCTCTTATGAAGGCCATGTGTGAATGTCTGATACGCCCGTTCCGTGTGATCAGCTTGTGCAAGCTGTCAACTGAACCATCCCATGGCATCTCTTGTTGATGACTTGTGCGAAAGCCTAATAAGCTCCGGTTTGAACGCTTCACGTTGCCCTCCTAATACGAACGTCCATTAGCATTTGGATACGGAGATCCATGAATCATTACAGAATGCTTCAGGGCATCCCGTCAGAGAGCGAATAATTCGGAAGCTCGGCAAGACCCGCTCCAAGAAGGCCGTCATTCTAAAACGTGTTCCGATAATGTCCGCCTTGTAGCGTACGGTGGGGGATTGTAGCGATCACCAGGGAGAAAAAGCGATCGCAAGACTAAATTACCCAAGGGGCCTCCTTGGGTAAAGGTTGGCGCCCCCCTCTCTACGCTTGCGAGGTTAGCTGACGGACTCGGGCCGAAGGAGCTAGCCCTACCTGCCTTACCGGCAGGATTCGCCCCTCACTGGGACTTCGGTTCCCCCGCTCTTCCTTACGGAAGATTCAGCGGCTGCGTTTGTCCCTTAAGTGTCCCTTAAGGTGAATCGCAGCATCAACAGCGCATATGACCTGTTATTCATGCACGTCACGCTATACTACTGTTGCATTATTTATATTAACGCTGGAACTTACATGTGTCAATAGAAGTTTTTTGCACACTTCCGGTAGACATTCCCTCTTTCCCCAGGATGATTACGTTTTTTGTCCAGTTTATCCCATGTTTTTCCATTGATCCTGAGTGTTATAATGTTTTGGAAGAGTAACTACACACTCACTATGAATGGGGAGAACTCCACTTGATGGGAGGTTCAACACGATGCAGAAACCCCTTGTCGCCACAGATAATCTCAAAAAGCACTTCGTGATTGAAGAAAGCCTGCTTGCCCGCTACCTTGCCGGTGCAAAAAACCGCGTCGTCAAGGCGGTGGACGGCGTAAGCATTGAGATACTTCCCGGAGAAACCCTGGGCCTCGTAGGGGAATCAGGATGCGGCAAAAGCACCCTTGGCAGGACAATAGTAGGGCTCTACGAGCCTACCGAAGGTGATGTGCAGTTTCAAGGCAAATCTCTCTTCGGTGATGACTCGATACCTGAGAGGGACTTAAGAAAGCAAGCGCAGATAATATTCCAAAACCCATACAGCTCGCTGAATCCAAGACACACAGTGCGCCAGATAATCGGTGTGGCTCTGGCTCTTAGAGGTGTACCTCCGCATGACAGGGAAGAGGAGACTGTCAGCTTGCTGATGCGAGTTGGATTAAGCCACGACCATATAGACAGGTATCCCCACCAGTTCAGCGGAGGACAGCGTCAGCGTATAGGCATTGCACGGGCACTTGCCACAAATCCCAAGTTCATTGTGGCAGATGAGCCCCTGTCATCACTGGACGTTTCCGTACAGGCACAGATAATCAACCTCCTGCAAGAGCTTCAGGAGGATTATGGTCTCACTTATCTTTTTATCACGCACGATCTCCGCGTCGCGTACCATATGAGCCATCGCATAGCTGTGATGTACTTAGGACAAGTAGTGGAAATGGCGGAAACCGATACTCTCTATGAGAATCCGTTGCACCCTTATACACAGGCGCTCCTGTCTGCTATTCCATCTGTTGACCCCTCTCACAGAAGAAATCGGATTCTTCTTGAAGGGACGGTACCAACACCTATTGATCCTCCGAAAGGATGCCGCTTCCATCCACGGTGCAGGCACCGTATGCCCATCTGCGAACAAGAAGAACCGGAGCCTCTGCTTGTGCCAAGCCCTGTAGAGATGGGAAAAGCAGAGACCGGCCCGGCACAAAGACACAGTGAAAAAACGGAGGATCAATTACGAACCGGACA
>Ga0208564_1000321_pt1 | contig 44351 bp, 39 predicted proteins | sample AD_UKC073_MetaG_FD_184439 | JGI IMG/M metagenome (GOLD analysis project Ga0208564, IMG submission 184439) | Active sludge microbial communities of municipal wastewater-treating anaerobic digesters from USA - AD_UKC073_MetaG (SPAdes) (version 2) | ecosystem: Engineered > Bioreactor > Anaerobic >... | reverse complement strand
AAGTGTTACCGCCGCCCGAGGCCGGCAAGGAAAAGGAAACCATCGAAGCCCAGCGGGAGAGGGATTTGGCCAGGACTTTCGATCGCCTGCTGGCGGAGGCCCAAAGCGGGGGTAAGAAACTGAAAGGAGTGCGCAAGGAAGCGGTAATTTTTGGTTTTACCAAAGCCTACCAGGAAAAACGTTATCATGACATCCTGACCGTGGCTAAAAAGCTGGACAAGAATATCCTGGAAACCAACAGCGAGCTCAACGACTTTGTAGAAATCGCCAGGTTGAAAACGGGAGAGGAAATATAAATGAAAGCCGGAATGCGGGTGCGCAGCATTGCCCATCCGGACAAGGGCGCCGGCGTGGTTCTGGGTGCCGAAAATTTTTTTGACGAAGTTTATGTTGATGTTTTCTTTGAAAAGACCGGGGAGCGGCGGACGCTTCCGCTGACCGGCCTGGCGGTTTTCAGCGAGCCTCTGGCGAAGCTAAAGGCTGGAGGATTTTCCCCGGCTTCCCGCTTTGTGCTCCGCCTGCTGGTGGAGCAGGTGCGGGCCGAAAACACCCGGGACAGCCTCCAGACTGCCGGCAATTTTAAAATTCTGCCTTTGCCCCACCAACTCCTGGCGGTGAGCTTTGTGCTGGACCAGTTCAAGCCCAGGGCTTTGATTGCTGATGAGGTCGGTCTGGGCAAAACCATTGAGGCAGCCCTGATCTACGAGGAATTAAAGGCCAGGGGGATGGTGCGGAGGGTCCTCGTGGTTGCGCCGTCCGGCCTCTGCCACCAGTGGCGGGAGGAAATGAAGGCCAAATTCGGCGAGGAGTTTGTTATTTACGACCGGGGAACCGTCCTGTCTTTGAAAAAACTTTACGGGGAAAGGACCAATGTCTGGACTCTGTCGGACAGGATTATTACTTCCCTGGATTACGTAAAGCCGAAAAATATTCACGATGAGCTGGATGAGCGCACTGTCAGAGCCCGCCAATGGCATAATGATAATGTTTTCTCGGCCATGACGGCGGCCGGGTTTGATATGGTAATTTTTGACGAAGCGCATAAATTGACCAGGGATGTGACCGGCGGGGAAACGGCACGCTATAAGGTGGGCAAGGCCCTGGCCGAAGCGGCGCCTGTCCTGCTCCTGCTCACCGCCACCCCGCACCAGGGAGATCCGTATAAATTCCGGAACCTTCTTCAGCTTATCGACCCGTATTTGTTTTACAAAAACAGCGATGTAACGGTGGAAAATGTCAGGAAAGTGACGGTCCGAAACAATAAACGGGCGGTTGTAGACTTTAACGGCAACCGGGTCTTCAAACAGCGGATTACTTCTCTGTGCTTGATCCAGCGGGATGAAGAAAGGGATAAAATTGAGCTGGAGTTATACCGGGCTGTTACGGATTATGTAACAACCTTTTATGAGCTGGCCAGCCGCCGGAATAACCGCACGATGATGTTTCTCCTGCTCATTTACCAGCGCATGGTCAGCAGCAGTTCCCGCGCCATTTTGAAATCTCTTTCTGCCCGTCTGGCCGCGCTGGAGGATTTGCTGCGCCGCACGGCCGGACAGGAACAGGACGCACGTCCGGAAGAACTGAACTGGGATCACCTGGAGGAGCTGACGGCGGAAGAACAGCTGGCTGAACTGCTGGAGGCCGGCGCCGGCCATTCGGCAGGCGCCCTGCCCGCCTCCCTGGCGGCGGAGATTGCTGTGCTGAAGAATTGCGTGTCTCTGGCCCGGCAGGCAGCCGTGGGCAGAAACGATGTGAAGTTCACCCGGCTTTTGGAAATAATAAATGAATTTAAAATCCGGGAAAACAACCCGGGGCTAAAATTCATTATTTTTACCGAATTTGTGGAAACTCAGGCCTATCTACATGATTGCTTGAGCAACCTGGGTTATAAAACGGCTTTGATTAACGGCAGGATGTCAACCGATGAAAAGATAGCCCAGAAAGAGTATTTCCGGGAAGAAGCTCAAGTTCTCATTTCCACCGATGCGGGTGGAGAAGGTATAAACCTGCAGTTTTGCCATGTCATGATTAATTACGATCTACCCTGGAATCCTATGCGATTAGAGCAGCGTATCGGCCGTATAGACAGAATAGGCCAGGCGCATGACGTCAAGGTGGTCAATTTCCAACTGGCGGATACGGTAGAGCAGCGGGTCAGGGACGTCATTGAAAGCAAGCTGGCCATTATCCGCAGAGAGTTTAATGACGGTGAAGACAAGCTGGCTGATATTTTAAGCACGCTTCAGGATGAATTCAGCTTTGAAAAAATCTATATCGATGCCCTGCTTAAGAGGCAGCAGGATGCGGCGAGCCTGGAGGCGGTTTCCCGGCAGATCTTTGAAAGGGCAAAGGCAATTATCGAGGAAGGTCGTCTTGCCCTGCCGTTTTCCAACCTGGCGGAGAAATATACTGTATCACAGCGGGCCATAGAAAGAAAGGCCGGCAGGGCAAAGCAGCTTTTAGAGCAATACCTGCAGGCTTATGGCGGTACCCTCAACCAGTACAGGCAAAGGGAAGGGCTTTACTATTTCCAGGACCCCAGGACGGGCAAAAGGATGCAGAATATTATATTCCAGCAAAAATATGCCCTGGAGCGTGAGGATTGCGAGCTCTTAAGCATCAATCACCCTTACATGGAAGAGTTGATGGGCAGCCTGGATAACGACCTGGTGGAGGACAATACGGCCAGGCTTCTGGTGCGGGAGAGCAAGTTCAAGGGCGATAAAGGATTTTTGTTTGTGTACCGCTTGACCATCAGCAATTATATTGATCCGGCCGGCCGCTATTTGTTGCCGTGCTATGTAAGTTTTGCTGACGGGAAGGGACGGGTTAACAACCGGATCTCCAGGTACTTTCAAGACTTTGAGCGGATTAATTATTCAGATTTGGTTATTGGCAGCATCCCGTTTAACCCGGACGAGGCCTGGCGGCTGGCCCGGGATGCAGTGAGGCAGCAGGCGCAAGAGCTCTTTTTTGAGGTGAAAGAGCAGTTAACCAAAAAACTGCTTGCCGAAGAGGAAAAATTTGCAAAATACTATCAGGATAAAGAAATGGCAGTGAACAGGATTGCTGTGGAGAATATCCGGGAGGCAAAAAGGAAGGAGCTGCAGAGGGACCGGGAGTCCAGACAATTGGAATGGGTCCGGCGCAGGCAACTGGCGCCTTCGCTGAGCTTGGAGCAAATCGCTTATGTGGAGTTTGCCTGATGGAAAGAAAATGGTATCACGCCCTCGTCAATAAAATAAACAAGTCGTATCATGACTTAATTATTGTCATTGATCACGATCGTTTGAGCTGGGTGCCGGAACTGAGGTCGGCGTTGCAGGAAAACTTTGCCGTCCATGACTACAGGGGGGAGTTGTCCCTGCGGCGATTCCTGAAGGAGCAGGCCGGCCGGCGGGTACTTGTTTTCAAACCGCCGGAAATGACCTATCTCCCATACGACATCGAGGCCGGCTCGGACGTGATCGGGTGGCAGTTGAGCGAAGTTTTCCCCAAGTTGCATCCTGCCGCGCTCAGGAATTTGCCGGTGGAGCACTATCAGACGGCCTACGCTGCTTACAGGGAAATGGAAAGTTCTCTTAAGACGCTGGATGCTGAAGAAACGCAGCATTTGGTGGCAAAGTGGTTAGCCGCGCAGGCAGGGACAAGAACAAGCTATAAAGAGGATAGTCCGCTGGGGTCCGGAAACTCTTGTAAGCCGGACGGAGAGCAGACAGAATACCGCTGCCGGGCGTTATGCTCAAAGGTTGAAGAACTTCTGCAGCAGGACTCTGTGGACTGGCGGGCTCTGGCCCCCCTTTGGGGTGAACTGTCATTCTGGCTTTGCCATAGCGGAATAGAAATGGCAAACATAAGGGAGCTGGACCGGCGCATCAGCGAGAGGTTTAAAGAATTCATTTTGGCATCATACAATGACCTTTTCTATGAAAGTTATATTACCAGGCCGGCCACGGTGGATAAAGTGCTGCCTTACCTGGGCTGCCGGCCGGCATCAAAAAAAGCATTGATCTGCATGGATGGCATGGGCTTTCAGGAGTGGTATTGCCTCAAGCGGTATTTAGCCGGCTTAGGTGTGGGCAATTTTTGCGAAAAAGCAGTATTTGCCCTGTTACCGACATTGACAAAGGTATCCAGACGGGCACTTTTTTGTGGACAGCATGCCATTAAAGAACAAGTGGAAGAGGAAAAGGGCTTTTTAACATTTATCCGCCGGAACTGGCCCGGGGGGAAAGACAGGCCGGCCGGAGTGTTTTTGAACATAGACGGCGCCTGGCGCCGGAAATACATGGATTACGATTATCTCGGACTCATCTATAATCTGGTGGATGATATTGCCCATAACACTATTAATGTGAAGGATAGTAAGGAATTAATGCAGAAAAACCTGGCCATGCACCTTGAGAAGTCAGGATTCGGCGAATTGGTGGGGAAGCTCTTGGAAAAAGGTTTTCAAGTTTATTTAACATCAGACCACGGCTCGGTGTGGTGTCGGGGTAACGGCCATCAGGCTGTCAGGTGGCTGGTGGAAGACAGGGCCAGGCGGGCGTTGATGTTCCAGAATCACCATCTGGCAGAGGACTTTGCAGCGGGTAAAAATGTACTGGTTTACAGGAACGGCAGCCTTTTCGGCAAGATGGTAGCTGTTTTCCCGTCCAACCGGGAGATGTTTGGTGACAAGGATGATACGGCCATCAGCCACGGAGGCATTCATATAGAAGAGGTTATTGTTCCATTTGTGGAAGTAAATTTATAAGGACACTTAAATAATTCTTAAAGATTTTGGAAGGAATAAAAATATGATTGGCTTTGACCGGCCGGTCCGGCCACACTGGATTTATGAAAGCTTACTATTGGCAAAGCCGGGGCAACAGCTTTCGGAATTAAACGAACCATTCGAGCAAATAGCGCGGGAGTTGACCGGCAAAGAAGGAAAGCGTAAGGTTCGTACCGTCCTTTTTCGCTGCTTTTTACGGGATGAGCAAAATAAGGCCAGGGTAAGGAAAAACCTTGTCATGAAAGATTTAAGTATAAAGCACGGTCTGGCTTTTATGAAGCCGGTTTACCTTTTTTACCTGGTCGCCCGGACAGATGTACTGAAAAAAATATCTGAGCATATTTTCCGGCTATATGATTACGGCAGTGAAATTAAAATGAGCTTTTTGAAGGCAAAAATGGTGGATAGTTTTGGTGAACGCGATGTTGTTACCCGCTCTGCCGGTGCTTTTATCCAAACTCTGGAGCATTTTGGTGTTATTGAAAAATTAGATGGGAAGTTAATCTTAAAGAACAGGTTGATGGTCAATGAGGAACAGGTAAGGGTTATGCTGCAGCTCTTCGCTTCGGAAATTATAAGGTCGCCGCAAATTTCTTTAAATCACCTTCCCCAGGCAATTTTTAATTTCTTTGATTTGCCGGACTTGAAAGTGGTGGCCCAAAGATATAATGGTGACTGGTGGGAGTATCAGCACCGCATGGCGGATGATTATTTAATCATAAATTTTTAGTCGGGTTATAGTCATTGGGATATCTTGACTTATAGATTCTCAGGATTTGTTAAAACGAAAAAATAAGGCTTGGAAAAAATGCAAACAAGACCTTTTTGAGTTTTATATCATAATTTCCAGATTACCCACCGGGAGTGCAGTGCCCCTGAGAACAATGCCTGCGTTACGCTGTTTGACATAGACGATGAGAAAGGTTTTATGGGATTTATCAAGTATCTCTTCGACTGCTGGGCTGATGGCCTAATACTGGAAGGCCACGAGAGCCTGACCCGGGTTATGACCCAATTTATATGGCTATAGGCTTCATAGGTTTAGCGAATTGCTAAAGAAAAATAAATAGTGAAATATTTTTATAGTAATACTTGACATATATTTGGGTTGTTAGTTAAACTATAGCTGACCGGTAAATTTTGCCGGTCATTTTATTTTTTACGGGCGGGCGCTCCTTACCGGTCAGTGCCCGCTCCAAAAAAAAGGAGGGAAAAATGATATGGCAGTAGAAAAAGCCCCCGCGAACTCTATACTTAGGCTAGAACTGCGCGTTGGTGTGAGTCCCGAAGGCAACCCGGTCTACCGGACCAGGAGCCTTAACAACGTCAAGCCCCTCGCTGCAGACCAGGACATCTATGATGTGGCCACCGCCCTTGCCGGCCTGCAGGAATACCAGTTAAACGGCATCAGCAGGGTGGACATCGGCCAACTCATTCAGGTGTAATTAGCCAGAGGCAGTTGCCTTTTAGCGACATGTAAGGGAAATTTTTTAAATCTATTGAGAGGAGGAAAATACCGTGGCTGTAACTCAAACCCTGAGGATGACCTTTTTAAACCAGGCCAACAGGAATGTCACTTTGAGCCTGGACAACCCCAGGGACAACCTGACTGCTGCCGAGGTGCAGGGGGTGATGGATACCATTATCGCCAAGAACATCTTTACTTCCAGCGGCGGCGACCTGGTGTCCAAGGTAAGCGCTAGTATCATTGACACTACTACTACCGAGCTGTTTGGCTCTTAAAAATATTTAAAAGTAAACAGCAGGGGAGGATTGAGTCCTCCCCTTTTTAATAGATTACGATTTCACAAAGGAGGTCCTCTTTTTATGGAAGAGTTGTTCAAGCTGATAGCTAATTATGGTTTTCCGATGGTGGTTGCCGGCTACCTCCTGGTGAGGCTGGAACCTACCATCAGAGAACTGCAGAAAAGTATCACCTCTCTGACCATCGTAGTGGCCAGGCAGAGCGGGATGGAAATGGATGAAATTAACGATATTATCAATTACAAGAAGGTGAATTAATGCTTTGTGTCAAAATAGCAGAAAAAGGCAAAAAGGTCACGGAGAACTTTTCAGAAGACGAGTTTGCCTGCCGCTATAAATGCCCGCCTGGTGGAAGAAGGTTACGCCCGGGTGATGACAATACCACCAAACACCGCCCACACGGCGGAATTTGAGAAGCTTCAGACCGAAGCCCAAAAAGCACAGCGGGGTATTTGGGCCAACCCGCCACCGCCCTATACATGGCGTGAGCATAAAGTGATAAAAGAATGGTATTTTTAATGACGCCGGCAGCCGCCGGTTATTTTTATCTACGCAACCGCTTGATGCCTGCTGAGCCCGCTGAAATCTCACCTATTACCAGCGAGACAAAACCGCTGTGATCAGCCTGCAGATGCTTTCAGCGTTTCATTATTAATCGTTATTTTTCATAAATGCGGCATATCGTTACACCAATACGGGAATTATTTTGATTGACCGGGCTTATCGTTTCATGTTAATATGGCTTTGTAAAGGACGGTGTAGGTCATGAACTACTTGCTTGAAGTAATGAAAATTATAGAAGGGGGGATGAAGCGCGACCAGGAAAAAGTACGGAACTATTCCAAGTTGTTGTCGGAAAAACTAAAGAAAGATGGCGATATAAAATCAGCCGAAAGGATCGAGCGCATTCTGCTGGACCCCAAGATTCCAACCTTTACCGTCACCAGTTTGCAAAACGTCTCCCGGGTACCGTTTGACCAGGAATCAAGGCTTTCCACTGCTGACATTCTTTATCCAAACCAGATTAACGCTGAAGTTATTTTAAGTAAAGAGAATCAAAATATCATCTCAAAATTTATTGAGTACATAATTAACTCAGACAAAATCCTGGCCGCCGGGATTGACCTCCCAAACTCATTGCTTTTATATGGACCACCCGGGTGTGGCAAAACAGAGATTGCCAAATACATTGCAAAAAGAATCGAACTTCCCCTGGTTATAGCCAGGCTTGATGCGATGGTCTCTTCCTATTTGGGCAGCACGTCAAAAAACATTCGCCACTTATTTGATTATGTTAAGGTAAACCCATGTGTTTTATTTTTGGACGAATTTGACGCCATTGCAAAGATGAGGGATGATGGCCAGGAAATGGGTGAATTAAAAAGAGTGGTCAACAGCTTACTGCAAAATATCGATAATTTAGGAACAGGCACTATCTTTATTGCTGCCACCAACCACGAACATTTACTGGATCCGGCTGTTTGGAGAAGATTTACCTTTAAGCTGAAAATTCAAAAGCCATCCGCTGATATGCGCCAGTTTTTAATAAAAAAATTTATTGACGGCAGATATGATTTTAAGAAAAAAGAGTTGATTCTGGTATCCGAGGCTATGGAGGGGCTAAGCGGGGCTGAAATAGAACAAATTTGCAAGGATGCTATCCGGGAAGATATTATCCAGGATAAACCGTTAACATTCCAAACCATATGTAAAAAAATTCTGGAGCATTTATCCATGCGCAACGAAATTCCACTACAGAATAAAGAACTTTTTGCGAAGTATTTTAAGGCTTTAAACCCTGATTTCTTCAGTTATGCATCAATCGGGCGCATCCTGGGAGTTTCAAAGCCTACAGTTTGTAGGTATATCAATAAGGAGGAATAAAACATTTTTTATGAACGATGAACGGCTTGATATAATCAAACTTTCCCTTCGGGAAAATGATATTAAGAAAAATGACAGCGGCGGAGGAGATCCAAAATATTTTGCGGAAAGCTGCGACAAGAAATTAAGGGACTTCATCCGCAGCCGGATAAACGAGCTAAAACAGGCTTTCAACAAGGATTTTTCATTATATCCCGACGTACCGGCCGTGGGGAAAGTCCGTCTTAAAAAAGACGCCCTGGCAAAATCCCACAGGCCTACAAAAATTTTTAACGATAAAACTTGCCCGATCATCGGCGTGGGTCGTTTCGGTGAACTTTTAATCAAGGTAACACCCGATCGGTTGGATAACTTGGCTAAAATTGTTGAAGAAACTTCATCACCGCAAGCAGAGGCGAATATTACCGCCATTGAAGACATTGTTCCCAATCATTTGAGTGACGTCCTGGCAGGTTTAGACCTGAAAGCCCTGAAACAAAAATACCGGGAAAACCCAAAAGAACCAATTAAAATACAGCTTTTTGACTATAAAGATGTAAATACCAACAGAAAAAACAAGGAGATTTTTACGAAGTTGGTTGCTCAACTGGGGGCAGAAATTTTAGATGTCATTAAGTATTCCGAAACGCTAATCACTTATAAAGTGGAGGTCCCGGAAGAAAACGTCCTTGACACCCTTGCGTCGTACATTGGAGTTCGGAAACTCACCTTTTTTCCGCGATATAAAGTTGAGCCGCCCAGGGAAAATCCCCTGATCAAATCCATCGATGCTTCAAAGTTAGAGATGCCGGACAATGACGCCGATTATCCTTTGGTGGGATTGGTGGATTCCGGCATAGCCGAAGGACATCCGTACCTTGAGCCGTGGATATACGAGCGAAAAACATACGTATCGGAAAATGAGAGAAATCATTCCCACGGTACGTTTGTCGGCGGAATACTGGTATACGGCAATGAATTCCTTGGCAATGGAAAAGACACCGGGGTAAAAATCGTAGATATTGCGGCTGTTCCAAACTGGGATAAAGACCGCGGGGACGTGGGGGCACTCCGCGAGGACGAGCTTGTTGTAATCCTTGAAGAGGTTGTGCGTGAGTTTAAGGACTCGGTAAGGGTTTGGAATCTTTCCCTTGGCACAGACGAGGAGTGCGCGGAAGATTGCTTTTCCGACTTGGCGATAAAGCTTGATGATCTACAGCGCCAATATAACGTAATTTTTGTAATAGCAGCCGGCAATGTAAACAAGCTGCCCCTCAGGGAGTGGCCACCGGGCACATGCTCCTCCGATAAAATTACCAGCCCGGCGGACTCTGTCTGCGGAATAACTGTAGGATCGGTCGCTCATCTTGAATGTGATCACTCACTGGTTAAAAAAGATTATCCCTCTCCTTTCAGCCGCAGGGGACCCGGCCCGAGCTATTTAGTGAAACCCGATCTTGTCCATTACGGAGGTAACTGCAAAGCGGATGGGAATTCAGAAGGCATCGGTGTAGTGTCCTTTGATGAACAAGGCAATCTTGTTGAATCGGTGGGCACCAGCTTTTCCACACCGTTGGTTAGTCAGTTGATATCCAAAGTTTATGACGCTCTTGAAAATCCGTCCAATAACCTGGTAAAAGCCCTGGTTATTCATTCCGCCAGGCACCCAAAAATAAAAATGACAAAAAGGAAGAAAAAAGAACTTTCTATCTTTGACTATTACGGCTTCGGTATACCCAGTACAATGAGGGATATTCTAAGCTGTCCCCAAAACCAATTCTCCTTAATCATTGAAGGAAAGCTTTCCATTGGCAACTTTATTTCGATTGACGATTTTCCTTTCCCGAATTCGTTGATCAAAGACGGAAAATGCTACGGAGAGATTATCATTACCCTTGTCTACGACCCTCCGCTTAACGCCACCTTCGGAGTTGAGTATTGCAGGAATAACATGAATGTTTCCTTTGGAACCTGGTATCTTGACAAGAACAATGAAGTAAAGTACAAGCGACGGGTTCCACCTGAACCAGAGCTGTCGGGAAAATTTGAAAGGGAACTTATCGCTAACGGCTTTAAGTGGTCGCCAGTCAAAGTATATCGAAAAACTCTACACGGAATAAATTTCGGACCCTGGCGCCTGATGATCGACTTGACGCCGAGGCAGGAAGAAGTCCGATACGAGCCGCAGAATTTTGCCTTGGTGATGTCCATTATCGATCCTGACGGAAGTGACATAAATTCAGAAATGGTTGCCGCATTACAGAAGCAGCATATTTTCGAAAAACTAGCCATCAAAACCCGTTCCCGTGTCCAAATTGGTTTATAATTTTGAAGTGTAGATGCTGCGGAGCATGAGAATATATCAAAGAAAAACATCGCCTTTTTCGTTATCGTCAATATTCCCGGATACAACGAAGCCACAGGCGGCCCGGTCCAGCTCACTGGGTCAGGCTCACAGGCCGGCTATCGCCCGCCTGTGGCCTGATTAAATGCCGGCAGCGCCGGCCAGTGGCCCCGCTCGCATACCGGCTCCCGGGGCCTTCCGTGGTCGGGCGCCGTGCCCGGGCAGGCCTTAAGGGCCAGGCTCAAGGGGTCTATCTGTCCGCGCACCGCGCCCAGCTCACGGGTCCTTCAACCCCCCAGCCCCCAACCCCCCGCCCCCCAATCATGGGGGGCCGGGGGCTTCATAGGCTCCGCCTGCCGGTCCGGGGGCAGCCGCCTCCCGCTCCCACATTGTACCGGCGCTCTCCCGGCCGCGCTCGCATACAGGCTCACGCGGCCTCCGCGCCCACTGTCAAGGGTACGCTCCACAAAATTTTTTTCTCTGGTTTTTGGGCCGGGCTCCGTGGGTCGAAAAAAATTTTGCTCCGCCCGCTCCGCCCTGCTTTGCGGCCCTTGACAGCGGTCGCCGCGCCGGTCCCCCTGGAAGAAAAGGGGGCTTTGCAGGATGAGAAAAGTTCTGGCGAAGGTTGACGATGCGAGGTTGGGCAGGGCTATCGCGGGCTTGGTCACGCGGGCGCTGGTGGTGGAGGACGTACGGCGCGAAGGCGGCGCGGTACGCGCGAAGGTACGCAGCACCGGCAAGCGGGGCGAGAGGGTTCACGTTGTCGGGATCAGGGCTGTTGGGCGCGGGTTTGCGGTTTTCTGCTCGTGCGAGGACTGGAAGGAGCGCGGCGCGCACTGCAAGCACATCGCGGCGGTGGCGCTGCACGAGCTGGGCGCGGCAGCGCAGGCGCGCAGCACACGCAGCATGGTTGGGTTGCTGCTGCAGCTTTAGGCTGCAGCTCTCTTTTTTTTGTCGGCGGGCCGGGCAGTTGCCCGGCTACTTAAAACAACCACAGCGGTACCCGGAACTTATAGGTCGGGATCTGGGGCAAAGTGGAAGCCCCAGGCCGGCTTGCGCCCGCCAGGGGCCTGGTTGAAGGTGCATGTCTTCCTTCACGGGTCCTGTGCATGTCGGGCAGACAGCCGGCCGGGCTTATCTGTGGCCGTGCTTTTCAAGTCAAGCCTGGCCCCGCCAGACTGCCCAACTTACGGGTCCTGGGCCTTAAGCCCGCTCCTTTTCGGAGCTGCGCCCTTACCACCCGGCTGGCCACGCCGGCCAGCTTTGGGGCCAGCCTCAGGGGTCGGCCGGCTAGAGTCACCTGGGGCAGGCTCAATGGTCCGGCGCAGCTCCGGGAGCAGGCTTAAGGCCGCCTGGGTTAGGCTCCGGGGTATTGCTGCCGCGCCGCCGGCTGCACCGGCCGCGCTGGGCCTGCCTCGCGGGTCACGGCCAGCGGTTGCTGGCCATCTTGACGGCGGGCGGTTGCCCGCCTAAGGCTCTGCCAGGAGAAAACGGGCGGCTGCTGCCGCTCCGGTTACCGGGCGGTGGCTACCGGCCCGTTCCATCACGAAGTTGCAGTGCTCACGCGGCTAGCTAACCGCTCCACCGAGTCCGTCGCTGCCGCCCAAGCAAGTAGCAGCTAAAGCTGCCCCTGAAAAAAGCTATACAGCCCGGTCCTGGAAGAAGTGTGTTAAAACCTGATAATAAAAATTAAAAAAAAGGATATCAATAAATTCCATAGAAAGTAAAACCTAATTATCTATTAATTAACAGGGGGTGTAAAAATTTGCCAACTATTTTTCACAGTACATCCGAATTACTAACAACTTTGTTAGATTCCATTAGTTCAGGCAAAACCCAATTACCGGACTTCCAGCGGGATTGGGTTTGGGACGATGAGCGGATTCGCCGTATTCTGGCCAGCGTCTTACAGTCTTACCCTATTGGTGCCATTATGCTATTGCAAACCGGAAATCCCAATGTAAACTTTTTACCCCGTCCTATAGAGGGGGTTAGTTTAAATGGGCCGGTTAACCCCGAACGCTTGATTCTTGACGGACAGCAACGTCTTACCTCTCTTTACCAAGCATTGTGTACCGGTAAACCGGTTGCAACCAGAGATTCCAGAGGTAATAGCGTAAAACGTTGGTATTACCTGGATATTGAAAAATGCATCGACCCAAACTCGGATAAAGAAGAAGCCGTACTCTCAGTTCCTGAGGATAAACTTGTGCGTGGAATGTACAATCAGGTTATTGCAGATTACTCAACCAGAGAAAAGGAATGTGTTGCCGGTGTCGTTCCGGTTCACTTAATAATGAACCCTCAGGAGTTATTCAAATGGCAAGCTGATTATCTCAGTGACAGCCAAAAACTGGCTGAGCGTTCTGTAAAATGGGTAAAATTTACCACTATTGTCCAATCCGCTTTCACTCAATATCAAGTGCCGGTCATTATGCTATTAAACACAACTCCCAAAGATGCCGTTTGTCAGGTATTTGAAAATGTTAACACCGGCGGAATTTCTTTGACGGTATTTGAATTACTGACAGCCAGCTTTGCGGCCGACAATTTTTCTCTTCGTGAAGATTGGCAATGCCGCTCTGTAGGAAGCAAATGTCCTGCTACTTATACATTTAATACATACTTTGAACAAGATCCGATTTTACAAGGGCTCGGCAATACTGATTTCTTACAGGCCGTTGCGTTGCTGGTAACATATCAACGGAAGAAAGCCAACCCTTCAGTTGCTGTGAGTTGTAAACGTAAAGAAATATTAAAGTTGAGTTTACAAGATTATAGAACATGGGCAGATAAAGTCACACAGGGATTCTTCGATGCCGCCAAGTTTTTGATGGAGCAAAAAATTTTTTCCAGGCGCGATTTACCCTATGCCACCCAGCTAATACCCCTGGCTGCCATCTTTGTGGAGTTAGGAACGCAAGCACATAACCAAACAGTTAGGCAAATGATTGCCCGCTGGTACTGGTGTGGCGTTTTTGGAGAACTATATGGAGGTGCCGTTGAAACACGGTTTGCCCGGGACTTACCACAGGTGGTTGATTGGATTAAAGGAGGCTCCTTACCGGACACAATTACTGAGGCATATTTTGACCCCAACCGGTTATTGAGTCTTAGAACCAGAAACAGTGCTGCATATAAAGGTGTTCACGTCTTACTTATGCGTGAGGGTTGTAAAGACTTTTTATCTGGGGTTTCTATTGACCTTCAGACATATTACAACGATAGCATTGATATTCACCATATTTTCCCGGTTGAATACTGCCGCAGTAAAGGAATACCACCTGAAGATTATAATTCCATAATCAATAAAACCCCATTATCCAGCAGGACAAATGGAATTATTGGCGGCAATGCCCCAAGCACTTACTTAAACAATCTGCAAAACAAATATAACATACCCGCTGCAAACCTTGATCAATTACTAAGAACGCATGTAATTGATGTAAATGCAATCCGGAGCGATGACTTTAACACCTTTTTTCAAAAGCGGAAGGATGAACTATACAATAAAATTCTCATGGCTATGAGTTGAGTATAATATTTTAGAAAGGTTTGAAGCTCTGGGATCCTAGTCTTACTACATAGCAAATAAAAAATTGTCAAATAATACTTGAGCGCTTTGACTGCTTGTAAATGAAGATGCAAATCACGGGTGAAAGCCCTACGACAAGGGAGACATTGGTAAATCTTTTGGGTCCTGGCCCTGATCCTCCGCGATGAGCAACCTCGGGCATGGCGGCCATTGAATCGTCCGCCTGGGTTTCTGCCCGGGCTTGCCCCCGGCGGGAAAGCCGGTTATCTGCTACTGCCGGCCCGTACCCGCTCCTCAAGGAGCGGGTGAATGGGGGCCACCCCGGCCCTGCCGGCGCCTGGCGCGCCACATCCTGCTCCAGGCGCACAGCTGCGCGATACCATCGTTGAAGTTGACAGCCAGGCGTTTCATAAAAAGCCAGTTTCCTTAAAGTTTTGTCAATTTTGTTTCACAAAAATCACGAAAACCGGCAATTTTACGGCGGGCAGCTGCCCACCCTTGGGAGCTTTCGCGCGGCTGCGCCCGACTTTTCCCGGCACTGGGACCAGGCAGCGCGCTTGCACCGCCGGCGCTCGGCTTGTCGGCGTTTGCGGGGCAAATGCCTTAAGCGGAGGCTGGGTGGCTGGCGAGTGGTCTCAAAGAAATGGCCCGCCCTTGAAGAAGGTGCGGCTTGCATCCTTCCTCAAGGGCGGGCTGTGGAAAAATTGAAGTTAATAAAGGGAGTACTGCTTCAATTTATGCTTGCCTGCTGTTGATTTAAAACGGTACGGTCCGCCTCCACCATGCATAACGAAAAATAAGCGTTGCTGAGTCGTTGTTTTTACTGGATATTTCAGTGTTCAACAAAAATTTAAGACATTCGAACACCCAAAAAAATTACTGTTAAGGGGTGTTCTTTTATTATGGCTTAAAGGGTATTATAGATTGTTGAACGGCTCTGGAAAAATACGATAAATCAAAAGACGACATAATATTCTGCAATGCCTGCTCCACTCTAAACGACATCAATGATGACAAATGCCACCGCTGCTCCTGCCCGCTATTAAACAAATGATTTTAATCCATTGTTAATTTAAAACCCCCAAAATGGGGGTTTTTTAATGTCCTTATTCCTAAGAATGTGCGGGGAACGGGCTACCTGGGTCGTCAGCTCTGAATATGCAAAATCCGAATGCACCTGTAGGGAATGACCACCGTGTCGTTCCGAATTCATCTCAGGTGACCTGATTTGGGACAAAATCCTTGTTGTAGTGCAGAAATACTCATATAATTGTAACAGAGGTGTTTTTTTATGAAATTAACAAAAAACTGGATTTCCTAATGAAGGTTACCAATACAACCAACAGTGCCCTGGCAGCAGCCACCTCATTGGATGCTTCCTACATCAGCCGATTGCGCCGCGGAGTCAGAAGCCTGCCTAAGAATGAAAACTATGTGCACCTGATGGCCGACTATTTTGCCAAATACTGCGTGGAGGATTTTCAAACCAAAGCTTTGCAGGAATGTATACCCCACTCATACACTATTTCCAACGATCAGAGAGAAAACGGCAGATCGATAATGAGGTGGCTCAGAGAAGATGACGACCACCCTTCTAAAAACGTGCAGGGGTTATTGGATATTCTGGAAGACTTCCAGTTCAAGAAGCCGCAGAGTTGGAGCAAATTGAGAGTGCTGATCATATTGAAACAAAAAGAACTTTGGTATCTATCCATTTTGGATTCACCGGCAAGCAGGAAGCAACACTGGCATTTTTGTTGTCAGTGATAAATTGCAGTAAACCACAGACTCTCCTTTTGTTCAGCGATGAAAGCTTTGACTGGCTGGGCCAGAATCCTGAGTTCGCAGGGACACAAAGTGAGATTCAAAGATTTATGAAGATATTTAAAGATAAACAAAGTGTATTAAGGGAGGACTCTCCAAGAGAGTCCTAAAAGTATCTTTTCAGACTTATTCATATATGTACTTAGGCTATATGAGAAGATGTGATTTATAGGATAACAAACATAACCAAAGTTAACGGTTTTCGGAGATTAACTTGATGGCTGCAAAAACAGACCTGTGCATTGTAAAACAGAAAAACCACCGGTAATGGCTTTTCTTTGTCGCGGAAGAGCCTTTAACGGTTGCCACTTTCTTTTGAAAAAGCCAGGCCTCCTTAAAGGCATCCAGTTTCTCCTGGATGGAAATTTAGTCCGGGTAGAGGGAAAACTGTTCATTTCTTAATGCGTCGGTAATCCATGACGTTATTTGTCCCCCATTTTATCCAGGGAATACCGGCATTCATCCAGAATGTAATCCGGTTCCGCTGAGTTCAGGGCGGTCAATAATACTTCTTTAGCCCAATCCTCGGGAATCGAGCCCAGGGCTTTTATGGCCAGCATTTTTTTGTTGATGGATGGTCGATAGACTCGTATTGCAGTATTGAAATGAGGATCATAATAATGGATAAAGCCTTTGCGGACAGGTGCTCCATAGACATGTATAGTTACTGCCACCTGGTTTTTCAGTGCCAGCATCTGGTGAATCCCATCATGCAGTGGCAATACGTAGGTGGTTTCCCCGGGGGATAGGGTAGCATCGGAAATCTGTTTAACTTTAGCATGGTTAACATCTGACATATCATCCACCCTGGCAAACTTTCTTTCCCGCACCTGGTTTATAAGTGCCCCAACTATTCCCCAGGCACCATGGTCATGAATGGGATAATAAGTGCCAGGCTCCCAAATAAAAGCCCGTACTGAAAAATCTTTATCAGGGCTGAAATAAAGTTGAATATCATTGGGATCAATAGACTGCCACTGGTTTTTCAAGAAGACCTGATCCAATACCAACCGGGACAAGGTATCCTTGAACCAGTCATGATTACTGACCAACTCACCTAACATTGCCCGTCCCTTTGCCAGGAGTTCGGGCCAATCAGGTTTTTGATCCAACAATGCCTTGAATTGCTGGCAAAACTGGTCAAGATTATTAATGGCCATGTTTAATCAAATCTCCCCCCATTATTTAACTAATCATTTGTTGGTGGTTTACTGTTGCGAGGGTAACTCTTGTTCAAACTCCCGTATTTGCGGACATGCGTCCATGATTTGTATGCCGGGTCATCAGGGTTGATAGACAGGGCTTCATTCTCTTGCAGGTATTTGTTCATGATGCCCTGCTGCTTGTATAAGCTGCGGTCTTTACCGATGGGACAAACCTTGGTGCAAATCCCACAGGGAGCCACCTTATCAGCGTTTAGTTCAATATGCCAGTCTATGCAGGCCATTACATCATAGTCACCCTTCACTTGATTCTCACGTAAAGCCAGGGCGTTTACCGGGCAACATTTAACACAGGCCTCGCATTTAATACATAAGTCCTTTTCGATTACTGGGTCAGGCTCTAAAACAGCAGCAGTGAAGACAGACACGAACCGCACCCGGGGTCCGAATTCAGGGGTAAGGAGACAATTATTAAGCCCGATTGTTCCCAGTCCCGCATACTTTGCGGCCATAACATGGCTGAAAGCCGCCTGGGGTCTGTCCTTCAAAAGACGGAGGTTGGCAAATCCATCTCTCGTAAAGAAGTAAGCCGCCTGACCCTGCCGGTTCAGAAAACGAACCAGATTGAAGGCCAGGTCATCCAGCATCCGGTTCGCGGCAACGTAAGTCTCCCTGTGCAAGATTGAAGGAGTTGTTTCTACGATGGGCAAAGGCATTGAAACTCCTATTACAATTACGGAGCGGGTTGGTTCCCATAGGGACTGAGGCCTGAAGTCAGGAGGAACCTCATTATATTCATCCCATCGCTCGACTGTAGCAAAGCCGATAATATCGGCACCTGCATCCTGGGCAAATTGCTTAATCCGCTGTTTAAGCTCATCATCTGTTTTCAAAAAACTAATCTCCTTTCCTAAATTAACTAAATAGGTGAAGAGGCTGCTTCGGTTTTCAGCAAGTCATAGACAATCCAGGGCTGCCGGCCAAATTCCGCCGCCAACCACCCCAGCTCATTTACTAACACCGGGATAAGTGTGGAAAAAAACATAGTGTAAAGGAAGATGCGGCAATTATATAACTTACCCCGGGCCAGTAAATACGCTCCAGCTATAGTTACCAGCAGCATCCAGCCGGCAGCCGCAACCATCAGCCAGTACGGCCAGTAAGTCAACAGAACCGGCGGGCGTAAAGTGAAAAGCAGCTGTAAACCCGAATTGAAACCGCGACAGGAGAACCGCATCCATCTAAAAAACAAGCCAATCCCATAATTATAAATAGCCATTTTGTGAGCTTCCTAACTGCTTCAGTAATCCTCTAAAAACTTGTAATTCGCCATTTTAAATCAGATTCCTTTTAGTTAAGATGATCGAGAAAAGGGGTAAATTTGGTGCATTTTTGGGGTGCCTCAGGTATCCTGACTGCCGGTACATAGAAAACATATCAAGGTACAGGAGAATAGAAAGCATTGGTTAATTCTATATAATACAAGATTGAAAAAAGCAGGTTAAAGTGCCAAACCTCCTAGTTTGCAACAAGGCTGGTATGCCCGTGCTTATCCTGGATGGTGAAACTCTCATTGGTACCAATGCGGGAACTTCTGGAAAAATGGGCTGACGAACCTGGTGCTGGCGGCTGAAAAAGACCACGAGAGTATATAAGATTTGTTTGAAGAAAGGTTTCTGAAAAAATTCGACGGCGACCCCCATTGAAGCTCCAGCCGGAGTAGACTTCAGCGGGGAAACAGCCGGCCAATGATCAACCGGTAGTCAGTTAACTGTGACAAAGCATACGCCTGCAGCCTGCCTGCGGCTTTGGCCGGAGGGCTGAAGCCAGGCACACAAATATAATGCAAATATATGCTTACGAAAAAATATGACTAACTGGAAATTGTATATAAAATTAATTGTAGATCATCCGAGGTGGCGTGAAAATGAAATTGAGCCAGGAAGAAATGTACAGAGTGGCCGGCCAGGGGGCATTCCTTAAAGAACGCCTGGAGGGGAAAACAATTCCTGTCTGTGACAAAAACAGAGCCCAACGGGTGGAAGAAGAATGGGAGATGTGGAAAAACAAAGCAGGCGGCAACGGGGGAGAACAGGCTTTTCAAAGACGCCTCCGGGTGGAAGGCATATCTTTGGAAAAAGCAAAGGCCGCTCTGGGAGAAGCAGTATGGCGGCCGGACCAGCCGCTGCCGGAGTGGGTCAACGGTCTTGCAAATCTTTTGTCTTTGTTTCCTGTTACCAGGGAACAAATCGAAAAAGAGCTGTACTTCAACCCTGAAAAAGATCTTATTCCCCACAATGATATCGTTGCCTGGATGCTACCCCTTGCTTATTATGGGGAAAGGCAACTCCTGGAGAAATTGGGGGAGAGGAAAGAACTTTTAGCTCCTTCAGCTATTTCCAACCTGAGCAGGACCCTGATCAAAAGGTTGAGCCGCCTTTCCTTTCAGACGCTGCTTTATCACTACCGCATATTTCAAAACATGCAAAACCCTTTGGCTTTGTTTGGAATTGGTCTGACCCGGGAAAAGGCGGAGAAAGCTTATGCTGATTTTGCCGGAGAACTCCGGGCAGGCAAATGGGCGGACATCCTTTTGGAGTATCCCGTGCTGGCGAGGCAGGTTGTCAGCGAAATAACTAACTGGGCAAACAATTTGAGGGACATGGTTGAACACCTGGCCCGTGACTGGGACAGGTTAAAAAGGCAATTCTGGGCCGGGCGGGAGCCGGGAAAAGTTGCCGGTATCGAGGCGGACGCTTCCGATGCACACAACCATGGGAAAAGCGTCTGTATACTGACTTTTTCATCTGGCGCAAAAATAGTCTATAAACCCAGGGAGCTGGCAGTGGACAAGGCCTGGGAAGGGTTTACCCGCTGGCTGGGGCAAAGGGGTTGTAAATGGACGGTGAAAGTGCCAGAGACGCTGGACTGTGGCAGCTATGGCTGGACGGAGTACGCAGAATATCAGTCAATGGACAGGGAAGAGGAGGCGGCGGACTTTTACCGCCGGGCAGGTGTATTGCTGGCAGTGCTATATGTACTGGGCGGCAACGATTTTCACGCGGAAAATATAATTGCCTGGAGGGAACATCCGGTTCTGGTGGATGTGGAAACACTGCTTCTGCATAGGGTGAGGCCCTTTCAAACAGAAAGTACAGCCCTCTGGCAGGCAGAGGCGGCAGGCGCCCAGGAAATACTAAATGATTCAGTGGTCAGGACCGGCTTTCTGCCCATGTGGAAGAGAAGGAACCAAAAAGGCGATCTGGTGGAATGGGGAGCCTTGACCTCAGTGCAGGAAGACTTTAAAAACCTACCTTTAATTAACGGTGCAAGGCTTAATGTGCAGGATTACCAGGCTGAGCTGCTGGAGGGGTTTCAGGAAACCTACGGCCTTTTTTTAAAGCATAAAGAAGAGCTGCTGGGTGAAGCGTCACCCCTGGAGCTTTTCCGGGGCTGCAAATTCCGTTTCCTTATTCGTTCCTCCCAGGTTTATGCTGACATGCTGCAATATGTGTCTCAACCCCAGTTTCTGAAAAGCGGGCTCATATATTCTTTGGAGATCGAAAGGCTGGCCCCGGCCTATCTCCTCTACGCCCCGGAAGAAAAACTTCGGGAGCTTTGGAACATTTTTTTATCGGAAAGAGATGCCCTGGAGCGGGGTGATATTCCCATATTTTACGGTGAAGCGTCCAGTCTCGCCCTGCGGGATCACCAAAAAGAATTATGTGATGCGTATTTTCTGCAAAGTGCCCTGGAGAGAACCAGATATCTTATAGGTAAGCTGAACGAAGAGGACTTAACCTTTCAGACTGATTTGATCAGAGCTTCCCTGGCTATCTACGGTGGGTCCTCCCACTCTGAGAAGCGCGCCATAGTAAAGGAAAACATGCCGCAACTTAAAGATGTCCCGTTGCAGGAGCCGGGGCTTTTCCTGGAAGAAGCAGAGAGAATATATGAAGAAATCATGGGCAAAAGAATTATTCAACCTGACGGGGATGCTACCTGGATCGTCAAGCAATACGATGTACAGACCCAAAAAATGAACCTGGGGCTGATCGGGTTTTCCCTTTATGACGGTTTTTTAGGCCTTTACCTGTTTATGGCAGCGCTTTATCACCAGACCGGGCGGGAAGATATACGGCGAGATGTTATTAAAATGCTGCAAAAATTTAGAAAGAGCTTGCATGATCCTGATAACCCCATGCCCCTGCACCGTTTCCCGCTGGGGTTGGGCAGTGGAGTGGCCGGAATTATCCGGGTCTTCGCCGGACTGCAGTATTACCTGGCAGAAGACTTTGCAGAAGATGTGTTCTTTATCATACATAAACTGTTAAGCAGTCAGGTCCGCCAGGATAAGCAGTTCGACGTCCTGGGGGGAGCGGCGGGGCTGTTGCTGGTCCTGACAAGTATTTACCAGATCTACCGTAAAGATGCAATCCTGGACTTGGCGGGCATTTATGCTAAGGAGCTGCTTAAAGGGAGGAGTACCTGGAAAACCGGGCACCGGCTGTGGCTGTCGGGAATAGAAAACGCCCCCTTGACCGGCCTGGGGCATGGTATGGGTGGTATTGCCTGCGCGCTGTTGAGGCTATATGACTTGACCGGAGGGCAGGAACTGTGGGAAGCCGTTGAGGAAGCCCTGGCTTATGAAAACAGTGTATATGATAAGGAATACAGGAACTGGCCGGATTTTCGGAAGAACCCGGATCTGCCCAAAGGACAAAAAGCTTTTATGGCCGGTTGGTGCAGCGGGGCTCCCGGAATCGGCCTGACCCGCCTGGCAATGATGCAGCATGAAAAAAAACTGGGCTTTCTACGCCAGGATATCGAAAATGCCCTGGCCTTCACGCTGGCCTACCCGGTGGATTATAGCGACCATGTTTGCTGCGGCGGCAGCGGCAGGGTAGATTTTTTAATCGAGGCTTCCAGGACAATGAACCGGCCGGACCTGATGGAAGAAGCAAAAAAAAGGATGCAGTGGATGAGACTGCGCCGGGAAAAATTACATCATTATGTATTAAACAGTGAAGACGGGGGGGCGATCTTTGATCCTTCATTTTTCCAGGGATTGTCGGGAATTGGCTACCAAATGTTAAGATGTCTGGCTCCGGATGATGTTTTTTCCGTACTGATTTAAAAATATCAGCGATATTTCATATCAGTAACACAGTTTCTTAGTCGTCTAAACCGCATCTATTTTGAAGTCTACCTATGGCTGAAGCAACACAATACCAATAATTTAACACCGAAGCCAAAATCCATGCTGGTGTGTTGCCGCCGGCTACGGCGTCCAGCTCCGCTTCGCTCAACTCGCCCGTTGGACTAAGGTTTTTTGCCGTTTCGGCAAAGAAGGCCTCCAGATCATTATTATCGAATGAAAACCCTTGCTCGTTAGCCAGCTGGATCAATGCCTGCGTGCTTTCCTCCGCAGATGTCCTGGCCAGCTCTTTGAGCTGCTGCTGCAGGCTTTCGTCCTCATTCACCTTTGCATAAAAATTTTTTACATTTTCCACTGACATGTGTATCCCTCTCTTTTTGGTTTATTGGTTTAAATCATGGTAATAAAAGACGCCTGTATTCCGGTGTCTTTTTTATAAACGAGCTTCGTCAAAACCGCATGAACCCTGTAACGTTGCATTGATTTAACCAAAGGCCCTTTTTAAGTCAGCTTCGTCTAAACCGCATGAACTAATCGCTTTTTGTATGAGTGAAACAACACAAATATAAACATTTATAATCGAAGCTAAAGCCCATGTTTCTCCATCGCCGCCGGCTACGGCGTCCAGCTCCGCTTCGCTCAACTCGCCCGTTGGACTAAGGTTTTTTGCCGTTTCGGCAAAGAAGGCCTCCAGATCATTTTTATCGAATGAAAACCCTTGCTCGTTAGCCAGCTGGATCAATGCCTGCATGCTTTCCTCCGCAGACGTCCTGGCCAGCTCTATGAGCTGCTGCTGCAGGCTTTCGTCCTCATTCACTTTTGCATAAAAATTTTTAACATTATCCACTGACATGTGTATTCCTCCCTTTTTGGTTTATTGGTTTAAATATGGTCTTTGCCTTTAATACGATTATTATGTCAAAGTATTACACATTTTCTCAGCAATGATATCGAAAAATTTTAACACCGGGGCCAATTTGCCCGGAAGCACCCCTGTTTTTGAAAGTTGACTGAGAACGGGCTAACCCCTAACTATGGTAGAGTATAATTGCACGACAGCTTGAACGGCAAGTACAGGCTGTTCAGCTACTGCGTAAAAAACGGTCGCACCTCCGATACACCCTATTCAATGCTGCTTAAAATAGTTTCCAGACTTTTTTCCGGTTTGTTTTCGTCGATACCTATATACACAAGATCGATTTTTCTTTTGATCGCTCCTTGCCTTAAAACTTCCATAAACACGCCTGGTTGCCGGACACATACTAATTGATCAACTCTTTTATTGTTGGTCTGCCCTGTATTGTCTATCTTACCGCCCCATTCGCCATCAAAGCAAAAGTCAATACCACAGGATGGGCTTCCATTAATACCAAGTACCGGCCCAACAGCATAACCGCAGCGGCGATATTCTTCAAGCTGGTTTATTATATCTCCAGCCAGCCTATGGCAATGACTGATAAAAAACGGGTTGTTATACTGGCTGCGGCATTGACCCCAACGTTTCAATCCCCCGTGGGTAAATTCTGGGCATGGTGACTGAATTATACCGTAACCCCTTTCCAGAAGCTGGGGAATAATCATTTTGCCAGCTTCATTTTTTACACCCGAGTTTAGAATTTTGGCATGGTAATTAAGCAAACAATGGGCGATAACAACAACTCTCTTAGCCAATTTTCATCCACAACCGCCTTTCTATGGTGAGGTTTAGTGAGGATGGGTGAAGCAGAAATCAAGCCTGGCTCCCGCCCGGCATATGATAACCCAATTTAAATTGTACTTTATTTTAAAGGTTTTATGATGTGTATGTCGAATTATATCGATATGGATAATACAGCATAACGATAGAGGTACTTCAAAATTGATTTTTTAAGATAAGCATCAAAACGCTGAGTTGGCCAAGCTTACCTGGTTTGAAGATCAGTTTCGCATGAGCCGGTGCGGGTATTAAAGGATCCCCCATTCCAAAAGTCGGTATAAAGAGGAAGACAACAGGAGGTGTATTTGGTTTAACATCTATAAAAGTTAAACTGGGTTGATATAGTGTCTTTTTAACCTGCTTTTGGGGAATAATATGGATCCTGTTATATGGTGCAGCCCTATTCCCGTTAATACAATATGGCTACAAGTAAGCATGGCACCTCCAGCTCTTGTAAAAAAGATTCCATACTCGCTATCGAGACCGCAATAAGAATTATGGTTTCTCTAGCGATTCCGTAGGGATTAAGTAAGAGTGTTCCTAAATCGTTATTAATTATTAAATATGTGTTAAAATGATTGCCTGTTTTATCCAAAAATAAAGAACTAGGAGGTTATTTATGATTATTGCAGTTGCCGCCGATGATCAATCCTTGGAAAGCCGGGTATCGGAAGAATTTGAATCATGCAAGTATTTACTGATTGTAGACATGGACAAAATGGAATTTAAAGCCGTCGAAAATGAAGGTGACCCGCTTGGAGTAGACCTGGCACGAAAAATAACCGAATATAGATGTGAAGGTGTTGTAACCGGTAAGCTGACGCCTGCGGCCTTTGAGATCATGGCTGAGGACGGTGTTACAAGATTTGACGGACGCGGTTATAGCGTAAAAGAAGCACTTGATTTAGTGGATAAACGTGCCTTGGAGCTGATTAAAAACCCCGAGGGTATGGATGGTTGCGGCGGCGATCACAATCACGGTGGTTTTCTTAACTGATATGGGCACCGGAAGGATTATCTAAGGATCTTTTGAAAAAATCTCGTCATTATTAGACTAGGTCCGAAAATGTCTATTTTCATGCTAGAGATGAATAGATAAAAGAATGCTTTTAGAGCACCTCCCCGCAGTAAATCCATTAACCTTAAAAGGGGTGTGCATTTAATTTTAGATCATTTTTAGTATCTAGACAAAAGTAGCACAATAAGCGAGCCAGTAGTATTTCCTGTTGCTTTAATCTAAAGTTTAACACTTGGAGAAACAAAAAAAGCTCTCTAGCCAGTGGCATTTAACGGTTTAGAGAGCTTTATGTTTTTTGTGGCAGTATATATGACAGGCCAATCTGGTTGGTTTACTTTGGTTACCCGGCACTCCTTGCTGGAGTGGAGGCATCTGCCCCGTAAAATTTGAGCGAGTTCCCAGGATTTTATTTTTTAGAAGCTTAACGGGGCGATAAGCATCCGGCGGAACAGGGAAAATGAAGTCGTGGTTTGGTTCACAGGGTTTTTGGGAATGAACCAGTTGTCAGGTAAATATTGAAGGAACATCCGGTTGTGAAGCGAAATTTATAATACATCTGCCGGATAGATTATTGTCCGGGCAATAAAGTATAGGAGGAATTCATGAAAATTGTTTCCTGGAATGTCAACGGTTTACGGGCAAGTTTGAATGAAGGATTTATCCAATTCTTTAATTCTGTGGAGGCCGATATATTCTGCATCCAAGAAACAAAGATGCAGCAGGGACAGGTGGACATCGGGCTGGAAGGTTATGAGGAATACTGGAATAGCGCCGTTAAAAAGGGTTATTCAGGGACAGCTGTCTTTTCCAGGATCAAAGCAGACTCTGTATCATTTGATCTGGGCAAGGAAGAGCATAGTTCGGAGGGACGCGTCATCACCCTTGAATATCGTGACTTCTACCTGGTGAATGCCTATGCTCCAAATGCCCAAAGGGGACTGACCAGGCTTGATTACCGGTTGATGTGGCAGGATGATTTTTGCAGCCATTTAAAAAGTCTGGATGCAAAAAAACCGGTAATAGTCTGTGGAGATTTAAATGTGGCCCACCAGGAGATTGATTTGAAAAATCCCAAGTCCAATGTGAATAACGCGGGGTTTACTCCTCAGGAACGCGAAAAAATGTCAGAGCTCTTGGATGCGGGATTTATTGATACATTCCGCTATTTAAATCCAGATAAAGAGGGGGCGTATACCTGGTGGTCCTACAGGTCTAACGCGCGTGCGAAAAATATTGGTTGGCGCATTGATTACTTTCTTGTTTCAGAACGGATAAAAGACCTGATCCAGGATGCGCTGATTTATTCGGATGTTATGGGTAGCGATCATTGCCCTATCGGCCTGGTGATTTCCCTCTAACTCTCTAAGTGAAAGCCGAACAGATTGAAACTTGTTTTATTGTGCTTCTTCATTGCATCCAGTGCGCAGATGGCACCTGTGATGGGGCTTAGAGTGCACTGGATTAGCTTTGAGGGAGAACGAATCAAACTCGACAAAAATCGATTGGAAACGCTGATTGCCTGTTAAATATCTTAATATTTGTTGTATACTATGAAATAGATTTTTTAAACGAAGTTAGTTCTTAATCAGGGAATATGAAAGGAGACTACAATGAAAAAAGTATACAAGGGCAAAACCAAGGATGTATTCGCCTTGGAAAACGGGAACTACCGCCTGGTATTCAAGGATGATGTAACAGGTGAGAATGGTGTTTTTGACCCTGGGGCCAACACAGTGGGGCTTTCTATCGAAGGGATAGGAAAAGAAAACCTTCGGGTATCTGTCTTGTTCTTTGAAATGCTAAAAAAGGCCGGCATCCATACCCACTATATAAGTGCCGATATAGAAAACGGAACCATGGACGTCAAACCGGCAAAAACTTTCGGCAAAGGCCTGGAGATTATCTGTCGCTACAGAGCGGTGGGTAGCTTCCTGCGCCGTTATGGAGCCTATGTGCAGGAAGGGGACAAGCTGGACGCTTACGTAGAAGCTACGTTAAAGGATGATCAAAGGGGAGATCCTCTAGTTACGGTGGAAGGTTTGGAGGCCCTGGGCATTATGACTGCGGCGCAATTTGCAGAAATCAAAGCAAGCACTCAGAAAATTTCAGCATTGATTAGGGATGAGCTACAGAGGAAAGGATTAGAGCTATACGACATCAAGTTTGAATTCGGTATCGACAGTGACGGCAATGTAATGCTGATAGACGAAATCTCATCGGGTAACATGCGAGTCTATAAAGACGGCAAGATTATGGAGCCGCTGGACTTGACTGCAGCGCTCGTCGAATAGAACTTAATGTTTTGAACAAGCTTTAAGGATACGCATTGTTACTTCGTGTATCGCTTCAATTTTTTATAGAAGTTTTCGCCGGTACCTACGAGTATAACGACGACAACGGTTTCGTCATTTTCTTGATTAATATTATCAAAGAAACAAAGAAAACTCAGGGGCAGGGGGAATCAAATCTCTACTGCCCCTTCCCTGCCTTTATAAAGCCAGACCTGGAACACGATACCGTCCTTTATGGTTTTATGACGGGCAAACGCCGTCTGCGCAATCATTTCTTTAACTCTATTCGCCGGCCTCTAAGCTGTCGAAAAGTTGAATACCCCCTGATTGCAGTTATCCGGGGTTTTATTTGGGATGATCGAAAGGCCTTTAACTATGATGGGCTCACTGGCAGGGTTAATCAAGGTTCTACGGTGGCAAAACAAATAGCCGGTTTCTTAAACCCGGCTACCCCTGCAATTTATTCTCCATCTCCTATGACCCTTTCGACGGCCCTGATAATGTTCTGGTAACCCGTACAGCGGCACATATTACCGGATAACCCTTTAATTATGTCCTCTCTGGTCAGTTTTTTGCCGCTATCCAAAAGAGCTCTGGCCGACATTATAAAGCCGGGGGTGCAAAAACCGCACTGGACAGCTCCTTCATCCACAAAGGCCTGCTGCAGTTTAGACAGCTTGCCCTCTATTTCTTCCCCTTCGATTGTCCTGATTTCTTTACCGTCGGCCCAAACAGCCAGGTAAATACAGGAATCAAATGGCTCACCGTTGATGAGTACAGTACAAGCGCCGCATTCGCCCACGGAACAGCCCCTTTTCACGCCTTTTAAATTAAGCCGCCCGCGCAACACTTCTAACAGGGATTCACGTATATCGACCTCAACAACCACTTCCCGGCCATTAACCCGCATTGTAATTTTTTTGGTCATCATTGCAGCTTACCCCCAGTTTTGATAAATGCTTGTTTAAATGCCCGTTTGCTAAGTTCTTCAACCAGGTGTAATCTAAATTCTCTGGAAGCGCGCCAGGATGTTCTAGGGTTCACCTCTGCAACAGCTGATTTGACAACCTCCTGCAGCAATTCCTCGTTGAAGGTTTTCCCCTTTACCATCGTTTCAGTTTTTCTGCAGCGTACAGGTGTGGGAGCTGCGACTCCGAAGGCCAGCCTGAAATCTTCAATCACTGCTTGCTCAGTTATTTTACAAACAACCGCGCAGCCCAGGGTAGCTATGTCCATGGCCTTACGCATGGAATACTTTATGTAGTGGCCGGCAAAGCCCTTGTAGTTATCCGGAGAGAGCAGCACAGCCGTCAAAATTTCATCGTGCTGCAAGTCTACTTGACCAGGACCTTGATAGAAATCCGTAATCTCAATAACCCGGGTGCCTGAAGCCCCTTGAATTCGCAAGCGGGCGTTTAAGGCAAAGAGGGTGGGGGCAGTGTCAGAGGAGGTTGAGCCGTTACATATATTACCACCGATAGTACCCACATTTCGGACCTGGGGACCGCCTATCGTCTCCACAGCCTCAGCCAAAACCGGTACATTTTTTTTAATTACTGGGTGATTGGCAATTTTGCTGAAGGTAGTCCCTGCTCCAATAACAATGGTACCGTCCGGTTCCAATGAAATACCGGAGATTTCAGATAAATTGTGGATGCTGATCAGTTCAGCCGCTTCAATTTTCCCCTGGTGCATCTTAATCAACAGGTCACTGCCGCCGGCAATGAGACGGGCTTTGGGATTTGCCTGTAGTAGTTCAATAGCCTCCCTGACAGAATGGGCTTCAAAGTATTTGGTAATATTGTACATGGTTGTTCACCGTCCTTTTTAGAGCAAGCCTGCCTCTTTAAATTTTTTAAACATTAAATGCGGGTTGATGGGTAATTCGTTAAATTTGATGCCTGTGGCATCGAGAATAGCATTCCTGATAGCCGGCGACGTAGGAATGGTAGGGGTTTCACCCAGAGATTTACTTCCATAAGGGCCGCTTGGTTCGTAAGTTTCCACAAAACTGGCGCCGATCTCAGGGATATCCATGATTGTCGGCAGTTTATAATCCAAAAGATTATTGTTTAATGGCTTTCCTGTTTTGGGGTCGAAAAGCAGTTGTTCTGACAGGGCATAGCCCAGCCCCATGCTGACTCCACCGTGTACCTGGGCTTCTGCCAGCTGGGGGTTGATTATTTTCCCGGCATCATGCACGCTGTAAATCTTCAGGACTTCCACTTTACATGTGGCAAGATCTACTTCAACCTCTGCAAAGGTACAGCCGAAGGAAAGGGCATTAATCCTGGCATTGTTGGAAACGTCGGCGGTAATGGGCGACGCTGAGACCCTGTTATAGTAGCTATCCAGGGCCACATCCGCCAGGGAAATAATCCGTTCACCGTTATGTTTATACACAAGCCAGGCATTGACAATATCCATTGAACCGGCAGGAATACCAGTCATACCCGAGGCATAATTCAGCACCTTGGCTTTAATTTCTTCGGCTGCCTTTACCACAGCCATGCCTGAAATATAGGTCTGGCGGGAAGCGTAGGCGCCTGTATCAAAAGGTGTAAGATCAGTATCCTGGGTAGACAGCACGTGGACTATCTCTACCGGGATGCCGATTGTTTCAGCAGTCATCTGGGCAAGAACAGTGTCACTGCCCTGCCCGATTTCTGTGGCGCCAATTTGCAATTGCACAGAACCGTCCTGGTTTAGCACTATCCGTGCGCCTGCGATTTCCAACCCTTCGGGATGGATACCGGAAGTATAGCTGAAGCAAGCCATCCCCAGGCCCCGTCTTCTGGTCCCTGTTTGCTCCTTTTTCAATTGGGGAAGTTCCCTTTCCGCTGTTGCTGTGTCCCCTTTTCCCTGTGCTTTCTCTTCGTCCCAGCCAATAAGTTCCTTGCCCCTGGCAATACACTCCCTGATGCCACAACTGTCCACCCGGATGCCGGTGAGTGGGTCCACGTATCCTTGCTGCACCAGATTCTTGAGCCGGAATTCTATGGGGTCCAGGCCAAGGGACCTGGCGATGTCATCCATGTGGGATTCAAGAGCAAAGATAACCTGGGGAATCCCGTAACCTCTCATGGCACCCGCTACAGGTGCAGTGGTATAAACTGTGGTAGCGTCAAATTTAGTTGCGTTATAGGGGTAGAGATAATTAAATTTTGACCCGGCATTCGACACCACCGCATGCCCGTGGGAAGCGTAACCTCCGTTCAGGGATATTGCCTGAAGCTCCCTGGCAACGATGGTACCATCTTTTTTAACGCCCGTTTTAATTTTAAAATTTATGGCATGGCGGACCCGGGAGGCAATCATGCATTCCTCCCGGGAATATTCCAGCTTAACAGGACGTCCATGAACAGCAAGGGACAAAAATGCGGTGAGAGGTTCCTGCACAACATCCTGCCTGCTGCCAAAACCTCCACCCACACAGGGTTTAATCACACGGATTTTGCCCCAGGGGACACCCAGGGCTTGCCCGGCAATTCTTTTCACAATATGAGGTATCTGGGTAGAAGTTATAATTACTATGCGCCCGTCGCTTTCCACATAAGCGTAGCAAATATGGTTTTCCAGCTGGCAGTGCTGTACAGTGCTGGTCTTAAACTCGTCTTCGAAGATATAATCTGCTCCGGCAAAAGCCGCTGCCACGTCACCCAATTCATATCCTGTATGATCAATAATATTTTTTGTTCCCTGGTGTATTTCAACAGCGCCTTCCTTAAGCGCATCCTCTGCCGTCAAAATTGGTTCATACTCTTCATATTCCACTTCTATTAGCTTCAGTGCCTGCTCTGCTGTAAATTCATCTACTGCCACGACCGCAGCTATTTCATCGCCGTAAAAACGGACTCTTCTGGTCAGCAGGTTGCGGTCTGCCACATCCTGGTGTTCCGGGTCTTTGGAGTACGGATGCCCCGCCGTTGGAAAAGTGTGTTTGGGCACATCTTCATATGTAACTACCGCCTCCACACCTGGAAGAGCCACAGCTTTGCTTGTATCAATCCGTTTCACCCAGCCGTTGGCAATAGTACTGCGGAAAACTTTAGCAACCAGTACATCCTTTGTAATCAGATCATCCACGTATTTGGCCTGCCCGCGTACTTTGGCAACAGCATCAATTCTTCTAACGCTTTTCCCAATTGCCTGCATCTAATACTATTTCCCCCCTGAATTATCTGCCATTTTGTCTTTCCTGTTGCAACTGAATGCAAAGCCTGGTACTGACTAATACCAGATCCTCCGGAGAGCGGGCTGTGATTATAGCCCGAAAGACCGGCAAAACTAATAAAAATTCCCCCTGCAGGTAATTGTGACCCGGCAGATAGTTTATGACCATATTACTGGTAGTAATTCTACTTGTAAATACTAATAAATCAGAAAAGTAGAGAATGAAGGAATACGGCAGACAAACCTTAATTTATAATATGTGAATAGCAAAGGCGGTGCTTTTTTATGCCATCCTGAAAATAGACATTTTTCATCCTCCTGATGATGCCGCGTCAGCGGCATGAATGCCTTACCACTTGCGGGTATCCGGGTTTTTTGGGGAATGGCTGAAAGGCTCTTAACAATGATGGGCTCAGTGGAAGGGTTAATCCATGGAATAAGATAAGCAGTGAAAGGAAGCCGCCGGTTTTTGAAGAAATATGAGATTGGGCTGTAATACTCTCCAGGATAAAAACGTATTTAACTTATGATGATATAGCTGAAAAACTAATCCAAAAGGTAATAAAGGGGAAGTTACCGCAGAAGCCAAAGGTTTTTTTATTTGGGAGCAGAAATTACCTGGAAATTTTGAGACATGAACAACCATCATAAAATTCCGGCATCCGCTAGCGTGGATGTATGAATTAGTTAAATTAATGTGGCGGTTAGCTGTTCCAGTGAGAAGCCGTTAAAAAAATGTAGATTAACATAAAGTTTATAACATGAAGTTTAAATCATGTAGAGTAAAATTTTCCAACGTGCCACTGGAATATGGAGGTATATGTATAGTATGATTATGAAAAAAAATGAAGAGTTTTTGATAAAAAAGTTTTACCGCGATTTGGAAATCCTGGAGGAGATTGACGAGGAGAAGATTGCCCAGTTAGTGGATGATGAATACAGGGAAATTTTGCAGCTGGCTAAAAAACTAACGAAAATTGATTTTAGCGGGGAAAGCAAAGCCAGAGAAGAACTGAAAGTAAAACTTATTAACATCATTGAGAAAAGCAAGGAACAATTTAATCAATTCCATCAAGAGCTGGCTGAGGAAGAATTAGAATGTGTGGCTGGCGGCTTAAACAGGGACCAGGAGAATCCTCTCCAGGGCAACGATCCCAAGAATAAAGGTTTGCAGTGAGCGCACATATTTCTTAACCCGGTATTTTAGCTATTAATTAGCCATTGTTCATTTATTATATTCATTATTCTATTGAGGCCTGCCGAGCTTACGGGAGGCCAGGAGTTTCGCCTGGGGTGGAGGAAGGGCGGCATGCTGAAGAGTTGTAACTGGAGAAAGACAGCATCCTTGCTGGCGGCTACGTTACTATTGATTATGACGGTCCTGTGGTCAGGGTGTTTTAAGAAAGACGATCAAGGGGACATTGTATTCGGCCTGGCCTGGCCCGTTGCCACTAAAAATAGCATGCTCAAAGAAGGGGTCGAACTGGCTGTTGATGAGATTAACAGCCAGGGCGGTATTAACGGCAGGAAAATACGTTTAGTGGTGAAAGATGATGAAGGGACTGTAACCGGCGGAGTGACTGTGGCCCAGTCTTTAATTAAAATCCCTGGTCTCGTGGCGGTAATCGGTCACAGGGCCTCTTTTGTTTCCATTGCGGCTTCGTCTATTTACGAAGAAGCCGGAATTGTCATGCTGTCCCCGGCTTCGACGGCCCCCAGCCTTACCCAAAAGGGCTACCGGTTGGTTTTTCGCAATATTCCCAGTGATGCTGAAATTGCCAGGCAATTGGCTTTATTTGCAGCCGGGCAAGGCTACCGGCGGACGGCCATCTATTATTCGGAAGATTCTTACGGGCTTGGCCTGGCCAATGCCTTTGAAGACCACGCCAAAAATGAAGGCATAAAAATAGTTGACCGTATTTCCTATTATGCCGATGTGGAAGATTTGGAACGTATTGGCAAAAAATGGAGCGCCCTTGATTGTGACTCTATATTTGTGGCTCACTACATGCCGGACGGGGCTATATTCATAGCCGATGCGGTCAAGGCCGGTATTTCACTGCCTTTTTTGGCCGGTGATGCCATGGATACACCTGAGCTTTACGAAATTGCTGGAAAAGCTGCGGAAGGCACGGTAGTAGGCTCTATTTTTAACCCCGAAGTTCCCCGGCCGGAGACAAAAAGTTTTATCGAAAAATTTTCCCAAAAATACAATACCCCACCCACTCCTTACGCGGCTCAGGGTTATGATGCCGTCTGGCTGCTGGCAGCGGCCATTGAAGAGTCCGGTTCCACCAACCCAAAGGATATCGCGGCCAAACTCCGGACCTTTAAAGAGAGGCCAGGGGCGGCGGGCACTCATACCTTTACGGAAAACGGCGATGATGTGGGAAGCCTGGTGGTAAAAAAAGTTATTCGTAATGGCGAGTTCCAGTTTATTGATTAAGGTTGCGAGGGATATGAGACGAGATCTATTTCGCAAGGTGGCTCTGGATAAATTATCCTCACCAGAACAACTGGACCAACTTATTATAATTACCACACCCAGGGCGTGGTTTGCTCTTATCGCCATCGGCGGTCTTATTGTTACGGCCATTTTGTGGGGCATTTTCGGGAGTATCCCCACCAAGGTATACGGGCAGGGAATTGTAACAAAAAGTTATGGTGTGTATAACATCATTCATCCGTACACCGGGCGTATAACCGATATCAGGGTGTCGGTGGGAGATCCGGTGAAAAAGGGAGATGTGGTTGCCAGGATTGAGCAGCCCCAGCTTGTGGAACAGATTAACGATTTAAAAACCCAATTGGAGCATTTAAAAACCCTGGAGATAGAAGAAACTGATCCGGAACCTGATGATAAAAAAATGTTAAAGACGGAGTTGGCCCAACTTTACGAGCTTGCCAGGAGAAACAGGGAAGCGAGGGCTGCCCTGCCCTTTGAGGAAGCCAACTATAAAAATGCGATATCCGGCAAAGAACACGAAATAGAGGTAGCGAAGATCGCCCTGGAACAAGTCAGAGTTAACGAGGCCAATATGCAAGACTATGTTGACAGATTAACCAACCTTTATCAGAATGGTGCTGTTTCTGAACATGAATATACCAGTGCTAAAAAGGAATTGGAGCTGCTGCAATTGCAAACCCAAGCGGCCGAGCAAAACCTGGCCAAATTGACAGCAGGCGATTGGGAGGAAACCATTATCACCTATAAAGCAAGATTGCAGCAGGCCCAATTGCAACTGCAATTGTTGGAGGAACAGTTTAACACCACAAAGTCTGCTCTCATCTCAGATACGGAAGAGAAAATAAAAAAGTTGCAGTATGAATTGAACCTTGCCTCGGAAGTGGTCTCCCAGGTGGACGGACGGGTATTGGAGGTAAGGGTTGGCAAGGGTGAAATCATTCAACCGGGGGTGCCTTTATTTAGCCTGGAGCGCGAGGGCAGGACGATCACAACAGAAGTGGTCATGTACGTGCGGGCAGATGAAGGAAAACAGATTTTACCGGGCATGGAAGCAATGATTTCGCCCAGCACTGTTAAAAAAGAAGAATACGGGTATATGCTGGGCAGGGTTGTTTCAGTGTCCGAATATCCTGCCACCACCCAGGGAATGATGCTTACCCTGGGTAATGAAGAACTGGTAAAGGCAATTGCCGCTCAGGGTGCTTCCCTTGAACTGCATATAGATTTAGTTGTTGACGATTCGACATACAGCGGTTTTAAGTGGTCTTCTCCCCAGGATCCGCCGGTGAAAATAAACAGTGGTACCCTTTGTTCCGGTTCGGTGAAAGTGAGGGAACAAAGACCGATTAGCCTGGTTATTCCCGAGTTGAAGAAAGCTCTCTCAGTAGATTGATTTTTACGCATACTTGATTCGGTGGGGGTGAATGCAGGTGGCACGGGTAAAGGTTCCCACCGTGCTGCAGATGGAGGCGGTGGAATGCGGGGCAGCTTCCCTGGCCATGATTTTAGCCTACTGGGGCAAGTATGTGCCACTGGAGGAGCTTCGCATCGCCTGTGGAGTATCCCGGGATGGCAGCAAGGCCAGCAATGTTGTAAAAGCGGCAAGAAGCTACGGCTTGATCGCGAAGGGTTACCGGAAAGAGCCGGCTGACCTAAAGGAGATGAGGCTTCCCGCTATTATCCACTGGAATTTTAATCACTTTCTGGTACTGGAAGGCTTTGGTAAAGGAAAGGTTTATCTCAATGATCCTGGCAGCGGCCCCAGGATTATTACGGAAGAAGATTTTGATCAATCCTTTACGGGAATAGTGCTGACCTTTGAACCGGGTCCGGATTTTGTAAAAAGCGGCGCTAAACCCAATATGCTATCGGCACTAAAAAAGCGGCTGGAGGGTTCGCATGCGGCCCTCATCTTTGTTATTTTGGTGGGGCTTTTACTGGTCGTTCCGGGTCTAGTTATTCCAGTATTTTCAAAAATATTTGTAGATGATATCTTGCTGGCAGGAAGGGAGAACTGGCTGATCCCCCTGCTGCTGGGTATGGGAGTCACGGCGCTTTTAAGAGGTATTCTGACCTGGATCCAGCAGTATTACCTGGCCAGGCTGGAAACCAAAATCGCCCTGCAAACCACAGCACAGTTTTACTGGCATATCCTGCGACTGCCGGTGATGTTCTTTACCCAGCGGTATGCCGGTGACATATGCTCCCGGGTACAGAGCAACGACAGAGTAGCCCAAATTCTTTCCGGACAGCTGGCCACCAACGCCCTGAACTGTATCATGGTCGTTTTCTATTTTATCCTGATGGTCTGGTATAACCTGTGGCTGGCCCTGGTAGGAGCAGTAGTTGCTGTGATTAACATCTTATATTTGAGGTATGTTTCACGAAAAAGGGTGGACCAAAACAGGAAACTTCTGCAGGATTTAGGTAAGCTGGACGGTGTTGGCATGGCGGGGCTGCAGTTAATTGAAACTCTCAAGGCAAACGGCTCGGAATCCGACTTTTTTGCCAAATGGTCGGGATACCAGGCCAAAGCATTGAATGCGGAGCAGGAGATAGGAGTTTCCACCCAGTTCTTAGCGGCCATCCCTTCCTTCCTGACCACCTTGACCAATACAGTGGTTTTGGTCTTAGGCGGTTTTCTAATCTTTAAGGGTGAAATGACCATCGGGATGCTGGTGGCTTTTCAAAGCCTGATGTCAAGTTTTCTGCAACCGGTTACCGGTCTGGTCAGCCTTGGCAGCCAGTTACAGGAAATGGAAGGTGATATGAACCGCATCGACGATGTATTAAAGTATCCCGTGGACGAGCAGGTCAAAGAGGATGTCCAGGGCGCTGATAGTAATAACTCCTTCAAAAAACTGGAAGGATTTGTGGAGTTGAAAGGTGTAACCTTTGGCTACAGTCCCCTGGAGCCTCCATTAATTGAGAATTTTAACTTAAAACTTGCGCCTGGCTCCCGGGTAGCCCTGGTGGGGGGATCGGGAAGCGGCAAATCTACGGTGGCAAAACTAATAGCCGGTATTTACAAACCCTGGTCCGGAGAAATCTTATTTGACGGTAAGCCCAGGGAAAGCATTCCCCGGGTTGTCATAAACAATTCTCTGGCCATGGTGGACCAGGATATTCAATTGTTTCAGGGATCTATCCGGGACAATATCACCCTGTGGGACCATACCATTTCCGAATTCGACCTGATCAGGGCGGCCAAGGATGCCTGCATCCATGATGATATTACCTCCCGGCCTGGCGGTTATGATCATAGGCTGGATGAAGGGGGGAGCAACTTTAGCGGTGGGCAGAGGCAGAGGCTGGAGATTGCCAGAGCCCTGGCGGGTAACCCCACCATCCTGATCCTGGATGAGGCAACCAGCGCCCTGGATCCCTTGACGGAAAAGGCAATTGATGAGCGCATTCGCCGGCGAGGCTGTACCTGCATTATTGTCGCCCACCGCTTGAGCACCATCCGGGACTGCGATGAGATTATAGTCATGGAACGGGGTAAGATTGTCGAGCGCGGAACCCACGAGGAATTAAAAAGTTTAAACGGTCATTACGTAAAACTGATTCAGGCTGGTTAAACAAGCAATAAGCCATCAGCTTTCGGCCTTGCACGATTAAACATGGAACTCTATTTTTATAACTGTTTTGTTTCAGGAATACAAAAGTCCGGTGAATATGATGAAGGTAATTGACTTTTTTCTAAAAGAGGGTAACCCGGTAATCGTGGAGGGAAACAGGCCTTTACTGCTGACTGAGCCCCATAGCCTTTGGCTGGTGGAAAGGGGTAAAGTGAATGTCTTTTGCGCTGCCATTAAAAGTGGCGGAGTTACCGGAGCAAGGGATTATTTGTTTGAAGTGGCAGCAGGGGGTATAATTTTCGGCCTTACCCTCCAAGCAGTGGAGGGAATGGAAGAAAAATATGGCCTTTTGGCCTCAGGCTTACCGGGTACCCGGCTCCTACAAGTAAAACGGGACCCTTTTCTGGCCTGGCTGAAACAGTCCGGGCAAGGGGATATGTTTATTCCCCTGCTGGAAAAGTGGCTAAAAGCCCTGGCCGAAGGGGCCGCTGCGGCGGAGGCGCCGCATGTCCAACTGCTTCCTGATGCAGGGGAACCCATCTTGGTGAAATATGCAGGAGAGCTTGGCCCACCGGTAACCCTGGAGTACTTTCACGGATTAGCCTTAAGGGCGGCCATCGTTCGCCGCCGGAACAGGGAGGAGACCGAAAGGTCCCGTTTTCAGGAGAGGGCCAGGCATGACCGGTTGTTTTTTGAGAACGCCATCAAAAATATAGCCTCGGTCACACAACCAGAACTGGCGGAGGACGTTCGCCAGATAGCTGTGGACGATCAGCTCCTGGCTGCCTGCACTCTGGTGGGCCGGGCTATGAATATAGAAATTGTCCCTTCGCCCCGGGCTGCCAGGGGTATTTCCAGCAAGGATCCACTGGACGATATTGCCAGGGCCTCCCAGATCCGGATCAGGCAAGTGGCCTTAAAAGGGGAGTGGTACAGACGGGACAACGGTCCCCTCCTGGGTTACCTGAAGGAGGGGAACCGGCCGGTGGCTTTACTACCCCTGTCCCCATCCAGTTATCAACTACACGACCCGGTTGAAAACACCAGGGTAAAGGTGGATTACCAGCTTGCCAGGAAGCTCAAGCCTTTCGCCATAGCCTTCTATCGTCCCTTTCCCAAAAAAGTGCTGAGGCTGCGTGATATTTTTATTTTCGGTAGGGAAAGTTGCTGGAAGCAGGACCTGTGGCTGGTTGCCTTAATGGGGGTAGCTGGCGGCCTGTTGAGTATGGTTATTCCCTATGCCACAGGCATTATATTCGACACCATTATTCCCGGAGGAGAAAAAGTCCAGCTTTTGCACGTCGCCTTTTTCCTGGCGGCCAGTGCCCTGGCCGGGTTCTTGTTTCAACTGACCCGCTCCCTGGCCTTGCTGCGGCTGGAGGGGAAAATGGAGGGGGCTATCCTGGCTGCTGTCTGGGACAGGTTATTGAGCCTGCCGGTGCCCTTTTTTAAGGACTATACTGCAGGGGAACTGGCCTATCGGGCCATGGGTCTGAGTTTATAACTGTGCTGAGGCGGTGGGCTATGACGATCCGGGTTGCCTTTAATTGCTCAAGGCTTTCGCTGACAATGGCCTGGGTGCGGTTGTCCAGGGCGCTGGTGGCCTCATCAAAATATATTATTCTGGGCCTGTTGACAATGGCCCTGGCGATCAAAAGCCTCTGCCTTTGCCCTCCGGACAGGTTGGTACCCCCTTCACTGACCATCGTATACATACCCATGGGCATTTCCTGAATATCACGGTCAAGACCAGCCAGCCTGGCGGCTTCCCAGGCAGAAAATCAATATAATTGGGGTTGTCATGGGGCTCGGTGCGATAATAGGGCAGAGCCATGCCCGCCTGCTCTTTACCAAACAGATCAATGCAATGCTGTACAATGCGGCGGAAATAATCACGGCTGGTATTGTAGTCCAGTATTCCCTTCAGTTTTTTGGTGGCAAAGGAGCAGAACCAGCAGCCTACACTGCAACCATCACTTAGTTCAAAGGCTAAGATGGGATAGCTTATCATGTAACCCAAATAACCCAACTCGCTCTGTGCTGCTGCAATACGCCTTTTTCTCCAGGCGGCAAATTTTTTATTCTGTGGTTCTGGGAAATTATCCCACTTAAATAAATGCGAGTAGGAAGATGCCCTTTGCATGTACTTTCCCCACAATTTTAGGAGCGGGTAACGGTCAACAACCTCCAGGATGCCAGCGTCAAGCTGCTCTTCGCGATTTTTTATCATAGCAATAATGTAAGGATTTTGAAGAACTCACAGGGGCAGTTCTTTGCACGTCCACAGCCGTTGGCGACGATATTTCATGGGTTCGTCAGTTGCTGGACTATTATAAACGTGGTCCTTATCCCTGGCCCCGTTTGAGTGTGCTGTCAGTGGATATGATGAATAAAATTCATGACGCTTTTAGCCCTGGGGAACTTTTACATGCAGAACTACTGATGCAGATGAGGGAGAATCCGCGGCCAAAGGTTGCCGGCGGGCGTATCCTGAAGGAGATTGACGGTCTTAGAGGGAAGCAAGACATAACAGACAAGCGCAAACTTAGAGTGCCCCAGGGGACAATAGCGTGCACCAGCGGCTTTCACATAAATCTGGTAAATCGCAGCATACAGCTATTCAGTCCCTGCTATACCAGTAAAAAATGGCCTTATGGCTACAGGGTATTTGATGTATCCAGGTATAACGATGAAAATGATTTCCCACAAGTCATACAAGCAATGATGGAGCGCAGTATGCCCCTGTCTCCTCCGTTGGACAAGCCCTTGCGTTTTAGGGACGACATTGTATACCGTCCCACGGAGGATGGATTTGACCTATTGACTCCCAACCAGATCCATTACTTCAAGGGGAAGGAAAAATATGGCCCCCTGGGAGAGCTTATAGCCGCAGGAGATCGTACCTATGCACAGGTTTATGAACAACTGGTGAAGGAACACGGCATAAATCCAATAATAATAAAGACGGTGGTTCAAAGGCTTTTTGACGGCGGTTTCCTTGACGAAGTTTATTATTACAAGGGAGATGATAAATATGAGCATAGAGGAACTGAACAGGTTTCTGCAAATGGTTGCTACGAATGAGGAGTTAGCTGAAAAGATGAAAGAGATAGGTGAAAATGATGATGCCATAGTAGCCTACGGCAAAGAACTGGGCTATGATTTTGACAGGCAGGACATTGAGGAATTGAGGAAAAAGGTAATAGATCTCCATAAGGTAAGGATAAAAAAGAATCTGGAAAAAGCCGTCGCTGCAGCAGATAAGGAGCAGCGACCGGGTATGCGGAACCTGCATCGATTTGTGCAACTAGTTGGAGAAAATAAAGAAATAGCCGAAAAGGTGCAGGAAATCAGCTTTGACGACCCCAAAGCCATCATTGCCTATGCCAGGGACCTGGGGTTTGAGTTTGACGAGAAGGACCTGGAGGAATTTGGCGGCAATATGCTGGAGCGGTCCGATGAGTTAAGCGAGGAAGAACTGGAAATGGTGGCTGGCGGTTTTGTGGATTTGATGGCGCTTGTAGCTTTTTTGTCTATCGCAGCAGCAGGAGCAGCAGCGGTAGGAGTGACATTAGGAATTATAGCAGCTGCGAAAGGGTTATAACGCAAACGTCATCCGGATGAAGCCTTAAAAAAGATTATCTACCTGGCCACTGTTGAAGCATCAAGGAAGTGGACAGTACCGATCAGGGAGTGGAAAAGTTGTATCTCACAGTTTGCTATCCACTTCAGCGAGGCTGGAACCGGAACTAATGGCTGGTTAATGAGTTTACCGCTTTTGTTCTCCCAAGGATAGCAAAAAAATGATAGCGGGGCAGCCTCTGGACCACCCCTGCTATCCTCGGCAGAACCTTGCCAGGCGCTCGGGTTGCTCTCCAGCAGAGCACTATCCTCCCGGCAGATAAGAGCCATTTATAACTTAACCAATTTTTCAGTAAATGCCCATTTACACAAAATAATTTACACTCCCCAAAGGAAGGTACCGCTCTTTATCACGTTCTCCCATTAACAGCTCATCCAAAGCTTTGAGTACATTCTTCAAAACCTCAAGATACGTTTTCCCTAACTCTTGAAATAAATTTATCTCGAGTTCCCGGAAGGATATCTTTAATAAATCTCGTATTTGTACCATAGCGAGTGGTCATCTCCTTTCAGTTGGCTCGCTTACCCAACTAATTGGAGATCGATTCCCTCGTTCCTTCTTTTTTTACCTGTTTTTACTGCTCCCCATCCAGAAAACCCACATTAATTTTACTCATACATCGCATAGCTGATAACAAAATACTACGGTTAATCAGAAGATGGCTTGCAGCCCCGGTAGTGGAGCCGGGTAATCCCCGGCAGGGTAAAAAGAAAATATGTGGAACCCCTCAGGGCGGCGTTATTTCACCACTTCTGGCTAATTTTGCATTAAACAAACTGGATGTAGCCTGGTATAGGCCCGGAGGGCCTTTCGAGAAATACAATGCACGACTGGTGAAATATGCCGATGATTTTGTAATCATGGCTAGGTATATAGGCAATCCCATTAAGAACGAGGTTGAAAACATCATTTCCTCATTGGGTTTAACTCTAAATGAAAAGAAAACTAGTGTAATCAACCTCAAAGGCGGAGATGCCCTAAACTTTCTTGGTTACGATATCAGGCTCAGGAAGAATAGTTCCCACGTGCTTCTCAGACCTGCATCCAAGGCATGTTCCCGCCTAAGGGCGCGCGTCCGTGAAATTATCTCCCGTGAACGACTGTATCATGGCATTGATGGTATCATCGCCGAGATAAACCCTGTACTACGGGGTTGGAAACAATACTTCCGAATGGGTAACGTAAATCATATTTCTGGAAGCTGGATTACCTGATTTCGGCCTGTTTCTACCGGGTTTGTCGCAAACTAGTCAGCGGAAAAGCAAGACTTTCAAGCCAGGAGTCTTTATCACCCTTAAAAATTAGGGTTATACAGCTTGGCCGTCGACTAACCTGTGAATGCCTGACTTAAAGGTGTCGGATAGCCGTATGAGGGAAAACCTCAAGGACGGTTAGATGAGGGGCTCCTGGTTTGAATGATAACGGTGAAGCTAGTGAGGCACTCCCAGAGGAAACGGGGAGAAACTGATAGTCTGCACCTAAAATAATTCAGGCCAGGGCCTACTCTACTTAAACTCGTCTTCGAAGATATAATCTGTTTCGGCAAAAACCGCTGCCACGTCACCGAAATCATATTCTGTATGTTTAATAATTTTTTAATAACTATTCCTTTAGTTCAGTAGTCTCTTCACTCTAAATAGTTGTTTGATATAATGATTATACAAGCTAGTGTTATGAGTGATGGTAGTGGTGAACAGGCGGGTTTTTAGAGGGGTACGATAACAGGTATACAATACAGTAGATTGAATAAAACAGTTATTTAGTTTATTTCGGTTTATGGTATTCTGACAAAAGAATGCTTTATACTTTAAGATAATCGAAAATTCTTTGCGTTTTAGAAAGATGATAAGAATGAAAGGGATAAATTTAATGCAAAGAAAAAATATAGACAGGCTTGAGAACGAAAAAGATCTGGTCAGGCAAGCCTTATCGGACAAACAGCGTTTTGCGGCAATTTATGACCACTACTATCCGAGGATTTACAATTATATACGCCTTCGCGTAGACTGCAATGCTGTGGAAGACCTTGTAAGCCAGGTATTTGAAAAGGCTATCTCAAAGCTAGAGCATTATTCCCCACAAAAAGGAGAGTTTTCAGTCTGGTTGTTTACTATTGATGTTAATACGGTAAGAGATCATCTGCGGGCTCAAAAACGTTGTGTTATCAATTTTACAGCAACTATGAAAGAATTGGCAGAAGTACATGAACCGAATATAGAAGAAAAAATACTTCAGTATGAAACCAAGGATAAGTTGCTAGATGCATTAAAACGTTTAAGCATCCGGGAACAAAACATAATTGCCTTAAAATTTTGGTGGAACCTGACCAACCGTCGGATTGCGCAGATGATAGGTTTAGATGAAAATAATGTGGCGGTTATCCTGTTCCGGGCGCTGAAACGTCTTAGAAAAATACTGACTGATAAGCACTGCCTGTGAATCCTGATGACTTATATAAATTAGAGGTATACTCAAGATAACGAGCGAAAAGTATTATCCCGCCGTACCGCTCTTCCCGGGCGGTGTTTGCCTTAACCAGTGTGTTGTTTTTTTTGCCTATCATCCAGCTCAGGTCAGCAAACTGTTATACCCCTGCGGCCGGTGTCAGGGGCAGGTCCTGCCGGGAACCCACCATTCCGGCAAAGAAATGCGGTAACTGTAAAGGACTGATTTCGGCACCGGCAATAAAATCCACTTCCAATTAGTATCTCATCCAGCCTGCCACCCTAACAATTTTCTCCTGGTCTATACTCAAACGTTTAAAAAATAATGAAAGAATGTAATACTTTTATTGTTAAAACGTATTTAAGAATGGAAGTAAAACCAACAGAATTCAAATTACAGAGTAGGTCTGGCAGGTAACTCTTCTGGCATATCTTCAATTTAAGGGAGGTAAGTAATGATGAGTGAAAGACCTAAATTTATTTCATATTTCACGTGAGGTTGAAAAAAGAATCATCGAGAAAGCACGGGAAGATGCAGATTTTAAGAGGACCTTGCTGGAAAAACCGCATGAAGCCATTGCCCGGTTTGGGGTTCAAGTTCCTGAAGAAG
>Ga0208564_1000320_pt1 | contig 44352 bp, 47 predicted proteins | sample AD_UKC073_MetaG_FD_184439 | JGI IMG/M metagenome (GOLD analysis project Ga0208564, IMG submission 184439) | Active sludge microbial communities of municipal wastewater-treating anaerobic digesters from USA - AD_UKC073_MetaG (SPAdes) (version 2) | ecosystem: Engineered > Bioreactor > Anaerobic >... | reverse complement strand
GGGGCCGGCACCGGCGAGGTCGTGGATGCGGGTGTCGGCGCAGCCGAGCTGCGCCGCCTGCCCGAGGTAGAGGTCGCGACCCCGTCGCTGGAGCAACCCGTCGTGGATGGGGACGGCGTGCGGCGCGCCGAACCGGCGCAGGAAGGCCGTCATGTCACGGCTGCGCTGCCACGGTGCCTGGAGCGGGAAGGCGAGCACGTCGACCTGACCCGGAACGGCATCCAGCGCGTCGCCCGGATGGAAGAACGACGGCTCGCCCTCGGCGTCGAGACGCACGCCGACGTTGGTGATGCGCGGCAGGTCGTCGTGGATCAGCGCGTGCTGCTCACCGAACGGGGTGATCGTGACGCCACCGATCCGGGTCGTGGTGCCACCGTGCTCGCGCGCCTCGACGCCGAGGTCGGCGAACGCCGTCACGCTCTCGGGGTCGCAGAGCAGCGTCGCGTTCGGGTTGTCGGCGAGGATGCCGGGTAGCCGCTGCGGGTCGAGGTGGTCGGGGTGGCGGTGGGTCACGACCACGGCATCGAGGTCGTGTGCCTCGCTGAAGTCGTCGACGAAGGAGCCCGGGTCGATGAGGACGCGCACGTCCGCCATCTCGACGAGCAGGCAGGCGTGTCCGAGGTGGGTGATCCGCATGGCCCCACGGTAGGGCGTGCCGGGCGGCCGGGCAGCCTCAGCCGGCCGCCGACTCGCGGGCGACCTCGTCGACGAGGTCCGCGGCGGCGCGCAGGTCGGCGGGCAGCACCACCGTCATGGGCGGCGGTTCCGCCAGGCGCAGCGCACCCTGGCCGGCGAGGAAGACGGGGGCGCGTCGACCGAGGCGGGTGAGCGACGGCATCCGGGACTCGAAGACCGAGCGGCGCACCCCGGCGAGCACGCACGCGTCGGCGTCGAGAATGCGGACCGCGTCGGCGACGGCGGTCATCGGGGTGTTGGCGCCGAGGCTGACCACCCGCCAGGACCGGGCGTGCAGCATCGCCCCGAACAGCTCCAGAGGCAGATCGTGCAGCTCGTGCGGCGGGCAGGCCAGCACGACGGTGCGCGACAGCTGTGCCGGCAGCGGCCGCCGCAGCTCCCCGAGCACCCCCCGGAACGAGCTGGAGACGAAGTGCTCGTGCAGCACCCCCATCTCGCCGCGCTCCCAGCCCTCGCCGACCTCGCGCAGCACCGGCATCACGACCTCGGCAACGGCGACGTCGACCCCGTGCGCGAGCAGGCACTCCAGGAGTGCGTCCCGCACGCCGACCCCGTCGAGCTCGCGCACCGCAGCCATGACCGAGCGGCGTGCCACGCCGGGGTCGAGCGGGTGCTGCCGGGCCATCTGCGTCCTCTCCGGGCCGAGATCGGCCCGGAAAACGGTACGGCACGCGAGGGCCTGCGCGGGAGATCATGACGTCTCCCTCGGGCGGGCCACGCCGGACGCAGGTGGGCGCTCGGGCCGCGGCCCGCTCTCAGGGGACGAGAACAGTCGACTCTGGCCGCAATCGGGTCAGAGCCGTGTCGAACGTCGCCAACCGACTGCCCCTGGAAGCGGCGAGGGCTGCGAGGTAGACGTCGGTGACCTGCCGGTGACCGCGAACATCGCTCAGGTCGACGTGCCCGTAGGACAGCTCATCGCCCCAGAACTGACAGCTCGGATGACTGTTCACCTGCTGCACGAGGTGGCTGGCCGTCGTCGCGCTCTCCCCGATCCGCAGCAGGAACCTCACGAGCGCCCCTTCGACCACGGGGCAGACCGCGAAGCCCTTGACCTGCGTGAGCCACCGGGACGCTCGGTCGTGGTGCTCGTGATCGGCCACCACCAGGGCGATGAGGACGTTCGCGTCGAGCAGGTGGGGCCTCACTCATCGTCCAGGAGGTCGGCGACCTCGGCCGACGTGACCCGCCGCCCCACGGCCAGGACGGGGAGGCCGGTCCTGTCGTCAGTGCCCAGAACGACCGGCTCCTCGATCTGGGCCAGACCCCGCACCGTCAGGTCCGCGAGCACCGCGGACAGGGACCGGCCGGTGCGGACGGCCAGCTCGGTGGCTCGACGGTGCACGGCTGGAGGAAGATCGACCGTGGTGCGCATGACTGCATCATACGTGATGCAGGCATGATGAGGCCTCTCCGTTGCTGGGCGGAGGTGGACGAGTCGGGCTGTAGGCCGGGTTCTGTCCCGTGTCGCCGTTGCCAGTGACGCGGTGACGGTCATCCATCTCGGGTGGCCGTTGCCGACCACCTCCAGCGCTCTACCCGTGTACTCGGGCGGGCCGCCCTCGAACGCACACTGTCTGAGCTTGCTCCGGATGGGGTTTACCGAGCCGACCTGGTCACCCAGGTCGCTGGTGGTCTCTTACACCACCGTTTCACCCTTACCCCGATCGCTTGCGCGGCCGGGGCGGTCTGTTTTCTGTGGCACTGTCCCGCGGGTCGCCCCGGGTGGCTGTTGGCCACCATCCTGCCCTTCGGAGCCCGGACCTTCCTCGGCGGTGGTTGCCCACCGACGCGACCGTCCGCCCGACTCGTCCGCCGCCAGTGTAGTGCCGGATCGTGGGGCAGGAACCGGCTCAGCCCTCGCCGGCGATCTCGAACTCCAGCGCCCCGGCCGCGACGTCGGCACGCACGAGTCGAACCGAGACGTGCTCCCCCAGCTCGACTCCGCTGCCTCGGCTGCGGGTCAGCACCGGCAGGTCGACGAGCTGCACGACGACACCCTTGTCGGTGCGGTCCACGATTACGGCGTCGAACAGCTCACCCTCGCGTCCGACGAGCACCGCGGCCTCGGTGGCGTCCGCGCAGGCCCGATCGGCCGAGCGTGCGCGATGGTCCGAGCTGCGCATGTGCGCGGCGAGGTCCGGCAGGGCCGCGCGCACGGCATCCGGCACCTCGTCACCACGGCACACGGCCTCGCAGACCATGAGCCCGAAACGGTCGACGAGCCGGCGCAGCGGTGCGGTGACGTGGGCGTAGGGAGCCGCGACCGCGGCGTGGTCACGTTGCGCGGGCAGCTCGCCGTCGAAGGCGGTGTACCCGGCGCCCCGGAACAGTCCGCTGGCCTCGTGGATGAGCGCCAGGTGGCGGGGGTCGGTGCGATCCAGCGAGCGGATGAACTCGCCGTACGGCATCGACTGGGGCCAGTGCGCCCCGAGCGCCCGCGCGACCCGGCGGTACTGGGCCACCGCGCCAGCGGCCGGCGGCGGCATCGTCCGCAGCACGCCCACACCGGCCTCGAGCATCATCGAGGCGGCGGCCATCCCGGTAAGGAGCGAGATCTGCGCGTTCCACTCCTCGGCCGGCACGGGTGGCCGGAACTCGATGGTGAAGCCGCCGTCCGGGCGCTCGACGATCTGCTGTTCCGGCATCGGCAGACTCGCACCGCCGCGCACCCGCTCACGCTCGATCCGGCGTTCACCGATCTCGCGCAGCAGCACGAAGCGCTCGTCGTCGCTGCCCGCATCGATCGCCTCCTGCACCTCGTCGTACGCCAGTCGCTGCACGCTGCGCACCATCGCCCGATACACCTCGGCGGCGCCCAGCACCCCCGCGGCGTCGAGGTGCAGGTCCCAGACGAAGGCGGGCCGAACGGCATCCGGCAGCAGGCTCCCGGCCCCTTCCGAGAGCACCTCGGGGTGCAGCGGCACCCGCAGGTCCGGGCAGTAGACGCTCTGGCCGCGCTCACGGGTCTCGGCGTCCAGAGCCCCACCGAGCCGCACGAAGGCGGGCACGTCGGCGATGGCGTAGCGCACCCGGTACCCGTCACTGTCCCGCTCGAGGTGCATGGCCTGGTCGAGGTCCATCGACCCGGGCGGGTCCAGCGTGATGAACGGCAGGTCGGTCTCGTCGCGCTCGGGCAGCGTCGGGGGCTGGGCCGCCACCCGCTCGGCCTCGGCCAAAGCCTCGGCCGGGTAGGCGAGGCTGAGGTCGAGGTCTGCGCGCACCGCCGCGAACCGGTCGCGCAGGTCTGCCAGCACACCGTCAGGGATGTCGGCGCCGGTGGGGGTCAGGCGAACGCGGGGGTGTGGCATGGCGCCAACCTAACCTTTCGTAGGCTTCCCTCCGTGCTGATCCTGCTCCCGCCGTCGGAGTCCAAGACGAACCGGCACCGCGGCAAACCGGTTGACCCGGCGTCGTGGTCCTTCCCAGACCTGAATCCGGTCCGGGCGCGGGTGGCGCAGGCACTGGCGGCGGTGAGCGCGTCCCCCGACGCGCCCGCTCTGCTCGACGTCTCCCCCGGGTTGCTCGACGACATCGCGCGCAACCTCGTGCTCGACTCCGCCCCGAGCACTCCCGCCGCCGAGGTCTACACCGGCGTGCTCTACGACGCTCTCGGCCTCGCCACGCTCGACACCGCGGCCCGACGCCGGGCCAACCGCTGGATCGTCGTCGTGTCGGCGCTCTACGGAGCGGTCCGCCCCACCGACCGCATCGCGGCCTACCGCCTCGCGATGGGCACGACGCTGCCCGACGTCGGCGCCCTGGCCGCCGCCTGGCGCCCGGCGCTGGACCAGGTGCTGCCGCCCCTCGTCGGGCGCGGCGTCATCGTCGACTGCCGGTCCGCGCCGTATGCCGCCGCGTGGCGACCGGGCGTCGACCTCACCCACCGCTGGGTGCAGATCCGGGTGCCCGGCGCCAGCCACATGGCCAAGCACACCCGCGGGCTGGTCGCGCGCCACCTGTGCGAGGTCGGCACCGACCCCCGATCCGTGCCCGCCCTGGCCGACGTCGTCGGCGAGGCCTTCACGGTGGCCCTGCACGAACCCACGAGCGCGCGAGCCCCCTGGGTGCTCGACGTGTCGGCGGTGGTGTGACCGGCGTCACGGTTAGACAGGCGCGCGGATGCCGGGTCGCACGACGTTGGATCGTGCGGAGCCTGCCCCACGCCGATCGGAGCCTCATGCTGCCCGTCACCGACCTCTCCCGTCGCGCTCAGCAGCGCCTCGGAGCAGCCCTGCGCGCCAGGGTCGCCGGAGATGACGCGGCGCAGCGGGCCGCCGTGATCTGGGGCAAACCCGGCGAGCGGTGGTTCACCCCGCAGGACCCGGTGTGGCGGGTGCACGCCGACGCGTCGATGTTCCCCGGTGGGGTCGCCGCGCTCCTGCTCCAGTCGCTGCACCCCCTGGCCATGGCGGGGGTCGCAGGCCACAGCGGCTATCGCGCAGACCCGTGGGGGCGTCTCCAGCGCACCTCGCACTTCCTGGCCACGACGACCTTCGGCACCATCGAGGACGCCGAGCAGACCATCGCGCGAGTGCGCTCGATTCACGAGCGGGTGCGGGGGCGCGACGAGCGGGGCCGTCCCTACCGTGCGAGGGACCCCGACCTCCTGTCGTGGGTGCACGTCGCCGAGGCGTACTCGTTCCTCACCGCCTACCAGCGATTTGCCGTGGAGCCGCTCACGGCGGCCGAGGCCGACACCTACGTCGAGCAGGCCGCCGTCGTCGCGCGCCTGCTCGGGGCCACGAAGGTCCCCACAACGGTGGCCGGGCTGGAACGAGCGCTCACGGCATACCGTCCCGACCTCGAGGCCACCGATGCCGCCCGCGATGCCGCCCGTTTCCTGCTCTTGCAACCCCCGCTGCCGCTGGTGGCGCGACCGGGGTACGGCCTGATCACCACGGGAGGGGTCGCCGTGCTGCCCGAGTGGGCCCGGGACTCGCTCGGCCTGCAGATGGCGCGCCCGCTGGCACCCGTCGCCACGGGCATCGGCCGCTTCGGGACCCGAGCGGTGCGCTGGGCCATGTCAGGGGTGGCGCAGGAACGCCAGCTCGCCGCCGACCTCAGCTGAGGACGGTCACCCGACCGCGGTCACGAGCTCCTCGATGCGAGCCAGCGTGCGCTCCATGTTGCGCTTGGTGGCATCCGTCATCGTCGCCTTGACGACGAACTTGCTCGTGACCCGCTCCTGGGTCAGGTCCCATGACTCCGTGACGAGCGTGCCGCCCTCGACCGGCTCGAGCACGTAGCGCCAGATGCGCCCACCCAGCATCGCCCCGGCCGGGCCGGATGCCGTCGTCTGCCAAGCGATCCGCCGGTTCTCCTCGAGCTCGATGACGGTGTTGCGCGTCGAGTAGGCCACGCCGAGCTTCATGTCCATGCCGAAGCGGTCCCCGAGCACGAGCCGACGCCCGCCGCTGCGGGCCCCCTTGACGGTGCCGCCACCGTCGATCTCCGAGTGACCGGCCGGGTCGACGAGCAGGTCGAAGATCGGCTCGGGAGGTGAGGGGATCAGGCGCTGGACGGACAGGACATCACTCATACCGGCGACGTTAACAGGCGCGTGAGCGGGTCACGGCATCGGCTGCCGCCAGTGCCGTGTCAAGGTCGGCGATGAGGTCTCGCACGTCCTCGAGACCGATGGACACCCGGATGGTGCCGTCGGTGATGCCGACCGCCGCCCGGGCCTCGGGGGCGAGGCGGCGGTGGGTGGTCGTGGCCGGGTGGGTGGTCAGCGATTTCGAGTCCCCGAGGTTGTTCGAGATGTCGACCAGGCTGAGGGCGTCCATGAAGGCGAACGCTGCCGCCTTGCCGCCTGCGACGTCGAACGTCACGACGGTGCCGCCCCCGCCCTGGAGCTGGCGCACTGCCAGCTCGTGCTGGGGGTGGCTCGCCAGGTGCGGGTAGACCACCCGGGTGATGCCTCGACCGGAGTGCTGCCACTCCTCGAGCGTCTGCGCCACCGTCAGCGCCGAGTCCGCCATGGCTCGCACCCGCAGGCCGAGGGTCTCGAGCCCCTTGGTCATGACCCATGCGTTGAACGGCGACATGGCCGGCCCGGTGTGCCGCATGAGGTTCTTCACCGGTCCGTTGACGAACTCGGCCGTCCCGAGGATCGCACCGCCGAGGGCGCGCCCCTGGCCGTCGATGTGCTTGGTCGTCGAGTAGATGACGACGTCGGCGCCGTGCTCCAAAGGGCGCGAGAACACCGGGGTGCCGAAGACGTTGTCGACGACGACGGTGGCCCCGACTGCGTGCGCCAGCTCGGAGACGGCTGCGATGTCGACGAGCTCCATCATCGGGTTGCTCGGCGTCTCGAAGAAGACCGCCGTCGTCGGCACCGACAGCGCCTCGCGCCACTGGTCGAGGTCAGCGCCGTCGACGAAGACCGTCTCGACACCCCACCGCGGCAAAATCTCGTCGAGGATGACGAAGCACGACCCGAACAGCGCTCGGGACGCCACCACCCGGTCCCCCGCCCCGCACAGGGCCGCCATCGCCGTGAACACGGCAGCCATCCCCGAGGCCGTCGCGAAACACGCCTCCGCGCCCTCGAGCTGGCGCATCCGCTCCTCGAAGGTCGAGACGGTGGGGTTGCCGTAACGGCTGTAGATGTAGTGCTCGACCTCGTCCTTGAACGCGGCTTCGGCCTGCTCGGCCGACTCGTAGACGAAGCCCGAGGTCAGGTAGAGCGCCTCGGCCGTCTCGTCGAACCCGCTCCGACTCAACCCACCGCGCACAGCGCGCGTCTGTGGGTGCCAGTGCGCCACGGGGTCGTTCATCCCTGGCGCCACGGCAGGCCGGCGTTCTTCCACCCCGACACCGTGCGGTGCCCGTCGGCGTCGTGGCCGCCCTCGAACCCGTCGAGGATGTTGTACGCAGGGCCCAGGCCGGCCGCGGTCAGGGCGTCCGCCGCCGCCTTGGATCGCACGCCCGAGCGGCAGAGCAGGTACACCGGGCGTCCCGGGGCGAGCCCGGCCGCGACGACCTCGTCGACGAAGCGCTCGTTCACCGTGCCGGCGGGAAACGTCGACCACTCGACGAACGCCACGGCATCCGCAGCGCCGTCGATCACCGGCACGCCGACGAACGACCACTCGGCCCGGGTCCGGACATCGACGAGCATGGCCCCCTCGGGACCGGTCACCGCTGCGTGGGCCTGCTCGGGTGTGACATCACCTGCGTAGCTCATGCCCTTCAGCGTAGGCGGGGTGCCACCCCCCTCGACACCGTGTCTCAGGTGCGGTTGGTGAACGCCACGGAGACCCGCCGCTCACCCCAGACCTCGACCCCGGCCAGCGACCCCGGCGCGACGGCAAGGCGGTCCTGCCGCTCGCCAGGCACGCCGAGAAGGTCGGCCAGCACCCCACGCACGACGTCGACGGGGCAGACGGCCACGACCGTCCCGCCACGGGCGACCGCTCGAGCCCAGGCGGCCCTGGCACCGGGCCCGGCGGAGTCCCACGCGGGATCGACCTCGACCTCGGTGCCGAGTGCGTCACCGATCGCGCGGGCGGTGACGTCGACGGCATCCGCGACCCCACCGACGACCTCGATGCCGCCGGTGCCGACGACCGACAGCACCGCGGATGCCGTGGCCCCCGCCGCGTCCCGGCTCGCCGCCGCGGCGACGAGCACCACGCGAACCGCCGTGTCGAGGTCGTCGGACTCGTCCTCACGCGCGGCCTCTGCGTCGCCCTCGAGCGTCCGGTTGACGGTGCGGCCGTCCATGGCGACGTTGGACAGGGCGTCGGCGTCCTTGTTGATCTCCCGCGGGATCCACTCGTAGCGCACGGTGCCGCCGGCCGAGGTGATCCGCGCGGCGATGTCACGGGCCTGGAGCGCGAGGCGACGCATGTCCTCGTGCTTGATCTTCCACCGGCCCGACATCTGCTCGACGACGAGCTTGGAGTCCATGCGGGCGAGCACCTCGGCCCCGGGGTCGATCGCGTGGGCGGCCTCCAGGCCGGCGATGAGCCCGCGGTACTCGGCGACGTTGTTCGAGGCCGTGCCGAGGGGTTCAGCGCGTTCGGCGAGCAGCGCACCGGTCTCGGTGTCGCGCACGAGAGCGCCGTATCCGGCGACGCCCGGGTTCCCGCGCGACCCGCCGTCGGCCTCGACGGTGAGCCGTCGCCTCACAAGCCGGACTCAGGGGTGCGGACGAGGATGCGCCGGCACTCCTCACAGCGCAGCACCTCGTCCTCGGGCGCGACCCGGATGCGCTGGATCTCGACGGGGTTGAGCTCGAGCTGGCAGCCTCCGCACCTGCGCTGGCGCAGCGCAGCGGCGCCGATGCCCCCGTTCGCGGACCGGATCTTCTCGTAGAGGGCGACCAGGTCGTCACCCGCCTCCGCTGCGACAGTGCCGCGCGGCCCGGCGACCTCGGCGGCCTCCGCGTCGAGCACGCGAAGGGCGTCGTCGCGGGCAGCTTCGAGAGCCTGAATGCGCACCGTCAGCTCGCCGCGGCCGCGCTCGAGCTCGGAGACGTCGGACTGCGCGTTCTCGGCACGCTCCATGACCTCGAGCTCGATGTCCTCCAGCTCAGCCTGTCGGCGGGCCAACGAGACGAGCTCGTGCTGAATGGCGGTGAGGTCCTTGGCCGACCCGGTGCCGGCGTCGAGGCGGGCCTGGTCACGGGCGACGCGGTCGCGCACCTGCTGGACGTCGGCGTCTGCCTTGGCCACCTCGCGGCTGATGTCGTCGAGCTCGGTGCGCGAGCGCACCAGCTGGTCGTCGATGAGCTGGGCCTTGCCCGACAGGTCGGCGAGCTCGGCCAGCTGCGGTAGGTGGGTACGGGCGTGCTCGATCTGGTCCAGCCGGGTGTCGATGGCCTGGAGGTCGAGCAGCCGCAGCTGCCGGGCGGTCTCGGCGTTCACGGGGTACCTCCGGGGTCGGCACCGACGACGAAGGTCCAGGGGTCGGTGCGCACTGTGCTGATGTGGGTCTCCACCCTAGTGGCGCGCTCCCCCAGGGCTGCGAGCAGCGCCCGCTCCGCAGCTGCCAACCAGACGAACTCACTGGCCCAGTGCCCGGCATCCACGAGGTACGGGGTTCCTCCGCGGGCTTCCTCCCGGGCCTCGAGGGCGGGGTGGTGGCGCAGGTCTGCCGTCACGTACACGTCGGCACCACTGGCGCGCACCGCGTCGAACAGGTCGTCACCCGACCCGCCGAGCAGCGCGACCCGGCGCACCACGGCATCCGCCGGTCCGGCCACCCGGATGCCGCCCGCGGCCGCCGGAAGGGCGGCGGCGAGCGCCACGACGAGAGCGCGAAGCGACACGGCATCAGGGAGATCCCCCACCCGTCCGAGCGGCTGCCCCTCGGCCAGCGTGAGCGGCTCGGTGTCGGTCAGGCCGCAGGCCCGCGCGAGGGCGAAGCCCACGCCGTCTGCCGCGACGTCGGCATTGGTGTGGGCGACGTACAGCGCGACGTCGCCGACGATGAGGTCGGTGACGCTCGCCCCCTTGGCACTGGTCGTGGCGAGGCTGTGCACCCCCCGCATCAGGAGGGGGTGGTGGGTGAGCAGCAGGTCGGCGCCCAGCTCGCGGGCCTCGGCGATGACGTCCAGGGTCGGGTCGACCGCCAGGTGGATGCGCCGCACGAGCTGGTGCGGGTCCCCAGTGACCAGCCCGACCCGGTCCCACGACTGCGCGGTGTGCGGCGGGTAGAGGCCCTCGATGACGTCGAGCACCTCCCGCAGGGTCAGGTCGGCGTCGTCACTCATGTGGGCCCGGCCGGGATCGAACCGACGACCTTCGCGGTGTAAACGCGGCGCTCTACCAGCTGAGCTACAGGCCCCTGGACACCCTCGACCCCCGAAGGAGCACTGATGTCCGCGCACATTGTGGCAGGTGGGCGCGCACCCGTGTCAGGCGTGCCGTCAGGGCAGGGCGGCGACCTCGGCGGGGAGGTCGCTGAAGTCGCGGCGGTCGCCGGGCCCGTTGATCAGGCTCCACTTGACGAACCCGTCGCGGCCGACGAGGAAGGTCCCCCGCACGGGGGCGCCGGTGCGCTCGTTGAGCACGCCGTAGGCCTGGGCGACCTCGCCGTGTGGCCAGAAGTCGGAGAGCAGCGGGAAGAAGTAGCCCTGCTGGTCGGCCCAGGCACGCTGGGAGAACACGGGGTCGCTGGAGATGCAGACCACCTGGAGGTCGTCGGAGACGAACCGCTCGAGGTGGTCGCGGATCTCGTCGAGCTCGCCGGTGCAGATGCCCGAGAACGCGAAGGGGTAGAACACGATGACGACGTTCTTCTCAGTCGTCAGCCCCGAGAGGGTCACCTCGACACCGTTCTGGTCACGCAGGGCGAAGTCCGGGGCGCGCAGGCCGACGGCTAGGGGGTTCAGGGTCGACAACGGCATGGGTCCATCCTGCCAGCGACCTGCCCCACCGGAGACCCACTGAGACGGGACAGACGCACGGATGCCGTGCGCGGGCTACCGCTTGGCCGGCGCCTTGGGTGCCACGAGCTTGTGCGCGCGCCAGTGCTCGGAGGCGGTGAAGGTCCCTGCGGGGTGCAATCCCGAGGTGACCGCGGCCTCGTCGATGTCGCTCGCGTCGACCTCCTCGGCCGACGCCTTGGGGGTGAGCAGGACGACGAACCCGCCGTCGTCGAGCACGCCGACCATGTCGACGAGGGCGTCGCCCAGGTCGCCGTCGCCGTCGCGGAACCACAGCAGCACGGCATCCGCACCACCGGTGTAGTCCTCGTCCTCCATCTCGGCGCCACAGAGGTCCTCGACGGCGAAGCGGAACTCGTCGTCGACATCACTGTCGTAACCGAATTCCTGCACCACCTGGTCGCGGGTGAAGCCGAGGCGCGCAACGGCGGTGGAGCCGTTCAGCCCCGGGTCGACCGGCGGCGGGGCGGGAGTGTTCACAGTGGGTCGGGCCTTCCTGGTTCGGGGACACCGCTCGGGTGCTGGGTCCAGTCCACCAACCCGGCCGGGTCGGGTGCAAGCGGGGGGTCAATTGGTCCCGCCCCTCGGCGGGCGTCACGGGCCCGCTCGTTGAGGCGATCGAAGGCGTCGTGGGCGGCCTCGGTGTCGAGGTGGTCGATGACGGGGCTGATGGGGCCGGGAGCAGGGATGACGTGCAGGGTCGCCACGCGGCGACTCGCCTGCAGCCACCCCTGCTGCAGCGTCAGCGACTGGATGCGAGCGTGCGGCACGGCGATGGCGCGCCGCGTGAGCCGCCCGGAGCGCAGCAGGACGGCCCCGTCGGTGTCCGACCAGCCGTTGCGCCGCCACGAGAGCGGATCGAACAGCTTGGCCCGTGCGGAGCTGGTCTGCCAGCCCCGCTGCGGCCCCTCGCCGAGGACCGCGTCGTTCCACCGCGAGGCGGGCACCCGCGGAGCGAGCAGGGTGAGCACCCGCAGGGCGTCGTCGAGCGTGCCGACGGGCAGCAACGTCGTCTCGCGCTCCCCTTCGCCGTCGCCGCTGCCCGAGGAGCCCACCCCGGCGACGTTGACGCGCACCCGCCACCAGCCGAGCGGGCGCCACCAGATGGGTTGGATGACCTCGAGCGCCTGGACCCGGTTCAACGGGATGGTCATCGTCCGCAGGTCCGTCAGTCCCTCGGTCACCCGGACCCCGGTGCCGACGTCGACGAGGCGGAAGTTGCCGTGGGTCAGCATCTCCTTGCCTCGGCCGAGGACGATGAAGAACGCCGCTGGCAGCATGGCCGGCACCCCGGCGAGGGCCAGCGGGCCGACGCTGAGCACCCCTGCGGTGATCAGCCCACCGAACAGCACGGCCCCGAGGAAGATCGTCGAGCCGTGCAGGATCGTCGCGACGAACAGTCGCCCGTTCGGCACCTCGACGACCGGGACGGCGACGACGGGCGCTCGAGGCGACGCCACGGCATCCCCCACGGCCGGTGGTGTTCCCAGCGCGTGGTCAGCCGGAGCCGGCACCACCTCCTGCTGGCCCGCAAGGGCCAGGAGGTGCTCACGCAGGGCCTCGGCCCGGTTCAGGGAGATGAACGACAACGCGAGCTGGGAGTCCGAACCACCAGCCGACTGCACGACGACGCTGGCCAGCCCGAACAGCCGGGCCAGGATCGGGCGGGACAGCTCGACGGCCTGCACCCGCTCGAGCCTCACCTGGCGGTGCTGGCGGAAGAGCACACCCGTGCGCAGCTCGACCTGGCCCCCCGCCACCCGGAAGCGGGAGAAGCGCCAGGCGACCCAGTTGACGCCGGCGACCCCGGCGACGAGCAGCACGAGGGCGAGCAGGGCGAGGAACGGGTGGGCGACGACCTGCTCGAGGGCGCCGTCCTCCCCAGCCGGCCCGATCCCGATGTCCGGCCCCGGCAGGATGCCGTCCAGATTGATGGAGCTCAGGAAGCGGTCGAAGAACTGGCTGGCGACGTACCCGATGACCGCGATGAGCACGACGCCGCCGCGCAACAGGGGCGACAGCGGGTGCAGCCGCTGCCACTCCTCGTCCCGAATGACGGCCTCGGTCACAGGCCGGCCCGTTGCGCCTCGCCGCGCGCGGACAGGCGCTCGCGCAGGGCCTCGGCCTCGGCGACCGGCAGGCCGGGCAGCGACCCACCGCTCTCCGGCGAGGCGGTGTGGATCTCGCACGAGGCGATGCCGTGGGCGCGCATCAACGGCCCCGACTGGATGTCGACGTACTGGAGGCGGCCGTAGGGCACGCTGACGAGCGAGCGGAAGAGCCGGCCCTTGCGGATGACGATCTCCTCGTCGAGCTCGACCCAGCTGATCGCACTCACCTGTCGGCTGATGAGCCACGCCACCCAGAGCGCGACGAGCACGACGGCTGCCGTGCCGAGCAGCGCCCAGCGAGTCACCAGCACCCCGACGACGACCGTGGCGATGATCGCCGGCACCGCGAACAGGGCGAGGGTGATGAGACGCACCCGGGTCAGGTTCGGGGACACCGGCTGCCACGGCAGGTCACCCCCGTGAAGGGTGACCTGCACCGGGCTCACGGACGTCGCGGGATCGGGGTCATCCATGGCCCCAGTCTGCCTCAGCGCAGGAAGCGCGCCACCAGAGCGTTGAACTCGGCGGCGTGTTCGATCTGGGTCCAGTGCCCGCAGCGGCCGAAGACGTGCAGCTGGCTGTCGTCGATGAGCTCGAGCAGGTGGTGGGCGTTGGCGAGCGGGATGACCTGGTCGTCGCGGCCATGGACGACCAGGGCGCGGTGGGGCAGGGCCGCGATGACGTCATCCGGGGTGGCGAGGGCGTCGACCCAGCGTTGCCGCGGCGCGGGGAACATCGCGGCGAAGGACTCCTGGAAGCCCGGCCGCACCGAGGCCTCGTACCGCAGCGCCGCGAGCTCGTCGGTGGCGAAGGCCGGGTCGTGCGCGAACACGTCGAGCAGCCCACGCATCGTCTCCAGCGACGGCTCGTAGCCCCAGACCCGGTCGAGACCGTCGGTGATGGGGAAGGGCACCCCGGCGGCACCCATGAGCACGAGTCGGTCGACCCGCTCGGGCTGGTGGGCGGCCATCGACAGGGCCAGCGCGCCGCCGAAGCTGTTGCCGACGATCGAGAAGCGGTCGAGCCCGAGGGCGTCGGCGAAGCCGAGCAGGTGGGCCCGCCACGTGTCCAGGGAGTAGTCGAACCCCTCAGGCCGGTCGGTGAAGCCGAAACCGACGATGTCGGGGGCGATGACCGTGAAGTGCTCGGCCAGGGCCGGGATCGTCAGCCGCCAGTTCGCCCACGCGGAGACCCCCGGGCCCGAACCGTGCACGAGCAGCACGACGGGGCCGCTGCCCGCCCGGTGGTAGTTCGTCGTGATGCCGTCGACGTCGATCGACAGGCCGATCTCGGGGTTGGTGTCCATGCGGCTGACGGTAGGCCCGGTCAGGTGTGCAGCGCTGCCACCGTTCCGCACCCCGTAACACCGCGGTGTCCGTGTGTTTGGATGACGCCCATGGGCCGGGTGACGACGCGCGTTCGACGGACACGACTCGACGTCGTCAGCGGTGCCCGGGTCGAGCGCACGGACACCGTCGCCGTCGAGGAGCCGCTGGAGATCCGCGTCGACAACAACTCACTCACGACGACGATGCGAACACCCGGCGACGACTTCGACCTCGCGATCGGGCACCTGCTCACGGAGGGCCTGCTCCACGGCGCCGACGAGGTCGCGACGCTCATGCACTGCACGGACCTCGACGAGAGCGGATCCCCCACCTTCAACGTCGTCGACGTCACCCTGGCACCGGGCGCCGTGCTGCACCGCGCCCCGCGTGAGCGCACGCAGGGCATGACCAGCGCGTGCGGGGTCTGCGGGTCGGCGTCCGTGGATGCCGTGCGCACGAGCAGTCGGTATGCCGTGGCGGGCGACCCGCTCTCCCTCTCGGCGGAGGTGGTGGCCGGGCTCCCGGATGTCCTGCGCCAGCAGCAACCCGTCTTCCAGCGCACCGGCGGGGTCCACGCGGCCGGTCTCGCGACGGCATCCGGTGACCTGCTGCACGTGCGCGAGGACGTCGGGCGGCACAACGCCGTCGACAAGGTCGTCGGGGCCGCGGCCCGCGTGGGGTCACTGCCGCTGGGCGGGCACGTGCTCGTCGTCAGCGCCCGGGCGAGCTTCGAGATCATCCAGAAGGCGAGCGTCGTCGGCATCCCGGCCGTCGTCGCGGTGGGGGCCCCGACGTCGTTGGCCGTCGACCTGGCCGTGGACCGCGGCATCACGCTCGTGGCGTTCACCCGGCATCCGAGCATGTCGATCTACAGCCGCCCCGATCGCCTGGCTACGTGACGCGTCACGCAGCGGGGGCGTAAGGATCTATACCACGACCGCTACACCCTCGATTGGGATGAGCCCGAAAACATGTGGAGACCCGCCCCCACGGCGGTGGATCAAGCGAGGCCACCCATGAGGCTGAAAAGGAGCGCCCCCAGTCGCTGACCCGCGTCGGTGCTGGCTGCGACCGCAGACGCCTCCACCATGTCCCCCAGAAGAGCCCTCGCCCTCCCGACCCCACCCCCGTGCTCCGCGACCTGCTCAAGCTCATGGATATCGGACTCAAGCCTGTCGGAGATCTCGCGCGGCAGGTTCACGGCGGAGATCAACTCCCGCAACTCCGGCAGCTGCGAGAGGAGCTGGGAGGACTGCTCTCGCGTGAGCGTCACGGTCTGAGTGTTGTTGTCTCCCACCTGAAGTGCGCCATGGTTCGTGACGGTGTGCGCGAGGACACCGACCCGCTGGTCGATGTTCGTGACGGCTGCCGGCTGGCCCTGGCCCAGAGCCCGATCCGCCAGGGAGATGTCCGGACGCGAGAGCACGTCCACTTCCCAGCGGGGTCACCTCACATTGGAAGTACTCATCCTGAAATGAATGTCTCGCTGTGAGGCAACCCAAGCGCTCGAGCGCGGCGAGCGCTCGGATCCTCTCGTCCTCAGCAACGACCGGTGCGCCACCCTTGAGCAGTGGTCAACGGTGCGCCCGTGATCGGTGTTCGATGTCGAGGGTCAGGATGACCAGGCGGTCGTCGTAGATGTCGACCACAACGCGCCAGTCTCCGACTCGGTACCGCCACAAGCCTGTCAGCGGGCCGGAGAGTCCCTTCCCGCGTGCCCGGGGGTCCTCGGAGCGTTCGATCTCGGCCAGGAAGTGGGTGACCCTCTTGGCCATCTGCCGGTCCTTGCGGGCCAAGGTGCGCAAGGACTTGGAGGCGTCTGGGTGCAGCTCAACGGTCCAAGCCAAGTTCTGCCACCACCTCGGCCAGGGTCTCGGTGGCCACCGCACCGGATCGAGCCTCGCCGGCTCGTTGCGCGATGTCGTACTCCCACTCGACCTGCGGCAGTCCGCGCTCGATCGCCTCGCGCAGGTAGAACGACCGGGACCGGTGCGTCCTGGCGGCAAGGTCGTCGAGCCGGCGCTGCGTCTCCTCGGGGATGCGAATGCTCGTGGTCATCACCACTCCTGAAAGCCATGTATTCGGATGAGTACAGTGTAGTCACACTGGCAAGGCCAGGGCCTCGCTCACCCGGGGTGCCACATCAGCGCCACGCGCTCGACGAGGGCCTCGATGAATCAACTTCTGACGCCTCGGCCAGTCCCGTAGGGCGGTGGTGGGAGCACAGCACCCACTGGTCGTTACCCACCTCGAGGACGATGCCCTGGCCGCGGCCCACGGCCACCTCACAGGCGATGCACTGGCGGCGGACCCGGTTGATCCACAGCACGGCTCCTTCGACCTGGTCGCGGATCCACGCGGCCTCGGCAGCAGGGTCTGCTCCATCTCGAACCCGGAGGATCGCGTCGAACAGATGGCCCCTGAGGCGCGCCTCTCCGTCCGGGTACCCCGCGACCGTGATGCCGGAGTTGTCCGCGAGGTCGACCCGGTCGCCAACCAGGGGGCGCAACGCCTCTCGAGCCCGGGCCCAGGACTGCTCACGGTCCGTTGCGTTGGCCGCGGCGTGAGCTGCGCGCTCGACAGCGCGTGCAGCCTGGCGGCGCCTACGGGCCCGTGCGGAGGCGGCAAGGATGGTGCGTTGCCTGGTGCCGCCGCACGCCCAGCAGCGCCCGCCGTCGACGCCCCGGAACTCGGGCAGGACACCCGACCCGCCGCACTTCGTGCACGGCAGGGTCACGGTTTCACGAGTGGCGCTCATGAGGCTGGGTCCAAAGCTAGTGTCACGCGTCTGAACTTGTTTGACGAGTTGGGTGGGGCGATTGTAGTTCAGCGGTTACTGTATCGTTCAGTGCATGCTGACTCTTGCTTCCCGCTTGGACGCCATGCAGCGTCTGGGCCGGGCGATGGCCGACCCCACGCGTTCACGGATCCTTCTGTCGCTTCTGGCGTGCCCCGCGCATCCGGCAGAGCTCGCCAACGCGCTAGACCTGACGCGCTCGAATGTGTCGAACCACCTGGGTTGCCTGCGGGACTGCGGGATCGTGGTCGCCACCCATGAGGGCCGCCAGGCCCTTTACGAGATCGCTGACCCCCACCTCGCACGTGCGCTCACCGAGCTGGTCGAGGTCAAGCTGGCCGTCGACGCGGACGCCCCCTGCCTCGACGTCGCCTGCGAGGTGCCTGGTTGCCACGACGGCAGGTCCGGCGCATGACGGCCGCGGCGCTGCTCCAAGCGATCGGGCTCTTCATCGCGACCAACATCGACGACATCATCGTGCTCTCGCTCTTCTTCGCCCGAGGTGCCGGACGCCCCGGGACGACCGCGAAGATCTTGGCCGGGCAATACCTTGGCTTCGTCGGGATCCTCGCCGCCGCACTCGTGGTGACCTTGGGGGCGGGGTGGGCGCTGCCAGAGGAGGCGATTCCCTACTTTGGGCTCATCCCCCTCGCGCTGGGTCTCTGGGCTGCGTGGGAGGTCTACCGCGGCGAGGGCGACGACGATGATGCCGCCGTGTCAGGTAAGAGCGTTGCCGTGGCGACCGTCGCCGGCGTCACCTTCGCCAACGGTGGGGACAACATCGGCGTTTACGTCCCGGTCTTCCTCAACATCAGTACTCCCGCTGTCATCACCTTCTGCATCGTTTTCCTCGTGCTCGTGGCAGTGCTGGTGGCCATCGCCAAGTTCGTCGCCACGCGTCGACCCATCGCCGAGGTCCTCGAACGGTGGGAGCACATCCTCTTCCCCATCGTCCTGATCGGACTGGGCGTCGCAATCCTCGTCGGCGGCGGCGCGTTCGGTCTCTGATGTCACGCGCCTGAACTGGTTTGACGGGTGGCGTGGGGCAGGATTTCCTCGGCGGTCTTGGTCCAGATGAATGGGTGGCAGCGCTCGTTCCAGCCGTCGATGAAGGTGCTGATCGCTGTGACGAGTTGCTTGACGCTGTCGAAGGAGCCGCGGCGGATGGCCTGTCGGGTGATGATCCCGAAGAAAACCTCGACGAGGTTGAGCCAGGACCCGCTGGTCGGGGTGAAGTGCAACGTGATCCGCGGGTGCTTGGCCAGCCACTGCTTGATGTCCTCGTGCTTGTGGGTGTGGTAGTTGTCCAGGACCACGTGCAGCTCCCGGCGCGGGTAAGCCCTGGCGACCTTCTTGAGGAAGTCGAGGAACTCGGCCTTACCGTGCCGGTCGTAGCACTGGTCGGTCACCGCACCGGTGGCTACCTCGAGAGCGGCGAACAGCGTGGTGGTGCCATTGCGCTTGTAGTCGTGGGTCGCCTTCTCCGGCAAGCCTGGTCGCAGCGGCAGGATCGGCGCGGTCCGGTTCAAGGCCTGGATCTGGGACTTCTCATCCACGCACAGCACGACCGCCTTCTCCGGTGGGTTCAGGTACAGCCCGACCACGTCGCGGACCTTGGCCTCCAGCTCCGGGTCTGTGGAGAACTTGAACGTCTCCCGCCGCCATGGCTTGACCCCGTACTTGCGCCAGGCACGGGCGACGGTGGCATCCCCGATCCCCAAGTGCCTGCCCAGCAACCGCGAGGACCAATGCGTCACCCCGAGTTTGGCCGGTGGCGGCTCGAGCGTGGTGGCGATGATCACGGCATCATCGATGCGTTTCGGTCGGCCCGAACGCTCCTCGTCCTCGAGGCCAGCGAGCCCGTCGACGGCGAACCGGTCACGCCACTTGATCACAGTCGGACGCGAGACCCCGACATGCCGCGCCACTGCCGAGGTGCCCGTCCCCGCCGCGACGGCCAGCACGATCCGCGCACGCTGCGCACGTCCCGCCGGCAACGGCCGCGACCGTGTCCACGAGGTCAGGGTCGCACGGTCCTCTTCGCTGATCTCCAGCACAGGTGACGGCATATGCCATCATCCCATACTGTCAACGAATTAATGACGCGCGACACTAGATGCCGCGGGGCCGTATCGAGCCAGCACTCGTGCCGCCCGTCGTCGACGAGGGACGCCGACACCGCGACACGCCACGGGCCGAGGCGATCAAGCGCGTCGTACTTCGCGACTAGTGCCGATGGCCGGTCAGCGTAGGTGGCGCGGTCGAGCAAAGTGGCTCATCGAACTTGACCGGGCACCTTGCTGATCGCAGCTGAGGCTCGCCGGTGTTGACGAGTGCAGGCCCAGCTGACGGCGCGGCGGTGGTTGTGCACGTTGCGGTAGCCGAACACGTTGCGGCCTTGGTGTTTCGCGAGGCGGTTGTAGCCCTCGGATCGGGCGTTGGAGTAGTTCGTGATGATCGCGGCCTCGATCGCTGGCCACCACTGCTCGACGGTCGCGGCGAAGCGGTGCACCTCCGGGGAGGTCGAGGTGGCGGCCTGCTCGTACAGGCGCCACAACCGGTCGCGGATGAGCGAGCGTTCAGGGTTGGTCCCTGACAGCGCGAGCAGGTGGCGCAGGTTCTCCTTGACGGTGTACGCGTGCAGGATCTCAATGCCCGGGTCGCCGGCATCGATCAGGGCGTTCCACAGCTTCGCGAACGCGGCGGGGTCCAGGCGTTCATGGGCGAGCAGCAACTTGCGGCGCCCGGCCAACTCCGGGTCACGGGCACGACCCCGTCGTCCGCGCACGTCACGGGTTGCGTGCTGACGGACCTGCGTGAGCATGTCGTTCGCGAGCCGCACCAGGTGGAACCGGTCGGCGACGACGACCGCGTGCGGGAGGGCGTCGCTGACCGCGCGCAGATAGGACGCGGACAGGTCGATCGTGACATGGGTGATCCCGGCCCGCCACGAATCCGGCTGTTCCGCAATCCACTCGGCGACCTTGGCCGCGGTCCGACCGTCAATGTGAGCCAACAGGCCTCCGGTGCCGGCGGCGTCGACGATCCCGGTGTGCCACCGGTCCGCGACCACGACCCAGCGCCCGGTGTCGGGGTCCTGACCCCACTTGGGCTTGCCGCGGCGGGTCTCGTCGATCCCGAGCACCGTCACCGGCGGTAGCGGGGCCGCCCGGAGCGGGTCGACGTGCGCGATGAACGCGCGGTGCGCGATCGGCCAGGACACCCCGTCGTAGTCCGCGCCGGCCTGAACGCAGGAGAACCGGGTCGCGATCCCCGCCCCGCACTGCGTGCGCAACCGGGTCGTCACCCTGGCCCGGGGCGGCACCGCAGGCAACGACTCGGTGAACGATGCTCGTGGGCACGCCGACTCCTGGCAGCGCCACCGCCGCTTGTGCCACACCTGATGCACCGGGGCTTGCCCGTACGGCACATCCCGCGGCCGGGTGACAGCGTGACCCATGACCGACGTCGACAGAACCCCGCACGAGGGGCATCCCGCCGCGGCCTCGTCGTCTGTGACGACGTGCACCACCCGAACCCAACAGGACAAGGCCCGAGGGCCCGAGGGCCCGAGGGCCCGAGGGCCCGAGGGCCCGAGGAAGACAATGGACGTGCCGCGCAGGCACGCGCCACTCGAGCGACAGCCCGTTACCAAAATGTGACCTTTAGCCCAGCGCCACCACGCCCCGCCGTGTGTGACCCGCTCACTGGGGCGCCAACCCGGCATCCCAGGACGTCAGTGTGCAGCCGCCCCATCCGAGTGACCTGAGTACTCCGCCAACCACTCTGCGGACTACTGGTCAGTAATATGAACCCGATTGCGCTGGGGGCGCCGATCGGGTGAAAGATGGGGACCACGCGCGCCCACTCGTTCGCGTGCGACCTGCTGCTCAACGGCGAAAGGACGAACGCGTGACCTCCCGCGACGACGTCGGCCCCATCCTCAACGGCATCCCGACCCACCTGCCGGACATCGACCCGGCCGAGACCCAGGAATGGCTCGACAGCCTCGACGCGGTCATCGACGGCCCGGGTCGGATGCGGGCGCGCTACCTGATGCTGCGCCTGCTCGAGCGGGCCCGCGCGATGCAGGTCGGAGTGCCGTCGCTGACGACCACCGACTACGTGAACACGATCAGCCCCGAGCAGGAACCCTGGTTCCCTGGCGACGAGGACACCGAGCGCCGCTTCCGCGCCTACCTGCGCTGGAACGCCGCGATGATCGTTCACCGCGCGCAGCGCCCCGGCATCGGCGTCGGCGGCCACATCTCCACGTACGCGTCGGCGGCCACGCTCTACGAGGTGGGCTTCAACCACTTCTTCCGCGGCAAGGACCACCCCGGCGGCGGCGACCAGATCTTCTTCCAGGGCCACGCCTCCCCCGGCATGTACGCCCGCGCCTTCCTCGAGGGCCGCATCTCCACCGAGCGCCTCGACGGCTTCCGCCAGGAGAAGTCGCACGTCGTCGACGGGTCTCCGCTCGCCCTGCCGTCCTACCCCCACCCGCGCCTGATGTCGGACTTCTGGGAGTTCCCGACGGTGTCGATGGGTCTGGGCCCGATGAACGCGATCTACCAGGCGCAGTTCAACAAGTACCTGCACAACCGCGGCATCAAGGACACCAGCCAACAGCAGGTGTGGGCCTTCCTCGGCGACGGCGAGATGGACGAGCCCGAGTCGCGCGGCCTGCTCCAGCTCGCTGCCGGCGAGGAGCTCGACAACCTCAACTTCGTCGTCAACTGCAACCTCCAGCGCCTCGACGGCCCGGTGCGCGGCAACGGCAAGATCATCCAGGAGCTCGAGGCCTTCTTCCGCGGCGCCGGCTGGAACGTCATCAAGGTCGTCTGGGGTCGCGGCTGGGACCCGCTGCTCGCCGCCGACGGCGACGGCGCCCTCACCCACCTGATGAACTCGACCTCTGACGGCGACTACCAGACCTTCCGCGCCAACGACGGCAAGCACGTCCGCGAGAACTTCTTCGACCGCGACCCCCGCACCCGCAAGATGGTCGCGGACTGGAGCGACGAGGACATCTGGTGGAAGCTCAAGCGCGGCGGCCACGACTACCGCAAGGTCTACGCCGCCTACAAGTCGGCGACCGAGCACACCGGGCAGCCCACCGTCATCCTCGCCAAGACGATCAAGGGCTATGGCCTCGGAACGACCTTCGCCGGACGCAACGCGACGCACCAGATGAAGAAGTTCACCCTCGATGACCTGAAGAACCTGCGCGACAGCCTGCAGATCCCGATCAGCGACGAGCAGCTCGAGGCCGACCCGTACAACGCGCCCTACTACCACCCGGGCCCGGACGACGACGTCATCAAGTACGCCCTCGAGCGCCGCGCCAAGCTCGGCGGCGGGGTGCCCGAGCGTCGCGTCAAGCACGCCCCCGTGCACCTGCCCGACGACTCGGCCTACTCCCAGGTCAAGAAGGGCTCGGGCAAGCAGCAGGTCGCCACGACCATGGCGTTCGTGCGACTGCTCAAGGACCTCATGCGCGACAAGGAGTTCGGCAAGCGCATCGTGCCGATCATCCCCGACGAGGCCCGCACCTTCGGGATGGACAGCTTCTTCTCGACCATCAAGATCTACAACCCGCACGGGCAGAACTACACCCCCGTCGACCACGACCTCATGCTCGCCTACCGCGAGGCCAAGGACGGGCAGATCCTGCACCTGGGCATCAACGAAGCCGGGTCGCTGGCCGCGTTCACCGCCGCCGGGTCGAGCTACTCCACCCACGGCCAGCCGATGATCCCGATCTACGTCTTCTACTCGATGTTCGGGTTCCAGCGCGTGGGCGACTCGATCTGGGCGGCCGCCGACCAGATGACCCGCGGCTTCCTCATCGGCGCCACGGCGGGCCGCACCACCCTCACCGGTGAGGGCCTGCAGCACGCCGACGGGCATTCGCCCCTGCTCGCCTCGACGAACCCGGCTGTCGTGCACTACGACCCGGCGTTCGGCTTCGAGATCGCGCACATCATGCAGGACGGTCTGCACCGCATGTTCGGCACGGATGACTCGCTCACCGACGACGAGCGCAACGTCATCTACTACCTCACGGTCTACAACGAGCCGATGGCCCAGCCGGTCGAGCCCGAGAACGTCGACCGCGAAGGCATCCTGCGCGGCATGTACCTGTATGCGGCCGGGTCGAGCGAGGGCCTGCCGGAGTCGGCGCCGCGCGTGCAGCTGCTCGCGTCGGGCGTCGGCATGGGCTGGGCCCTGGAGGCCCAGGAGCTGCTGCGCAGCGACTGGGGTGTCGTCGCCGACGTCTTCTCGGTCACGTCGTGGAACGAGCTTCGCCGCGACGGCCTTCGCTGTGACGAGGCCGCGTTCCTCACCCCGGATGCCGAGGCACCGGTTCCGTGGGTCACCCAGCAGCTGGCCGGTCGGCCGGGCCCCGTGGTCGCGGTCTCCGACTACATGCGGGCCGTCCAGGACCAGATCGCCCAGTGGGTCCCCGGGGACTTCTCCTCCCTCGGCGCCGACGGGTTCGGCTTCTCCGACACCCGCCCGGCGGCCCGCCGGTTCTTCCACATCGACGGCCCGTCGATGGCGGTGCAGGCCCTCCAAGCGCTGGCGGCCCGCGGCGAGGTCGACCCGTCCGTGGCCCGCGAGGCGGCCAGCCGCTACCGCCTGAACGACGTGACGGCCGGCGCCTCCGGCAACGAGGGCGGCGACAGCTGAGCGCCTCCGCTGCACTCTCCAGTCGAGAGTAGGTGAATCGCCGTCTGACCTCCGGGTCGGACGGCGATTCCCATACTCTCGACTTCGACCCCGAGTTCGTGAATATGCAGAGGTCTGTATAGAATTGCACTCATGTCCAAGGTCCTGACCTCCCTGCCCGTCGGCGAGCGCGTCGGCATCGCCTTCTCCGGAGGTCTCGACACCTCCGTCGCCGTCGCGTGGATGCGCGAGAAGGGTGCGATCCCCTGCACGTACACCGCCGACCTCGGCCAGTACGACGAGCCCGAGATCGACACCGTGCCCGATCGCGCCGGCCAGTACGGCGCCGAGCTCGCCCGCCTCGTCGACTGCAAGAGCGCGCTCGTCGAGGAGGGCCTGTCGGCCATCGCCTGCGGCGCGTTCCACATCCGCAGTGGCGGCAAGAGCTACTTCAACACCACCCCCCTGGGCCGCGCGGTCACCGGCACCCTGCTCGTGCGGGCGATGCACTCCGACGACGTCGAGATCTGGGGCGACGGCTCGACGTTCAAGGGCAACGACATCGAGCGGTTCTACCGCTACGGCCTGCTCGCCAACCCCAACCTGCGCATCTACAAGCCGTGGCTGGATGCCGACTTCGTCGCCGAGCTCGGCGGTCGCCACGAGATGAGCGCCTGGCTCACCGAGCGCAACCTGCCCTACCGCTCCAGCCAGGAGAAGGCCTACTCCACCGACGCCAACATCTGGGGCGCCACCCACGAGGCGAAGACGCTCGAGCACCTCGACGAGTCGATGGAGATCGTCGAGCCGATCATGGGCGTGAAGTTCTGGGACCCGAGCGTCGCCATCGAGTCCGAGGACGTGACGATCACCTTCGTCCAGGGTCGCCCGGTCGCCGTCAACGGCCGCACCCTCGACCCGGTCGCCCTCGTCGACGAGGTCAACACCATCGGCGGGCGCCACGGCATCGGCATGTCCGACCAGATCGAGAACCGCATCATCGAGGCGAAGTCCCGCGGCATCTACGAGGCCCCCGGCATGGCGCTGCTGCACGCCGCCTACGAGCGCCTGCTCAACGCCGTGCACAACGAGGACACCCTGGCCAACTACTACTCGCAGGGCCGCCAGCTCGGTCGGTTGCTCTACGAGGGCCGCTGGCTCGACCCGCAGAGCCTGATGATGCGCGAAGCCATCCAGCGCTGGATCGCCTCCCTCGTCACCGGTCAGGTGACCCTGCGGCTGCGGCGCGGTGAGGACTACTCCATCATCGACACCCGCGGCGACAACTTCAGCTACCACCCCGACAAGCTGTCGATGGAGCGCGTGGAGAACGCCGCGTTCGGTCCACTCGACCGCATCGGCCAGCTGACCATGCGCAACCTCGACATCGCCGACAGCCGCTCCAAGCTCGAGGTCTACGCCGGTCAGCCGGTCGAGCAGGGGCAGCTCCTCGTGGAGAACGGCACCCTGTTCGGCGAGCTCCCCGCGGGCGGCTACGACCAGATCACCGACAACCCGCTGGCCCCCGGCTCCGAGGACGACGCCCTCGACCGGGCGGCGATGGAGGCGGGCACCGACTGACCACCGCGGCGTCCGGGAGGTTGTGAACGGCATACAAATAGACTGATTCGTATGCCGTCCGCCCCTCGACCGCTGCCGTCGGCCGCCACCCGCACCCGGGTCGCTCGCGCTGCGGGCGACCTCGGTGCCGCCGCCGTGCAGCAGATGGAGGCCGACCACCAGTGGTACCGGTCGCTCTCGGCCGAGGACCGCTCGTGGGTAGGGCTCGTCGCCCAGGCGGGCCTGTCCTCGTTCCTGGAGTGGTTCGGCGGTGAGCAGATCCGGCCCGCCGTCACCGCCGACGTGTTCGGCACCGCCCCGCGCGAGCTGACCCGGTCGATCTCGCTCGCCCAGACCCTCGACCTGATCCGCACGGTCATTGCCGTCGTCGAGCGGGAGATCGCCGACCTCGCGGCGCCGGGCGAGGAGGACCTGGCGCGTGAGGCGGTGCTGCGCTACAGCCGTGAGGTCGCCTTCTCCGCTGCGGAGGTGTACGCGCAGGCGGCCGAGGCACGCGGCGCCTGGGACGCGCGCCTGGAGTCGCTCGTCGTGGATGCCGTGTTGCGCGGGGAGGCTGATGAGTCGATGCAGTCCCGCGCGGCGGCCCTGGGCTGGGGCGCCGTGACACAGGTGGCCGTCGTGGTCGGCTCCACGCCGCCCGGGGCCACCGCGCCCGTGCTCACCGACCTGCACCGCGCCGCCCGGCGCATCGACGTCGAACTGCTCGTCGCCATCCACGGCCCCCGGTTGATCTGCATCGGCGGCAGCGTCACCGACCCGATCGCGCTGGCGAAGGCCCTCGACCCGTTCCTCGGCGACGGCCCCCTCGTCGTCGGCCCGACGGTGCCCCACCTGTTCGCTGCGGGGCGCAGCGCCCGGGCCGCCATCTCCGGGCACGGTGCCGCGCCCGCGTGGGTGGGTGCCCCGAGGCCGGTCCATGCCGACGACCTTCTGGCCGAGCGGGCCCTGCTCGGTGACCTACCGGCGCGCGGCGCGCTGATCGCCCGCATCATCCGGCCGCTCGCCCAGAGCCCCGGGGGCACCCTGCTCGACACCGCGGCCGCCTACCTCGACGGCGACCTCGGCGTCGAGGGCACCGCGCGGGCCCTCATCGTCCACCCGAACACCGTGAGATACCGCCTGTCCAGCATCGCCAAGGCGATCGGTTACGACCTCACCGAGGCGCACGACGCGCAGACCGTGCGCATCGCACTGGCCTTCCACCGCCTCGGCCCGGTGAGCCGAAGCACACCACGACCCTGACTCGCGCTCAGTTTGGAGGAAACCTCCAAAACAGAGACCGGAGGTTCGTCCTCGTTCGTCACGGTTTGGTCACGACGCAGGCGACAGGCTGGTCCTGTGATCGTCATCGTCTGCCCTGGCCAGGGCTCCCAGACCCCGGGCTTCCTCTCCCCGTGGCTCGAGCTTCCCGGCCTGCGTGACCAGCTGTCCGCCCTCTCGGATGCCGCCCAGGTCGACCTCGTCGCCCACGGCACCACCTCCGACGAGGAGACCATCAAGGACACCGCCGTCGCCCAGCCGCTGCTCGTCGGCGCCGGGCTGCTCGCCCTGCGCGCCCTCGGCGGCGGCACCACCGTCACGGATGCCGTGCCGCAGTCGGGTGCCATCGCGGGCCACTCGGTCGGCGAGATCACCGCTGCTGCCGGCGCCGGGGTGCTCTCGGAGAAGGCCGCGATGGAATTCGTCGCGCTGCGCGGTCGAGCGATGGCGCAGGCCAGCGCCGCGACCCCGACGGGCATGAGCGCCGTGCTCGGCGGCGACCAGGGCGCCGTGCTGGCCACCATCGGACGGCACCTGCTCACCCCGGCCAACGTCAACGGGGCCGGTCAGGTCGTGGCCGCCGGCTCGCTGCCGGCGCTGGCCGAACTCGCCGCCGATCCCCCGGCACGCGCACGCGTCATCCCCCTGAAGGTCGCCGGCGCGTTCCACACGCACTACATGGAGCCCGCCGTCGCGGTGCTGCGTGCCGCGGCCGCCGACCACGAGGTGGCCGACCCCGAGGTGACGCTGGTGTCCAACCGCGACGGTCAGGTCGTCACCGACGGCCGCACCGTCCTCGACCGGCTCGTCGCCCAGGTGTCCAACCCCGTGCGGTGGGACCTGTGCATGGAGCGGTTCACCGCCCTCGGCGTCACCGCCATCATCGAGCTGCCGCCAGCCGGCACGCTCATCGGGCTCGCGAAGCGCGCCCTGAAGGGTGTCGAGCTGCTCGCGGTGAAGACGCCTGACGACCTCGACGCCGCCCGCACGCTCATCAAGGAGCACTCCGCATGAGCACCACCTCCAAGGGTTTCGCCTCGGCCCTCCAGTCGGCCCCGGCCACCGGCCACGCCCGCATCGCCGGCATCGGCGGGTACCGCCCACGCCGGGTGGTCCCGAACTCCGAGCTCGTCGAGGCGATCAACTCCTCCGACGAGTGGATCCGGGAACGCTCGGGCATCATCGAGCGCCGGTTCGCCGGCGAGGGCGAGTCGGTCATCGACATGTCCGTCATGGCGGCCGAGCCGGCTCTGGAGATGGCCGGCCTCAAGGGTTCCGACATCGACGCGATCCTCGTCGCCACGATCAGCTGGCCCTACCAGACCCCGGCCGCGGCTCCGCTCATCGCCGAGCGGTTCGGCACCGATGCGATGGCCATCGACCTCTCGGCCGCCTGCGCCGGGTACTGCCACGGCATCGCGCTGGCCAACGACATGGTCCGCGGCGGCTCTGCCGAGAACGTGCTCGTCGTCGGGGTCGAGCGACTGTCCGACTTCACCAGCCGCGACGACCGCGGCACGGCGTTCATCTTCGGTGACGGCGCCGGGGCCGCTGTGATCAGCAGGTCCGAGACACCGGGCATCGGCCCGACGATCTGGGGCTCGGACGGCGAGAAATGGGACGCCATCTCCCAGACCGACAGCTGGATCGACGTTCGCGAGAAGGGCCTGGACTGGCCGCACATCGGGATGCAGGGCCAGACCGTCTTCCGGTGGGCGGTGTGGGGCATGGCCCCGGTCGCCCAGCGCGCCCTCGACGCCGCCGGTGTGACCGTCGACCAGCTCGATGCCTTCGTGCCGCACCAGGCCAACGTGCGCATCGTCGAGGCCATGGCCAAGAAGCTCAACCTGCCCCCCGACGTCGCCATCGCCCGCGACATCGCCTACACCGGCAACACCTCGGCGGCCTCGGTGCCGCTGGCGATGGAGCGCATGGTCCGCCACGGCGAGATCCCCCGCGGCGGGCTCGCCCTGCAGATCGGCTTCGGCGCGGGCCTGTCCTACGCCGCGCAGGTCGTCGTCATCCCCTGATGAGTTCCCGTGGGCCCACGGGTCACCCGGGCCAAGCACCACACCCACCCACAGCATGACCATCGAAGAAGGAGTACCGACATGGCACAGAGTGAGCAGGAGATCCTCGCCGGACTGGCCGAGATCGTCAACGAGGAGACCGGCCTCGACCCGGCCGAGGTCCTCGCGGACAAGTCGTTCACCGACGACCTCGACATCGACTCGCTGTCGATGATGACCATCGTCGTCAACGCCGAGGAGAAGTTCGGCGTGCGCATCCCCGACGAAGAGGTCAAGAACCTCACCACCGTCGGTGACGCCGTCAGCTTCATCGCCTCCAACCAGGCCTGATGCACCACGGTCCGTCACCGTCACCCCTGTTCAGCAGGGTGACGGTGACGGACACTGGACCACACGTCCACCGCACCTCACACGCCACACCAAGCCCCCGGCATCCCCACGTCCCATCCCACAAGGAGCATCAGCACTCATGAGCGAGCGACGCGTCGTCGTGACCGGCCTCGGTGCCACCACCCCTCTCGGCGGGACCATCGCCGAGACGTGGGACGGCATCCTCGCAGGACGGTCCGGGGCCAAGCCCCTCGACCAGGAGATGCTCGACCGGTACGAGCTGCCGGTGCACTTCGCGTGCACCATCGCCCAGGACCCGCTCGAGGTGCTCACCAAGGTGCAGGTGCGCCGGATGGACCCGAGCGCCCAGTACGCGGTCATCGCCTCGCTCGCCGCGATGGAGGATGCCGGGTCACCCGAGATCGACCCGCTGCGCCTCGGCGTCGCGATCGGCACCGGGATCGGCGGGGTCTGGACCCTGCTCGACCAGTGGGACAACCTGCGCGAGAAGGGCGTTCGCCGCGTCTTCCCGCTGTCGGTTCCCATGCTCATGCCCAACACCTCCGCCGGCAACGTCTCGTTGCTGCTCGGCGCCCGGGCCGGGGCGCACACCACGGTCTCGGCCTGCGCCTCCGGTGCTGAGTCGATGGGGACCGGGTACGACATGATCCGGGGCGGCCGCGCCGACATGGTCGTCGCCGGTGGCACCGAGTGCGCCACCCACCCCATCTGCTTCGCCGGCTTCTCGCAGATGCAGGCCCTGTCCACCCGCAACGACGACCCCGCCGCCGCGTCGCGCCCCTACGACACCGGCCGCGACGGCTTCGTCATGGGTGAGGGTGCCGCCGTCATGGTGCTCGAGGAGTACGAGCACGCAAAGGCCCGCGGGGCACGGATCTACGCCGAGTTCGCCTCGATCGGGATGTCCGCGGATGCCCACCACATCACCGCTCCCGAGCCCGAGGGCGCCGGGGCCTCCCGCGCCATGCGCGAGGCGGTCGAGCGCGCCGGCATCACCGACGCCGACGTCGTGCACATCAACGCCCACGCCACCTCGACCCCGGTCGGTGACGTCGCCGAGGCCAACGCGATCCGGCGCGCCTTCGGCGCCGCCGCTGACGGGATGCCGGTCAGCGCCACCAAGTCGATGACCGGGCACCTGCTCGGCGCGGCCGGCGCGCTCGAGGGCCTGCTCACGGTGCTCTCCGTGCACCACCGCGTGGCTCCCGCGGCGATCAACATCGACGACTTCGACCCGGCCATCGACCTCGACGTCGTGCGCGGCGAGCACCGGGCACTCCCCCAGGGCGACATCGCCGCCCTCAACAACTCGTTCGGCTTCGGCGGCCACAACGTCGCGCTCGTCATCAAGAGCGTCTGACCGGCACAGCACCGGACACGACGAAGCCCCCCGCTTCCTCTTCGGGGGGCTTCGTCGTGTGCTGAGCGAGGTTCCTCGCCCCCCTCAGCCGACCTTGTGCAGCCAGCGCACCGGTGCGCCGTCGCCGGCGTAGCGGAAGACCTCGAGCTCGTCGTCCCACTCGGTGCCGAGCAGCTCCTCGATCATCTCCTGCATCGCCTCAGGGCTGCCCTGGGCGAGCACGACGACCTCGCGCAGCCGGTCCTCGTTGATGACGGCGTCGCCGCTGGCCGAGGTCCACGTGTGGTGGATGCCCAACCGTGGCGTGTGCGACCAGCGGGAGCCGTCGCAGCCCTGGCTCGGCTCCTCGGTGACCTCGTAGCGCAGCTTGTCCCAGCCGCGCAGCGCCGAGGCGATGCGGGCACCGGTTCCGGCCTGCCCGGACCAGCTCAGCTCAGCGCGGACGAGACCGGGCTCGGCCGGTTGATCGGTCCAGTCGACGGTGACCCTCGTTCCGAGGACGCCTTCGATCGCCCACAGAATGTGCGGGCACAGAGCCTTGGGGGTCGAGTGGACATAGACCACTCCCCGCGTCATGGTGCGCGGCATCGAGACAGACATCCTGGCCTCCTTCGCGTGCGAGGGACGTCTTCCCCAACGCCGGTGCGCGCGATGTCTGCCTACGGTTCCTGCCGGTGTGCCGTGCGGGCTCTGCTGTGTGGGCACACGAGCGTGCCGTTATGGGTCACATCATGCCCCACTGATCCCAACGGCACCAGCCGTCTCATGAATCTCGTGCGTGACGGCACGGGTCCTTGGGTGACGAGACCGGATGCCGGTCACTCACGGTACGCGAGCGGCATCCGTCGTCGTTCCTCACCCACCGCCCCGGTAGGCTCACCGCGCCCGGGACGCGAAGGCGTCGGGGCAGCGGGGCGTTAGCTCAGTCGGTCAGAGCAGCGGACTCATAATCCGTCGGTCGTCGGTTCAAGCCCGACACGCCCCACCACGTTTCCTCAATGGCGTGTCCTGGTTGTCCTGGTTCGCGCTTCGACGTGCTCACCGCGACCGCCTCGCGTCATCTCCCGTCCACGGGATCGTCCTGCTCTCCGTCACGATGCTCGAGATCGAGCACCGTCACCGTCTTCGGGACGTGCAAGGGACGATCGGACGTCCGCAGGACGAGCGCAGGGATGCCCGGATGCTGCTCCAGACGCTTCAACAGGTCGGAGACCTCGAGGTTCGCGTACCGGTCGTGGGAGTCGCGGACCTCGGTTCGCTTGCCGAAGAGTGCGTCGGCCTCGTCGAGGAGCAGCACCGCTCCGCTGCGTTCGGCCGCGTCGAACACGGCATTCAGGTTCTTCTCGGTCTCGCCGATCCACTTCGAGACCACCTGCGCGAGGTCGATCGTCTGCAGATCCTCGCCGAGTCCCGCCGCCCGCAGGTGCGCCCTCGAAGACGTCCGGGACCCACCGACGGTCACGATCACGCGGGCACCATCCCCGACATCCAGCACCTCACGGAGCCTGGTGGCGAACGCCGCGGGATCGTTGTGCGGCCCCATCGGGCTGACGGTGAACCCACCGTGGTCCCCCGGAAACACGACGGGCTCCACCCCGAGCTCCCTGGCCAGTGCTTCTCCGCCGCGGCGGGCGAGAGTGCCCTCCCCCTCGGCACCGATCGCGGGAACGATGCGCACCGTCGATGCTCGCAGTGCATCGAGGTCGGGCAGGAAGGGCGGGATGGCCAGGTTGCGGCTGAGCAGCGGGTCGTCGCGCGAGCCGTCGTCCTCGGTGGGGAGACCGAACATGGCGGGGTCCGGCGCCGGCCGATCGAGGTAGTCGTCGGGGAGCGGGCCCGTGTGCATGACGAGCGCGATGAACTTCGCCAGTGCCGGGCCGTGCCCGTCACGCTGGTAGGTCGCGAGGATGTCGTCGGTGACTCGGGCAGCCATGGCCGAGTCCTCGAGGATCGTGGACAGCGGAGGTTCGTGCGCGACCAGCGTGCGGACGTCACCGGGGAAGGCGACCACCCAGTGCAGGGCGAAGGCGGCTCCGCCACTGGACCCGAACACGTCGACCGGGCCCAGGCCGCTGGCCTCGACGACCCGGTGCATGTCCTCACCGTGGAGCTCGCCGGTGACGGTGCCGTCCGTGGCCAGCGTGCTGCGCTCGGCGCCGCGGGGGTCATAGGTGATGACCGCGCGGTCGGTGAAGTGGCCCACGAGGTTTTCGAAGCCGGATGCCGCCATCGGCGAACCGACGATGAACAGCGGACGGTGCCCGCTCGGCGCCGCTGGCTGATGGATGTCGTAGGTCAGGACCGCTCCGGGAACCTGGAGTGTGTGAGTGCTGACGTCGGTCATCAGGAACGTCCTTCCACGGTGCTCGACCCCGGCCGGGTGAGGGAGTCAAGGTAGCGACAAGTCCGTGCGCGGTCCACCGTCTGTGCCTCTTCCCGGGGGGCTGACGAGCAGTTCGACGTGTGATCTGCGTTGGGTCGTGCGTGTCGGCCCTCGGGACGGGAGGACAATGGAGCCATGACCGGACTCCGATCGATGGGTGCCGTCGACGCCATCTGGCTCGCCATGGACAGCCCGGACAACCTCATGGTGATCGACTCGGTGATGATGCTCGAGGGACCGGTCGACTGGGAGCGCCTGGCGTCCGTCGTCCAGCGTCGGCTGGTCGACCGGTACCCGGTGTTCACGCAGCGGGTCGTCGAGGCGTCGACGCCCCTCGGGATGCCCCACTGGGAGAACGTGGAGGACTTCGCCCTCGCTGCGCACCTGCACCACGTCGAGCTGCCCGCACCCGCCGACGACGCCGCCGTGCAGGCGTTCATCGAGGCGAGGATGGCCGAGCCGCTGCCTCGCGACCGGCCCCTGTGGGACTTCTACCTCGTCGACGGGCACGAGCACGGTGCCGTCGTCGTGGCCCGCTTCCACCACGCGCTGGCCGACGGCATCGCCCTGGCCCAGGTGCTGCTGTCCCTCACCGACGAGACCGAGACCGGGGACCTCGAGGATGCCGGGCAGTCACCACCGGTCGCGGCCTCGCCGCCGCGCCACGCGGGTGGGCTGCTCGACCTACCCGGCCGTCTGACGCGCGACGTCGCCTCGGGGGTGCGCTCGGCCTTGCACCTGTTCGGCGAGATCCCCGCGGCCCTCAACCCGGCACACGCCATCGAGGCCATGACGGTCGCGCGACAGACCGCGCAGATCGCCGACAAGCTCCTCCTCTCGCACGAGCCGCAGTCCCCCGTCAGCGGCGACCCGGGCATCGCCAAGCGGGCGGTCTGGTCGCGGCCGCGGTCCCTCGTGGACGTCAAGCTCGTCGGTCGGGCGACCGGGGCCACCGTCAACGACATCCTCATCGGCGCGGTGTCCGGGGCCATCGCCACCTACGTGGACACGCACGGCGGCGACCCCGAAGACCTCACGACGATGGTTCCGGTCAACCTGCGCGACCTGCGCGAGCCCCTGCCCCGTGAGCTGGGCAACAAGTTCGCCCTCGTGATGCTCCCGCTGCCCACGGGCCGGCTGGCACCCCTCCAACGGCTGGCCGAGGCCAAGTCGCGGATGGACACGATCAAGCACTCGCCCGAGGCCGTGCTCACCTTCGGCCTGATCAACGCCATCGGCCGCACGAACACCGAGATCGCCAAGCAGGCCATCGACTTCTTCGCCGCCAAGGCCATCGGCGTCACGACCAACGTCGCCGGCCCGATGACCGGGCGCTACCTCGCCGGGACCCGCATCACGAGCATCCTCGGGTGGGTACCCGGCTCGGGCCGGCACACCCTGGGCGTGTGCATCTTCAGCTACGACGGCGTCGTGCGGGTCGGCTTCAAGGCGGATGCCGGTGTCGTCACCGAACCCTCCGGCCTGGTCGACGCGTTCGACGAGGAGATGGACACCCTCGTCCGACTCGCCGCCGCCGTCTGACGGTCCCGAAACCACCAGGAGGTCGCCATGCCCACCGACACCGCCAGCGCCACGGTCGTCGTCGATGCACCGCTCGAGGAGGTGCTCGCGACGATCCGTGACGTGGACGGCATCCCCGGGTGGGTGAGCGACATCATCGAGGCGGAGGTCCTGACGACCACCGAGGACGGGATGCCGCTCACCGCCCGGTTCGCGGCCTCCACCCCCGTGGGCACCGACCGCTACACCCTCGCCTACGAGCACTCCCCCGACGGCCTCAGCTGGCACCTCGTGGAGGGTCGCCTGCAGACCGCCCAGGACGCGACCTACACCCTCGTCCCGGTCGACGACGCGCACACCGAGGTCACCTTCACCCTGACCATCAGCCACCCGCTGCCCCTTCCGGGGTTCATCAGGAGCCGGACCATCAAGGGCCTCGTGGCGAACAACACCGGTGGCCTGAAGCAGCACCTCGCGCCCTGAGCCGGTCAGTCGGCGTCAAGGACCTCGCGGAGCTTGGCGGCGAAGGCCGCGGGGTCGTTGTTCGGCCCCATCGGGCTCACCGTGAACCCGCCGTGCGGTCGCCGAAGTGCGCGTCCAACTGCTCGAACCCGGATGCCGCCATCGGCGACCCGAGGACGAACAGCGGGCGCTGCCCCCTCACGGCATCCGGACGACGGATGTCGTAGGTGGGCAGCGCCCCAGGAACGCGCACGGTTCGTGTCCCGATGGTGCTCATGGCTGCCCCTTCCGGTGGTGCGTGACCACCCGGGTCCCGCACCACCGGAAGGGGAACCGACCGACACCTCAACCCTTGACGCAGAGCAGCGTCGTGAGCCGGGCAACCACCTCGACGAGGTCGGACTGTGCTGCGATGACACCCTCGAGGTCCTTGTAGGCCCCTGGGATCTCATCGAGCACACCGGCGTCCTTGCGGCACTCGACACCGAGGGTCTGCGCCTCGAGGTCCTCGAGCGTGAAGTGCCGCTTGGCCGCGGTGCGCGACATCCGGCGCCCGGCACCGTGGCTGGCCGAGCAGAAGGATGCCGTGTTGCCGAGTCCGCGCACGACGTACGACCCGGTGCCCATCGACCCCGGGATCAGGCCCAGCGACCCGGCCCCGGCGAAGATCGCACCCTTGCGGGTCACGACGAGGTCGACACCGTCGTACGTCTCCTGCGAGACGTAGTTGTGGTGGCAGCGCACGGCATCCGCGAAGGTGACGTGCGGGAACGTCTCACTGACGACGCGCCGCAGGGTCACCATCATCGCCTCGCGGTTGAGCATCGCGTACTCCTGCGCCCAGTACAGGTCGCGCAGGTAGGCAGCCATCTCGGGGGTCCCGTCGAGGAAGACCGCGAGGTCACGGTCCGGCAGGCCGAGGTTGTGCTCCATGCCCTTGGCGGTGTTGATGTGCCGCTCGGCGATCTCCTTGCCGATGTTGCGCGACCCCGAGTGCAGCATGAGCCACACGGCGCCGTGGTCGTCAGCGGTGAGCTCGACGAAGTGGTTGCCCCCGCCCAGGGTGCCGACCTGAGCGGCGGCACGACCCTCGCGGTCTGCGACCCCCGCGTGGAGACCACCGAACCGAGCGAACAGACCGCCGAACGTCCGCGACAGGGCGCGGTCGGTGGACAGCACCGGTGCGCTGCCGTCGTGCGCGGTGAACCCCGTGGGGATCACCGCCTCGATGGCGGACCGCAGCGGCCCGAGGTCGTCGGGCAGGTCCTCGACGGTGAGCGACGTCTTCACCGCGTGCATGCCGCAGCCGATGTCGACGCCGACCGCGGCCGGGCTCACTGCCTGACGCATGGCGACGACCGAGCCGACGGTCGCCCCCTTGCCGAGGTGCACGTCGGGCATGACGCGAACACCGTGCACCCACGGCAGAGCCGCGATGTTGCGCAGCTGGTTCAGCGCAGCCGGCTCCACCTCGTGCTCGTGGGCCCACATCAGGGTGGGTGCGGAGGCGCCGCGAAGCTCGACGGGGAGCCCAGCGGCCGGGGACATCTCGGCGTCAGGGGCGATGTTCATCTCGTGAATCCTCTCGTCTTGGTCAATGTCTGATCGACGTCCTGGTCGATGTCTGGGTGGTGGTGATCGTGAAGGTGGAGCCCCCGGCGCGAGTCGAACGCGCGGCATCCCGATTCGTCGTCGGGCCCTCTTCCAGCTGAGGTACGGGGGCGCATCGCCGTCGAGACGACGAAGGGCCGCTCCGGTCACGGAGCGGCCCTTCGCTGCAACAGCGGTGGTGACTGGGGTCAGTCGTCACCTTGGAAGGGTCGCCTCGGACGGAAGCCTTGACGCGCGCCGGGTCGCAGCACGTCAGCGCCGAGCAGCGCGGCGCTGCCCTGCTGTCGGTACTGGTTCGCTGGCATGTCTGCGGAGTCCTTCTCGTGGTCGCGGGTACGTCAGACGAGGATGGCGCACGGCAGCGCCGGGGCGCCACTGGTTTTCGGCTCAGCGAGGCATGGCAGGGCAAGCACGAGGTGCACAAGGGAAGAAATGCCTTGCGAACCTCGGGCTTCACCCATGGGGAGGAAAAGTCAGCGCGGGGGGTGGGTCAGCTGTCGAAGCCGATGCCGACGGCATCCATGGCCCGCAACCACAGGTTGCGCCGGCCGGTGCGGTCCTCGGCGGCCAGGCTCGCCCGGGTGGCCCGCACCCCGACGTACCGGAAGGGTTCGGGCGGGAAGGGCAGCGGCTTCTTGCGCACCATCTCCAGAGCCGTCACCTCGGTGTCCCGGCCGTCGACCAGGTCGAGCGCCACCTGCGCCCCGAAGCGGGTCGACGCGACGCCGAGCCCCGTGTAGCCCACGGCGTAGGCAAGCCGCCCACCCAGTGCCGTGCCGAACACCGGGGTGAACCGGGTCGTCGTGTCGATGACCCCGGCCCATCGGTGCGTGAAGCGCAGCCCCTGCAACTGGGGGAAGATCTCGAAGAAGTGCCGCGCGAGCAGGTCGTGCGACGACGACTGCTCCAGGCGCGGGTCGATCCGCCCCGGGAAGTGGTAGTTCGCGTCGTACCCACCGAAGAGCACCCGGTCATCCAGGGTGCGCCGGTAGTAGTGGAACTGGTTGCCCGCATCGGTGAGCCCTTCGCGCCCGTGCCAGCCCACGGCATCCAGCTGCGCCGGTGACAGCGGTTCGGTCATGAGCACGTGGTCGTAGACGGGAAGCGTGTAGTGCGCCAGTCGCTTCAGCGGGCCGCGGAAGGCCCCGGTGCCGAGCACGACCCGGTCGGCGCGCACGCTTCCCCACTCGGTGCGCACCGTGACGCCGGCGATGTCGGCGTCGAACCCGGTCACCGAGGTGTCCTCGTGCAGCCGGACCCCGAGCCGCTCGGCCGCGTCGGCCAGACCCCACACCAGCCGCGCCGGGTCGACCAGGCCCACCGTCGGGTCGAGGAAGCCCGACAGGTAGCGGGGCGAGTTGACGCGGGCGCGCGCCTCAGCGGCATCAAGGAGGGTGACCGGGATGCCGTGTGCCCGGTGGAGCTCGTAGCCCTCACGAACCGTGCCCACCTGGTGCTCTGTCAGGGCCATCGTGATCTCGCCGGGTACGTGGAAGTCGGCATCGATGCCGTGCCGGGTGAGGCTGTCAGCCAGGTCGGTCATGTTCTGCGCCCCGAGGCGTTCGAGGGTCTCGATCTCCTCGGGCCAGCAGGCCAGCCCCTGCGCCAGGCCGTGGGTCAGCGAGGGCGAGACGAAACCGCCGTTTCGACCCGAGGCCGCCACGCCGAACCGGCCGCGCTCGAGCAGCACGACCTCGCGCGAGTGGTTGTCCTCCTTGGCCTGGACGGCAGCCCACAGGCCGGTGAAGCCGCCGCCGACGATGACCAGGTCGGCCCGGTGGCCCGAACCGGTGAGCGCTGCGCGCGGCGCCGGCCGCTCGGGTCGGTCGGTCCAGAAGACATCGGGAGTCGCATCGGCGAGGGAGGCACGCACGGCCGCCGGGTCGGTCGTCATGGCGCCATCATGCCGCGCCGGGGCGCCCGCGCCGCGACCCGTCATCCGGATGCCGTGCGACCATCTCCGTATGCCGCCGCGCCTGCTCAGCCCCGACGTCACCACCGCCTCCCTCACCCACGAGGCGTTGCCGGCCGACGACGTGCTCCACGGGTCGCCGACCGCTGCCGTCCTGACGCTCGACGCACTCCCCACCTGCGAGGTCGGGCTGTGGGAGATGACGCGAGGTTCCGCTCGTGACACCGAGGTCGACGAGGTGTTCGTCGTGGTCTCGGGTCGCGGCACGGTGACCTTCGCGGACGGTGAGCGACTCGACCTCGCGCCGGGGGTCGCGGTGCGGTTGCGCGCCGGAGAACGCACCGAGTGGACGATCACCGAGACCCTGCGAAAGGTCTGGATCGCCTGAGCGCACGGCGTCGAAATTGCTTGACGCGTAAAGGTCTCGGTTCGGTAGCGATTGGGCTGATCGTCCGAATCTCGGCTGTGACCACGCGCACACCCGCGCATCAGTCGCTAGGGAATCGCTGATGAAAGGACCATTCCCGACGTGAGGGGTCGGCGCCGGCCCGGGTGGGGTCGCGTGAGTGCTCTCGACCTGGGCTGATCGGCCCATTTGGGGCCTTGCTGGGCGGTTGAGGGCAGGCTGGCGCCTGGCCGTCACCCCATCAGGGCGACGGCCCGGGTCCGCATCAACCAGTTCGACGAGGCGAACAACACGTTGAGGTGGTTCAGGTTCTTGGCGATCCCGCGGTAGCGGGTCTTGGTGAACCCGAAGTCACGCTTGACGATCAGGAACGGGTGCTCGACCTTGGCCCGCACCGACGCCTGACGCGACTGCTCTTCCCGGTCATGAGCGGGCATCGTCTTCAACGCACCCTTGCGCGCCGCGACCCTCCACGTGATTCTCGACAGGTCATCATGGTCGACGATCTCGGGCCGCTTGGCAGCTCCTTGGTACCCCGCGTCGGCGTACACGACCTCGTCATCGGCACGCACCACGTTGACCGCCTCGTCCAGGTCATGCACATTCGCCGCCGTGGCCGTGACGGTGTGGACGTACCCGCTGCCAGCATCGACTCCGATGTGGGCCTTCATCCCGAAGTGCCACTGGTTGCCCTTCTTCGTCTGGTGCATCGCCGGGTCGCGGGTCCCGGTGGCGTTCTTCGTCGACGACGGTGCCGCGATGATCGTGGCGTCGATGATGGACCCACCCCGCATGATCCAGCCCTGATCGGCGAAGACCTCGTTCTGCGCCGCCAACAACTTCTCGCCAAGCTGGTGCTCCTCCAACAAGTGACGAAAGTGCAGCAGCGTCGTCGCATCCGGGACCTGCTCGACCGCGAAGTCCAACCCCATGAACCGGCGCATCGCGTACGAGTCGTACACCGCGTCCTCGACGCCCTCGTCCGAGAGGGAGAACCACACCTGCAGCAAGTACATCCGCAGCATCGTCTCCACCGGCTTCGCCTTACGGCCCCGCTTACCCGGCCGGTCCGCGTAGTAGAACGGCTCGATCACGCCCACCCACGCCGCCCACGGGATCGTCGCGTTCATCGCTTCCAGGAACTTCTCCCGGCGCGACACCCGCCGCCGGTTGCCGTACTCGATATCCGTGAAACTGGGCTGATCGATGTCCACACCACATCCTCCCGGACCCCCGCCAACCCAGCCAGGGGGACACCCCGACCACCCGAGATAATCAGCGCATCCCTAGGGTCTGGGACTTGCGGCTCGGTCTGCGGATTGGGGGTCGCTCGGCGCGCGAGACCCGCGGGCAGGTCCGGCGGTTTGTCATTGAGGTCGCCGCGCATTCGGGGAGACTGTCCTCGACGCGAGGCGACTAGATGGGAGGCCCGATGGCGGCCACGGTGGACCGGTGCCGTGAGGCATTGAGCACCAACGACCAAGCTCGGCTCGTCGAGTTGGCTGCCGACCGTAGCGAGTGGGTGCGCGCGAGTGTTCCGCTAAACCCCGCGGCTTCGCCAGAGCTGATGCGCGCCTGCCTCTCGGATCGTTCGTGGAGAGTGATCGCCGCGGTCGCGGACCGGATGGCGTCAGACGAACAGTTCTGGAGCGACGCAGAGCCCCTGTCTGACAAGGTGGCCGGCTGGCTCGCGACCTGCGGAGCGTTGTCGCAGGAGTGGGCCCTGCGACTTGCCCGACACGAGAAGGTCTCCGTGCGCGAGTCTGTGGCCGCCAGCACACCCTGGCTGTCCGCCCAGGCACAGCTCAGTCGCGACCCTGCGCGTCAGGTGCGGACCGCCCTCGCGGCGTCCCTGTTCCTCCTTCCGCAGGTGAGGGAGGTTCTGGTCGCGGACCCCAGCGAGGACGTTCGATACGTGGCGGCCCGGCCCTGGGAAGGCACGGAAGACGCGATCGTCGCGGACCGGTTCGATGTGACCGAAGAAGACCTCATGGCCGAAGCTCTCCGGCAACCGGGCTTCGGGGCCGCCGCAGCTTTCCATTTCGCAGCGGCGCAAGAGCACGACCGAACCACAGACGCGATCCGTCAGCGCATCTTGTCTGAGCAGCAATCGTTGCCGTGGCCAGCCCAGCAGGGACCGGTTCTTGAAGTCCCCGCGCTGCACCAAGTAGCGATCAGAACCGACGTCGCAGGCCGCCCGTCCTGGCTGGTCAAGGCGGACGACTTCATGGAACTGATCACGTCCACCTTGGCCGAACTCGGAGGCCTGCTCGAAGACGAGTACGAGCTGGATGGGGACCTTGTGATCACCGCTAGCGTGCCCACCTCGCTGACTGCTCGGCAGACCGCTAGCGCCGTCACCGCCGCAACCAACGTGAAATTTCACTCCCAACCCGTCCTGTGAGCCAACACAAGATCACGACGGACCATCCCCGGTACGCGGCAATTGCGGACGTGTAGGGGCGGTGGTCAGGACGGCGGACCGCTACTCCAGCCGCGGGTACGGAGCACCGCGCCGTTGCTGACACGCAACTCCTTCCGGTCCGGGAGCAGACGACGAGGAACCGTGATCTCGCGGGTGCCTGGCGACGCGTAAGCATCAAGGAACAGCAGGAGGTCGTTCAATGCCTCATCCCGGTCCTCGTCCTCATAGGCAAACTCGGTCCACGAATAGCCGCCAGGAAACGAGAGGGAGAAGAGCTCGCCGTCGACGGACAACCGCACGAGGCCGTCCTTCCCGGGCACCGCGAAGACATGGGTGCGGCACCTGTCCTCCGACGCCGACTCCAGTACTCGGTAGCCGGCGTTCTCCAGGTGCTTGAGAGCTGCAGCGTCGAGCCGCTCCAGCCAGCCTTCGTAAGTGTCCTCCACCGGTACATGTAAGCACCCGCCCCACGGCATGAGCGCGAAGACGTAAGCGCCGACCGTGAGGCTTGGCAGGCGGTAACTTCGGAGCATGATGGAGGCACTGGGGCGGTGGTGGTATCCCGCACTCATCTTGGTGCCCGCGTTCGTCGCCGTCGTCTACTTCTCTGGGATCGTTGAGATGGCGGGTTGGCTACGTCTTCTCTTGATCGTGCTGTGGGTCGTTCTCGCTGCAGTCGTGATCCGCCCGTACCCACGACGTCCGACCGGCGCCTGACCCAGCCGGGCGAGGTTGACCGTCCCGCGGCATATCCGCATGGATTCGGCCCGAGTCGCCTCAACCCTGATCGTCGGCCGTTCTCCAGGCGATCATCCGTGCCGCGACGTCACGCGACCAGTCGATCGGCTCTCCGCGCTCGCCCGCTTCCTCGACGACTTCGGCAAGCCGCTGAAAGACGGCCTCGGCGGTTACGCCGTTCCAGCGTTCGGGATGGTCATACGCGTCGTCACGCAGGTCCCAGAGGCTGTTCACAAGTCTGCGCTCAGGGCTTGCCATGCCGAGGATCCTAGGGGTGTGTGCACGCAACGGTCGTGTCGACCGCGACGGCGCGGTCAGCGGCAGTTTCGGACGTTTGGCAACCGTCCGCCTAGCTATTCGGTGCTGGGAACGAGCACGAGCACTCGGTCGGTCGATGTGTCGAGACCGTCCGAGCCCCCAAGGGAGAGTTCAGGGCCACCTTGGCTTGGTCGAGGCACTCGTCCTGACCCTCGAGCAATCCAGGACGATCGATGAACGCGCTCAGCCTGACCTGGGACGCGGATTCGTCAACCTCCACGCGAGGGTGTTGGTTGCAGCTCTTCACCGACATGGTGAGGACGGCCGAGCCGGGCTCCCCTCCCAGCTCGGAGATGCCAACGTGGCGATCTCCGATGCCAACGAGCAGGACAAGGAGAATCGCGCCCGCCAGACCGGCGAGGACGCGAACGAGCATGGTCTGTCGCGACACGGTGCGCTGGCCCACAGAAAGGAGCCTATGGAAGCTGGAGGCAGAAGTCGCGTGTCACGGGACGCGGCAGGTCCGGAGGTTAGCTACAGGCGATCCAAGGCCTCGAGGTAGCGCTGGGTCATGAAGCTTTGGGCGGCTCGGCTGATCGGGCCACCGAACTTGGCCAGTGTTGAGGCCGGCCGCGAGTACGCGGTGATGGTGAGCAGGATGCGACCGTCGTCAAGCTGTTCGAGGAGGAATCGTTCTTCGCCGGCCTCCGGGTGACCGGGCAGGGTGCCGTACTTGAAGCCTCGGCGCCGCCTCTCGTCGACGACGTCGAGGACTCGACAAGGGATCTTCACCGAGAGTGCACCCAGCCCCCATCGCATCAGCACCACGGTGTGGTGTCGCAGAGGGACATCAGAGGCCTGCACCTGTAACCCAGCCTTGGAGTGCATCCGCCACGCGAAGAGATCGCGGGCGGCGCCGTCGAAGTCGCGCCGAGTCAGCGTGACGGAGCGGTTCAGGTGGCTATAGCCGGGCGGCGCATCGCCTTCTGGGCCTTCGCGCGGGGTGTACGACAACGGCGCTGCGCGCAGCTCGGAAGCGTGCTGCTCGTCGAGGAGGCGCACTGGCATGGCCACATCATCACCGACCGCGGTGCACGCACCAACCGCGGCATGTGGGGGCGGATCGGTGATGCGGCCACAACACTTTCGTCGGCAGCGCCCTCTGCGCCAGAGCCGGCGCCCCCTCGGCGCATTTAGCGGCCTTGTTACACAACCCGACGATGTGGCAGTCCGGGCCGAAGGCCGAGTCCCGACGGTCTCCCTGACGTGCAACGTCGCAGGTGCGAAGATTCGGCGACGAGCCCGTGAACCGATGGAGACGCCATGAGCCATAACCCGAGCCCCAACAGGCCGCCCGCGAAGGCAGCCGGAGCCTGGTGGGGGATGCCGGTGTCGAACGGCTTCGCGCTGGTGCTCGTCTGCGCGCTTGTGCTCGCGATGTGGGTCTTCGACTGACTCTCAGGTGAGGAACGCGTGCCGCGTTCGACAGCCCGTAGGTCTGCGCATAGCCGTGGTGGCGTCGCTGGACCACCCGAGCCTTGCGCTGCGACTCCCGAGTCTCTTCCATCCCTTCTCGCCGTAACCGGACGACTCGAGCACCATCTGCGGCAGTTGCGGACGTTTGAAACAGTGCGCGGAGCGGTTCTGTCATGTAGGTCGGTACCGTCAGTACGTGGGACTTCAACAGAGAGCGCGAGCGCTAGCTGTTGGGGCTTGCGTGCTCCTCGTGTCGACCGGCTGCGACGGCCGGAGTCGATCTGTGTTCGCGGTCTACGGCGACGCCGGGTCTACGCGCTTGGAGCTCAACGTCGCGTCATGCAACGAGAACCCGACGGCCGAAGTAGTGGAGTCCGACACTGAGGTTCGTGTTCAAGTCACTAGCGGACGCCGTTTGGGGCGCAACGGCGGAGACTGTGCCGATTGGGCTGCCCCATGATTCCCGGACACGAGTTTTGGGTTTTTCAGGCCACTTCTTGGGGTTTGTTGTGGAGGTCGAGGATCTCTTGTGGGGTGTTGTACCCCAGCCCTGAATGAAGCCTGCGGCGATT